>ERZ773051.1568-NODE-1568-length-12376-cov-3.647999_pt1 | contig 12376 bp, 7 predicted proteins | sample MGYA00580631_ERZ773051 | MGnify/ENA primary metagenome ERZ773051 (study PRJEB29015, sample SAMEA2738137) | human oral metagenome | biome: human oral; feature: human-associated habitat; material: saliva | place: China | collected 2204 ...
AATTATGTGTTCTATGCCGATGGCGCAGAAGTGGTGCGTTATAATGTGAACAATGGTGACAAAACTGTACTTTATGCTGCTCCAGCAGGCTATACCATTTCGTGCATGAAGTTCTGTTCAGATGATAAATTCCTCTATTCAGGTGATTTAGGTCGTTATCTTGTGATAGGAATGAATCGGGGATCAGAGGGGGCTGTAGCACAGATCAAGTTGAATACCGCATCAGATGTGGATGAAACGTTTGCTGAATGTTTCTATGATACCGACGAAGAAGGGCATCACTTAGGAAATATTCTCGATGTACAGTTTGTGCGTGAATATTCTTATCAATTACCAATTAGATAACAAAATATGAAAAAAGTAATACTTGCAACATGGCTTTTGGCTGCTCCAGCTCTTTTGTGGGCGCAGCAACCCACAACCATTACTGGGACGATAGAAGGAATTCCTTCGGGTAAACTCTATTTAACGGCGCGCGTATCTGAAACTCATCGGGACACACTCGCAGTGGCTCCGTTTTCCCCACAAGGTTTTTCGATGAAACATATCATGGTGAAAGAGCCGCTGTTTGCACAGCTTTCTGTGGAAGGTTACCAAGGTGGTTTCTCTTTTATTCTTGAACCAGGAAGCACCTATCAAGCGCGATTGAAGAATGGCAACGATTGGATGATTCGTGGAGGAGTGTTGCAGGAGCGTATGCGTCTATTCGAAACCGAGAGCCATCAGCGATTGAAGCAACTGGCCGCTTTGCAACAAAGGTGTGATAGTTTGCGCAAAAATATGCGTTATGGCACAGCCAGCAAGATGAATGACAGTATTCAACAGTTGCAAAATGCTATAGAAACCTATCGTGAAACCTTTTTAGCATCGAATGATAACCTACTCTCTGCACAGCTGATATTGCAAGCCGTTGAGCAGCATGATGCCAGTTTGGATGAGAGCCGCCAGCGTTATGAAGAGTTAGGAAATGGGGCAAAGCAGAGCCGAAGTGGTTTGATTTTGCAACAAAGAGTAACACGTCTAAGCCAAGTGGGTACAGGAAAGCTGGCCCCTGACTTTACTCTTCCTACATCTGATGGGCAGCTTTTCACACTCAGTCAGATGAAAGGGAAAATTAAGATTGTGGATTTTTGGGCTTCATGGTGTTACCCTTGTCGGCTCAACAATCCTATTTTAAAACAGCTTTATAGTCAGTTCCATGCACAAGGGTTAGAGATCGTGCATGTTTCGTTGGATGAAAATCGCCAACGTTGGTTAGAGGCTATTGCGAAAGATGGACTCACTTGGACGCAAGTCTCTTCATTAAAGGGGTGGAAAGACGAGGTTGCGCGCCAGTATAATGTGTCGGCTATCCCAGCAATGTTTATTTTAGATAGTGACAATCATATTCTGGCTTCGGGGTTACGTGGCGATGCATTGCGAAATTTCATCGCACAACAGTTTGAACCTTAGCATGGCAATAGCAAAGAAAATGGTATTGCCGTTGGGTAAGAGCATGAGGTGCAATGATATTCTTGAAAAAATAAAATCAGTATAAACAATGAAAGTAAAATTAGTATTGTTGTTATTGTGTGCAGCAAATAGTGTGTTGGCACAGACGAACCAAACTTTTGTAATACAGGGAACGATGCGTGTTGACTCTTTGCGCAATGCGAATCAGACTGTGAAAAAGGTTTATTTAACCCACGAAGTGAATGGTACAGAGGAAGTTGTTGACTCAGCTTTGGTGACCGACAAAGCTTTCTCCTTCCGCGGAACAGCTCCTAAGCATGTAGAGCCTTATCATATTTCGGGCTTTGATAATGGTACGATTCAGGTATTTCTTGAGCCAGGAACCATCACGATCCTGCCTTTTGATGCGCGCTTCCCCGTGGGTGCTCAAGTGAAGGGTACTGCAGCAAATGATGTGTTCTTGGCTTATCGTGAGCAGAGCGAGGCCAATATCCAGAAGGGACGCGCACGTATGGAGCAAGCTTTAGCGGCACTTCCTGCCGAGAAGCGCAACGACGACAAGGCTTTTTATCCCTATCAGCGGTCGGTTTATTACGCCAACAGCCTGTCTCATCGTGTAGCAGCCATGCAGTTTGTGGCGCAACATTTAAACTCGCCAGTGGCCCTTTACATTATTAAATATGACCTTTTTCGCTTTTTTACGCCTAAGGAGTTGGAGCAAACATTCTTGAAAGCTGTTCCACCAGCACTGCAAACGCATCCCATGTACATGGAGTTGGTGAACCAGTTGCGTGCGGCTAATCTGGCCGAAGGGAAACCAGCGCCCGACATTGAAGGGCAAACGCCCGAAGGAAAGACCCTTCGTTTGAGTGACCTGCGCGGCAAATATGTGCTCGTTGACTTCTGGGCTTCGTGGTGTGCACCTTGCCGTCGTGAATTCCCTGTGGTAAAACAAGCCTTGCAAGAAGCCGAAGGTTCGGTGCCTTTCGAAGTGCTGAGCTATTCGATTGACAGCAAAAAGTCCGAATGGACAGCCTGCATTGTGAAGAACGGATTAGCACAACCGCGCTGGCACCACATCTCCACACTAAAAGGATGGGGTTCATCGGCCGCACAACTTTATCATGTTGAGGCCGTTCCACGCACGGTTTTGATTGACCCACAGGGTAATATCATGGCTTTTGATTTGCGAGGCGAGCAGCTCATCAATACTATCCGCAAACTTAAAAGTGGTGCCCTAAAGCCGCAAACAACCTCTGCAGAAGCGGGGGATGATTTCATGTTTGCCGTAAAAGATGGTGAGCCGCAAATGGCTGATACATTGTATCAACACTACACGGCGCTAAGCGTGGCGAGCGAACAGCAAGTAGCGCGTGCATGTGAGGATTTGAAGCGCAGTAAGGGAGCGATATATTTTGCCTCAGCGGCAGGGCGCAATGAAGTGATGCGCTTGCAAGTTATAGGCCACATTAACAGCATGGCCGAGCAATTGCAATTTCTCTTAAACCATAATGATTGGGCGTTGATGCCGTTGTTGGTGCAACGCGACTTCCTGCCTCGCTTCAACAAGGAATATGGACGACTGTTTGTCAACGCCATGGCACCAGAAATTCAGTCGACACCCTATGCACAGCAACTCGATAACTGTGTCAAGGCGCTCAATTTGATGCAAGGCAACGATGTGCCCGATGTGACATTGACGTTGGCCGATGGTAGTCAAAAGCAGCTGAGCCAGTATCGTGGGCAGTATGTGTTGCTCACGTTCTGGGCCTCGTGGTGCCATGTTTGTCGTGAAGAAATGCCCCGTCTGAAACAGCTTTATGACGCTGCACAGCATGGAAAAGAGAAACTTTCGCTCGTGAGCATCTCTATTGATAAAGAGCTATCGGCATGGCGGCAGGCTCTGAAAACATGGCAAATCGACCTGCCATACTGGGTGCAAGCGCATGATGATGCAGCAGCGCCATTATCGGCAGCTAAGCTTTTTGGCGTGAAGGATGTACCGATGCACGTGTTAATAACGCCCGATGGGAAGGTGATTTCGTTGACCTTACAAGGCGAAGAGCTCCAAAAGCGAGTGAAGCAGATTTTGGATGGCGACCTGTATTATGAAAGTGAAACGCCAAAGAAATAATGCCTATGCAGCAAGCTGGTCGTTCGTGGTAGTAACGAAAGTGGGAATACCCCCCATAGACCAGCTGCTGAGAATTGCTAAATAGTTAGCATCATTTAACATTCTTATGCAGAGTAATCTATTGAAAGTTTTTATATTTGCAAACATAGAAGTTTTTTTTATAGACTTTTGAGAAAATATTATCTAACAAATCAATTTATCAAACCTCTTCTAATATGGCTTCAATAAAGCGTAAGCATTTATTATTGGGTTGCTCGCAAGCAAGAGTCTTGTCGTTAGCAGCCGCCGGTTTAGTAGTGTTCGTGCCTTTCGTTGCGCCACAGTCCGTTCGGGCGGCAAGCGTGGCAGCGGTCGTTGCACAGAACAAAGTGATTACAGGTGTGGTAACCGACCCCGATGGTGAGCCGATTATAGGTGCCTCCATCACCGATTTAAATCAATTGGGCGTGGGAACGATTACCGATGCAAAGGGTCACTTCAAACTCAATGTCCCTGCAGGAACGACCATTCAGGTGTCGTTTGTGGGATTTACTGCTCAAGTGTTTAAGGTGAAAGAGGGCACGTCGACTTATAACGTGACGTTGCGCGAGGACCAGCAATCGCTCAATGAAGTGGTTGTCGTGGGTTACGGTGTGCAAAAGAAAGCCAACCTGACGGGGGCTGTTGCCTCTATCAATGCCGAGGCTTTGGCCAACCGCCCCGTGTCGAGCGTGTCGGCTGCTTTGGCCGGAACGATGCCGGGCGTGACGAGCATTCAGCGTTCGGGTGAGCCTGGCGCGCAAACGGGCAGCATCACCATTCGCGGTCGCAACACCATCAATGCGGCCAGTCCTTTGGTGATTGTCGACGGTGTGCCCGGTTCGATGAACAACATTGATCCACAAGACATCGAGTCGCTTTCGGTGTTGAAAGATGCGGCATCGGCAGCCATCTATGGTGTGCAGGCAGCCAATGGCGTTATTTTGATTACGACGAAGCGAGGTAAGGCGGGACAGAAGACGAGGGTCGATTACACGGGTATGGTTTCGAACGCCAGCCCCACAACCCATTTGAAGTTCTTGGGGGCTGGTGATTATGCCATGCTGTATAACGAAGCAACCTTGAATGAAAATCCCAGCGCACGTGTGCGTTATAGCGATGAAGATATTCAGAAGTTCCGCGATGGTAGCGACCCCATCGGTCATCCGGACACGGATTGGTATCGCGAAACCTTTAAGCGTTCGGCTTGGGAAACGCAGCATAATCTGTCGTTGAGTGGCGGAACGCAGACCACGACCTATATGGGCTCGGTTGGTTTTGTCAATCAGGCCGGTTTGACGGATGCACGCAAATATAAGCGTTTCACGGGACGTCTCAATCTTGATTCGCGCGTGTCGAAGTGGCTGTCTATCGGGTTGAGCGCGTCAGCCTATCGTGGCATCACCGACGATGCTTATGAGTCGTCGGCAGCACTCGTTCAATATGTCAACCGCATTGCACCCACCATCCCCATCTATAATGAAGACGGCGGTTTCAATTATAGTGGCTTAGCCAATCCGGTTGCACTGCGCGGAACGGCTACGGGCTTAACGAAAATCTACGATACACAGTTCTTTGGAACGGTTTATGCTGAGGTGCGTCCTTTGGCCGGATTGAGTTTAAAGGCGCTTTATAATCTGCGTCACGATGCGCGCGATTATCGCAGGTTTAAGAAACACTTGGTTTATGGTAACGCCAGCAGCTTAGCAAACTCGGGTGATCGGGAGGGCGAACATCACTATTATAATTGGAATTGGTACACGACACAGCTCTTGGCCAACTACACCAAGACGTTTGCAAAGTTACACACGCTGAACGCTTTGTTGGGCTATGAACAGGTGAATAATCCCTATAGCTACACCAAAACCACGCGTAAGGGTGGTGGAAGCGACGAACTACCCTGGTCGCTGAACACGTTGGATGCAAAGAGCCAAACCAATGATGATGGTGGATCAGAGGTGGCACGACGGTCTTATTTCGGCCGTTTGCAGTATGATTTTGCAGACAAATATTTGTTTGAGTTCAATCTGCGCGCCGATGCATCCTCGCTTTTCCCGAAGGATAATCGTTGGGGCTATTTCCCAGCTGTGTCTGCAGCGTGGCGTTTGTCCGAAGAAGCCTTCCTTAAGCGGCAAGCTTCTTGGTTAAGTAACTTGAAACTTCGTTTGGGTTGGGGAAAAACCGGTAATGAGGAAATCAACGAAACTTATCCAGCTGTGGCTACCTATGCTTTTGGCAAGGCCGTGTTAGGCGATACCGAGACCACCACAACCTATGAGGCGCGCTATGTGAACAACAAATTGCGTTGGGCCACAGTCACCAACTATGAGTTGGGATTGGATGCATCGTTCTTTGATAACCAGGTTGGTTTTGAGTTGTCACTTTATAAAAAGAACACCAACAACATGTTGTTGAAGCTCCCTATCCTGGGCGTGATTGGCGTGAATCCACCCGCGCAGAATGCCGGAAGCGTGCGCAATACGGGCTTCGATTTGAATGTGTTCCACAACTATCGTTTGGGTAAGGATTTGCGCTATGCTGTGAATCTGAACCTGGCGTATGTGCACAACAAGATTACGGATTTGAAAGGAACCGATGGTGAAGACCCCAATAACAAGCTTTATTGGTTTATGGAAGGACAAGCGATTGGCACGTTCTATGGCTATGTGGCTGATGGTTTCTTCAACACGCAAGCCGAGCTCGACAATGGACCAAAGCGTACCGGAGCAGAGAAGTTGGGCGACATTCGCTACAAAGATTTCGATGACGACAATAAGATTACTGCAGCCGACCGCAAGCCTATTGGCAAGAACTTCCCAAGCTGGACGGGCGGACTCAATCTGGCTGTTTACTACAAGGATTTCGATTTCTCCATGTTGTGGCAGGGTGCTTTTAATGTTGATGCCTATTTTACAGGCGAGGCTTCCTATGCTTTCTTCAATAGCGGCAAGGTGTTGAAGCGTCATCTCGACCGATGGACACCCACCCACCACGATGCCACCTATCCGCGCATCACACGCAACAGCCAAATCAACTTCTCTACGTCTTCGTTCTGGTTGCAAGATGCTTCGTATGTTCGTCTGAAGAATGTCACGTTGGGTTACACCATTCCTCGTGCTTTCCTATCGAAATGGGGCGTGACAGGTGCACATGTGTTCCTTGCAGGCGAAAACCTGCTCACCTTTAGTCACCTCGAAGGCTTAGACCCAGAAGCTCCGTCTAATAACCGCGGTGCCTTCTATTCGAATGTGAAGAAGTTTACTTTAGGCTTGAAAGTTTCATTTTAATACGTAATTCTTATGCAGAATATAGCAAAATATATGGGGTTGTTGGTGGCGTTTGCAGCACTGACCTCCTGCAATGATTTAGACAAAATTCCGCTCGACCAACTCTCGGATGGCAGCTATTGGAAGTCCAACGAGGATGCCACGAAGGCGGTGAACGATTTGTACACCTGCTATCCCGAGTGGGACGGCAACGGCATTATTGGTTTGGTGGATGAGGCGATCAATTCAGACGATGCCGTGCATGGCATTAAGTGGTCGGAAGGCAATTTGGCCAAAGGCATCTATGACCCTCAGGATTTTGATTGGCGCACCAACTATGGCACCATTCGTCAGGCCAATATCATCTTGAAGAAGGTGCCCGGGACAGCTGCAATGACTGATGCCGAGAAGAAAATTGTCATGGCGCAGGCTCGCTTCTTCCGTGCTTATCAGTATTTTCAGCTCATTCGTCAGTTTGGCGATGTGCCCTACACCGACTCGCCCTTAGAGCTCTCCGACCAGGAGAATATTGTGCGCAATCCCAAGTCCGAGGTCTACAGCCATCTGATGGACGACTTCGATTATGCTGCAGCCAATCTACCCGCATCATGGAGTGGTGCCGACGATGGTCGTATCACCAAGGGTGGAGCGTTGGCCATGAAGGCGCGAGCTGCACTGAGTCAGAACGATTGGCAACGGGCACGCGATGCCGCAAAGGCCGTGATGGACATGAACATCTACGAACTTTACGACGCGCACAACACGGGTAATTACAAGAAGTTGTTTTGGAGCGAGACCGATGTGAATTGCAAAGAAACTATCTTGAAACGCCAGTTTGTGGCCAATAAGAATGACTGGTATCTCATTGGTTGGGAGGCATTCCCGACGATGGGGTGGGGAGGACTCAATCCCACGCAGAGCTTGGTTGATGCTTTCGAAGATGTCAACGGCGCACCCATCGCGCAATCCACCATCTACAATGCAGCCAACCCCTTTGCCAACCGCGACCCACGTTTAGAGGTTGTGGTGCTCCACGATGGCGAAACCATGTATGGAAAGACGCTCAAAGTGGCACCGTTGCAGTCGTGCTATCCCACGGGAATTAGCACCCACGGCGATGCTACAGCCACGGGTTACAACCAGCAAAAATGGCTCGACCCCACGTGTAATCCGCAAACCGACGGCTGGCACATGGGCGGTGATTACAAAATTTTGCGCTATGCCGAGGTGTTGCTCACCTATGCAGAGGCCGAAAACGAGCTCTCGCCGTTGTCGGCATCGGCTTTCGATGCCGTGAACCAAGTGCGGAGGCGCGTAGGAATGCCCGATTTGCAAAACACCAATCCCGCTTTGCCCACCTATTGTGGCACGCAGGCCGCTTTGCGCGAACGCATTCATAACGAGTGGCGCGTGGAGTTTGCCCTTGAGGGCGGCCATCGTCAGTGGGACATTCGTCGTTGGGGCATTGCCGCTCAGGTGTTGAATGCACCCGTTTATGGGCTGACCTATTTGTTGCGCGCTCCACATGCGGGCGAGACGGCGCAGCCTGGCGACAACAACCGCGTGTGCGACCTCTATTCAAGCGACCCGAACGCCGTGCGCATCAAGGTGCGCGATGGGCACTATGAGCCTCACAATGTGCTCTATCCCATTCCGCAGAAGGAGCGCGACTTGAATAAAAAGCTCACGCAGAACCCGGGCTATCCGCAGTAAAAAGGCTTTTGGTCGCAGTATGATGATGGTTGTCTCTCGCTGCGGCTGACGGGGGCGCACATGGCGGCGCCCCTCCTTTCGTTCTGTAAAAAACTGGTCTGCTGGAACTCCAGCAAGGCCAAAAATGAAAAAAACTGATCTGCTGGAACTCCAGCAAGCCTGAAAAATTAAAAAATGGGTCTGCTGGAACTCCAGCAGGCTCGAAAATTAAAAAAACGGGCTTGCTAGAACTCCAGCAGGCTCGAAAATTAAAAAAACGGGGTTGCTGGAACTCCAGCAAGGCTAAAAATGAAAAAAAACAAGGTTGCTGGAACTCCAGCAAGCCTGAAAATGAAAAAAATGGGTCGTCGGAAAACTCCGCAAGGCCAAATTTAGAAAAAATGAGGCGTCGGGAAACTCCGCAAGGCCAAATTTAGAAAAAATGAGGCGTCGGGAAACTCCGCAAACGCAAAATAGAATGAACAAAAAGCTTACTTCTCTCTCGGCACTTCGCTCGCTGACCTCGCTAATCGTTTTCTTGGCCACGGGCTATGCCTATCTCGTGCCTTTGGCCAATGTGCTCCGCTATCACGAGCAACACCACCTGTTTCGATTCACAGCCGACTATTTTCGGCAAACGTTGGCCGAAGAGGGGCTGCTGCGCTATGCCACCAACTTCGTTGTGCAGTTTTTCTTCCATCCGTGGTTGGGCGCAATGGTGATGGCCACTTTGCTCACCCTCATCTTCGTTGGTGTGGAAGGCATGCTCAAACGCTTGCTCTTCGGGCGTACGCTGCCGCTGTGCTTGGGGCTCGTGCCGGTGTTGTGGCTACTCTTTTACACCGAAACCACAGCCCACGATTTGTGCTGGGTGGTGCTGAGCGCAGTGCTGATTGGAGTGGGCTGGTTGGTGGTGGCGTTGCTCTCGCGATTCACCTCGTGGCTCCCCTTGTTCAGCATTCAAAAACCTTGGTCAACGAAGGCACAAGCCATCAGCCTGCTGCTTACGGGGATGACGGCGTTGGGCGCGGGCTATGTGGGCTTCGTGAAGCATTATCCGGCTAAAGAAGGCATCTTGTTGCAAACCGTTTTTCATGCGCGACAAGGTGATTGGCCTGCGGTGCTTCGCTACACGCAGCGCTATCTTGACGCGGGCAAAACCAATCCGCTCATCGCCTATTTCCACACTATGGCGCTCTATCATACAGGGCAGTTGCCGGCGCGGCTGTTCGATTATCCGGCTTCGTTGGGGGTGCAAACGCTCTATTTTCCTTGGCGGGGCAATGCGGCTGAAGCCGAGTTTGGCGGCATGCTGTTCGAGCAGTTGGGGTTGCTCAACGAGGCACTCCATTGGGAAACCGAGGCGTTGGTGGTGGATGGGCCAACGGCGCCCCATTTAGTGAACTTGGCTCGTTATAACATTGTGCTGGGCAAGCCGCGGGTGGCGCAGGTGTTTATTGAGCAACTCAAGCACACGTTGTTCTATCGCGGGCAGGCAAAGCAGCTTGAACAGCAGCTTAGAGCAGGGCGCGTTCCCCATCTTCGTGATGCTTTGCGGGGTGCAGACCGTGAGGGCGTGCGTTTCACCAATGTGCAGAATTTGGGGCCAGAGTTGCAATATCTTTTGCAGCACGATCCGCACAATCGCATGGCGTTCGACTATCTCATGGCACAGCTGCTGCTGAGCAATCATGTCAGTTTGTTTGCACAACAATTGCCTCGCATTCGTGCGTTCCATGTGACTGCGCTGCCGTCTTGCTATGAAGAGGCATTGCTCATCTATCAAATGGGTGTGGATAAGGCCACGTTTGCGCGGTGCGGCTTTACAGTTTCGCCCGATACGCGCGCCCGCTTCGCCCGCTACATGCAGCTCAACGAGCAGGGCAATCAGCCGTTGTTGCAGCAGGAGTTTGGCCGCACCTATTGGTATTATTTGAATTATCTCAGCCCCTATGGTCATCAAGTGATTGAGGAGTCACAAGAGGCGCATCAAAATGGAATTAAGCAGTTATGAAAAAGCTATTTTCTTTTCTTCTCTTGTTGTCGATGCTGTTGCTCGGCACAAGTTGTGGCTCACGCTATCATCAGCCCGATGCGCACGCCAAACGCAAGTTGTCTATCTATCCCGACTATACCAACGTGACGCTTCCGTGGAATATTGCGCCCACGAATTTTGAAATTTTGCACAAGGGAGAGGCCTACCAAACCGAGATTGGTATCGTTGGACGTGATGCCGAGATTTTAGTGCAATCGGCTCAACCCACAGTAGAAATCGACGAAACTGCTTGGCACCAACTGCTGAAAACGGCTGCCGGGCAAGCCATTTTCTTTCGCATCAGCGTGAAGGAGGCTGGCAAATGGGTGGTTTATCCGTCCATAACGAACCGCGTTTCGCGTGATGCCATCGATTCTTTTTTGGTGTATCGCCTCATTTATCCGGGCTACGAATTGTGGCATGAAATGGGCATCTATCAGCGTAATCTCACGTCTTTCGAGCAAACACCCATTGTTGAAAACAAAGATTTTAATCGGCAGTGTGTCAACTGCCATTCGTTTAATCATAACGATGCGCAACAGGCCATGTTGCATGTGCGCGGAAAGGATGGCGGGACGTTAATCTATCGTCATGGTCGTGTGGAAAAGGTGGCGTCGAAGGCTGATGCGTTGCCCAACGGCTTGACTTATCCGGCTTGGCATCCTAATGGGAAACTCATCGCATTCTCAACCAATGAAATTCAGCAATTCTTCCATTCGGCAGGCAAGAAAACCATCGAAGTGGCCGATTTAGCAGCCGACTTAGTGGTCTACGACGTGGAGCATCATCGTGTGCAAACCTTTTCTGCCCTAAGTCTTCCCACGCATGCCGAGACATTTCCTGCATGGGCTCCGAATGGTCGACAGCTTTATTTCTGTCGGGCACGTATGCCGCAATCTCGTTTGGCGCTCGATAGCATGCGCTATGACCTCTGCCGTGTGACGTTTGACGCGCAGAAAATGAAGTTTGGGAGCGTTGAGACCGTCTATCCTGCGTCAAAACTCCATCGTTCAGCCTCCTTTCCTGTCGTTTCACCCGATGGCAATTTCGTGGTTTTCACCTTGTCTGATTATGGCAACTTCTCCATCTGGCATCCCGAAAGCGATTTGTGGATGTTGAACGTTCGGACGGGAGAATGTCGTGAACTAAAGGCCGTGAACAGCCCCAATGTGGATAGTTGGCACGGGTTTTCTGCTTCAGGGAAATGGATGGTCTTGAGCAGTAAGCGCCTGAATGGCGGATGGGCACAGCCATGGTTTACGCATTTTGATAGCAAAACGGGCCAAGCTACCAAGCCGTTTGTGCTGCCCCAAAAGACTCCTCGCTTCTATGATGGCTTCCTTAAAACGTACAATCGTCCCGAACTCATCACCACTCCTTTAAAGGCCGGACAGCAACTCCTTCGCGCTATCCCAACCGAAGCAACGCCCCTCACTATTGATTATGCAAAACATTAATTTACATTTAATATTATGTAAATTTCCTCTAAGAATAAGATAATCTGGAAAAAATCATTGAAACTATCCCCATGTAATCTTGGAAACTAATCCTATGTAGTTATTTTATAACTTTTGTTATTTTCTTTCCCATATAAGTGTGGGGTACGTTATAATAATGTCCCAGCAGACGTACATGCCCATTACGCTGAACCGTTAATTTCCATATCTTTGCAACAACTAATTCCAAACCATTCGGGAAATAACTTTCGCCATGCGCGGAAACACCAAACCATTCGGGAAACGACTTTCGCCAAGCGCGGAAACTCCAAACCTTTTGCGG
>ERZ773051.1569-NODE-1569-length-12374-cov-5.389561_pt1 | contig 12374 bp, 7 predicted proteins | sample MGYA00580631_ERZ773051 | MGnify/ENA primary metagenome ERZ773051 (study PRJEB29015, sample SAMEA2738137) | human oral metagenome | biome: human oral; feature: human-associated habitat; material: saliva | place: China | collected 2204 ...
GTGCGGAAATCCTCGGCGCGGTAATCAATGGGCTGGGCCCCCAGCGAGCGCACAAACTCGTGGTTCGCGGCGGAGGCGGTCGCAAAAACCTGAGCGCCAGCTTGCGCCGCCAACTGAACGGCGAGGTGACCGACCCCTCCGGCACCGGCGTGAATGAGCACGCGCTCGCCTTCCTTCAGCCGCGCCACTTCGAAGAGCGCCTGGTATGCGGTCAGCGCCGCCAGGGGAGCGCCGCCCAATTGCGCGCAGGGAACATCTGCGGGTACCTTCACCAGCTGATGCGCCGGCGCGAGAACATACTCGGCGTACGCACCGGCGGGGTATGGAAAAGAAACAAAGCCAAATACGCCGTCGCCCGCCTTAAAACCCGTGTAGTCGCCGGCGGTAGCAACCACGGTGCCGGCAACATCCCAGCCGGGCACGAAGGGCTTGTGCGACAGATCTGCCAGCTGAGCGGCGGGACCCAGCCCCTTGCGGGTGGTCACATCAATCGGGTTGACACCGGCGGCAACCGTCTTGATGAGCACGTGACCGCGCACCGGCGAGGGGATGGGCACGTTTGCTTCGTGCAGAACGCTTTCGTCGCCCCATTCGGTGAGCTGAATCTGGCGCATGGTGGTCACGGTTTACCTCCGCTGGTGTGGTGTTGTCGTGCTTGTTTGAACAGTGTGCGCGTTTCCCTATTCTCTCAAGGGTGCGAGCGTTGCCACAACAGGGCAGAGGGCAGTGTCCACGCTCTGGTGTTGAAGAGTGCCGTATGAACGCTTGCCCAGAGGCGGACGTTAAATAAAAAGGAGCCGACACCCGCTGCGCGAGTATCAGCTCCCGTGTTCCCTCTCGAATAAGAACATCGTGCCCCTGAAAGGATTCGAACCTTCGACCCCCAGTACCGGAAACTGGTGCTCTAATCCGCTGAGCTACAGAGGCAACCCCACCATGGTATCAGATATGCGTCGGATAAACGGTCAGCCCCGGCCCAATGCTTGCTAGAATAGGTTCTTATGACTCCTGAAGAACTCTCCGAAGCCATTGCGCTTGCCCTAGAAGAAACCATTTCCTCCGGCCAGCTGACCCTCGTGGAGGGCGCTGAACTGCCCGCCGTCCGAGTGGAGCGCCCCAAGTCCCGTGAGCACGGCGACTGGGCCACCAACGTCGCTCTGCAGCTCGCCAAGAAGGTGGGCAAGAACCCGCGCGAGGCAGCAGCTCTTCTGGCAGAGAAGATCGGCGCCATCCCCGGCGTGGCATCCGTTGACATTGCGGGCCCCGGCTTCCTGAACATCACCCTGGACGCAGCAGCAGCAGGCGAGCTCGCCGCCACCATCGTTGAGGCGGGCGAAGCCTACGGCCGCAGCGACAAGCTCGCCGGCAAGACCATTAACCTTGAGTTCGTCTCTGCGAACCCGACCGGCCCCATTCACCTGGGCGGCACCCGCTGGGCCGCCGTGGGCGATGCGCTCGCCCGCGTGCTGGAGGCCGAGGGCGCTAACGTGGTGCGTGAGTACTACTTCAACGACCACGGCACCCAGATTGACCGCTTCGTGCGTTCCCTGATTGCCGCCGCCCGCGGTGAGGAGACCCCCGAGGACGGCTACGCTGGTGCGTACATTGTCGACATTAAGGACCAGATTCTGGCTCAGCGCCCCGACGCGCTTGAGGCTGAGAACCCCGAAGAGATTTTCCGCGAAATCGGTACTCACCTGATGTTCGATCAGATTAAGGAGTCCCTGGCGGCCTTCGGTACCCACTTCGACGTGTTCTTCCATGAGAACTCCGTGTTCGAGGGCGGCAAGGTGGACGCCCTGCTCGAGACCATGCGCGAGAACGGCCAGCTCTTCGAGGCCGACGGCGCCTGGTGGATGCGCACCACCGACTACGGCGACGACAAGGACCGCGTGGTCATCAAGTCCGACGGCAACCACGCCTACGTGGCCGGCGATATCGCCTACTACCAGGACAAGATGACCCGTGCAGTAAACCCCGCCGACGTGGCGATTTACATGCTCGGTGCTGACCACAACGGCTACGTGGGCCGCCTGAAGGCTATCGCCCAGATTCTTGGCTACCGCGCAGACCAGATTGAGGTCATGATCGGCCAGCTGGTGAACCTGGTCAAGGACGGCAAGCCCGTGCGTATGTCCAAGCGTGCCGGCACCGTGGTCACCCTCGAGGACCTGGTCGAGGCTGTTGGTGTTGACGCGGCCCGCTACGAGCTGACCCGCTACTCGGTGGACACCCCCATCGACATTGACCTGGGCCTGCTGACCTCCAAGAGCAACGAGAACCCGGTCTACTACGTGCAGTACGCTCACGCACGCACCGCCGCCGTGGCACGCAACGCCGCGGAGGCCGGCGTGAAGATTGAGGACGGCGTGGACACCTCCCTGCTCGACTCCGCTGCTGACGGTGAGCTGCTGGCTGTGCTCGGCCAGTTCCCCGCTGCCGTGCGCGACGCCGCGAAGTTCTACGAGCCGCACCGCGTGAACCGCTACCTGGAGCAGCTCGCTTCGGCGTACCACAGCTGGTACGGCGTCTCCCGCGTCGCCCCCAAGGCGGATGAAGAGGTCACCGACCTGCACCGTACCCGCCTGCTGCTGAATAACGCGGCACAGCAGGTGCTGGCTAACGGCCTGAACCTGCTGGGTGTGAGCGCACCCGAGCGCATGTAATACTCTCGTTTCAACCCCCGACCCGGTGCTACCGGGGCGGGGGTTGAACGTATGCCGCCGCCGGTGGCTTCGTCACCTGAAGCGGCACACTGCACAGATATTGAAACTGCACAGACTTTGACCCGCCGCTACACTGCGTCCCCTTACGCTGAACCCCGGCGCAGTAGCGCACCCGAGCGCATGAGAAAGAGACACGATGAGCGAAGCCCGTTCCCTCTACCGCCCCGAATGGCTGACCCAGCCCGAGAACCCCGCCGACCTGTCCCGAAGCATCTGGACCGATTCCTTCACCCGCAATGCGCTGGGTGAGCTCTGCATCGACGGGCAGACCGTCAGCGAGCTGGCAGCCGAGCACGGCACCCCGCAGTACGTTTTCTCCGAGACCACCTTCCGCGCCCGCGCCCGCGCCTACCGCACCGCCTTCGAGCAGGCCTTCGCCGCGCACGGCGCACAGGTGAGCGTCTACTACGCCGGCAAGTCCTTCCTCTCCACCGCGGTCGTTCGCTGGGTTCGTGAGGAGGGCCTGTGCCTGGACACCGCCTCCGGTGGCGAGCTGGCGCTGGCTCTGCGCGGTGGCATGCCCGGCGAGCGCATCGCCCTGCACGGCAACAACAAGTCGGAAGCCGAGATCGCCCGTGCGATTCGTAGCGGCCTGGGTCGCGTGGTGGCCGATTCGGTGGACGAAATCAAGCTGATTGAGCGGGTGTACGCCGAGCTGGCCGCCGAGCGCGTGGCTGAGGGTGAGGAGCCCTACCCGCCCGTTCCGGTGCTGATTCGCATCACCCCGGGCGTGCACGCCTCCACCCACGAGTCCATCGCGACCGCTCACGAGGACCAGAAGTTCGGCATGTCCCTGCAACCCGGTACCGCTGCGCTTGCCGGCCTGGAAGAGGCAGAGATGGAGCACTGGGGTGTTGAGGCGACCGATTCTTACGCGGCGCTGGCGGCGGCAATCCTGAACGCGACCGATTCCCTGGAATTCCGCGGTATTCACTGCCACATCGGTTCGCAGATTTTTGAGGCGGAAGGCTTCGAGCAGGCGGCAACTACCGCCCTGGAGTTCATGAACCGCCTCAACCGTGACCTGGGCGTGACCCTGCCGGAGCTGGACCTGGGCGGCGGCTACGGCATCGCCTACACCGAGGCGGATCGCCCCCGCTCCATCGCCGAGGTGACCGAATCCATCGCCGCTTCGGTTGCGGCGACCTGCGAGCGCCTGGGCATGGCGATTCCGCACATGTCCTTCGAACCGGGCCGCTCGATTTCGGGCCCCTCGGGCGCGACCCTGTACACGGTGGGCACCATCAAGAACGTGAGCATTGAGGACGAAAACGGCGAGATTCGCGTGCGCTGTTACGTCTCGGTGGACGGCGGCATGAGCGATAACGCCCGCCCGGTGCTGTACGAATCGGACTACTCGGCAACCCTGGCGAACCGCGCCCCGGCGGGGGAGCAGGCGCTCTGCCGCGTGGTGGGTAAGCACTGCGAATCCGGCGATATCGTGGTGCGTTACTGCTACCTGCCAGCCGACCTGCAGGCGGGCGATATTCTGGCGGTTCCGGCGACGGGCGCGTACTGCTACGTGCTGGGGTCGAACTACAACTTCCTGACCCGCCCGCCGGTGATTGCGACCGCCGAGGGTCGTCCCTCCCGCGTGATGATTCGCCGCCAGAGCGAGGACGACATGCTCGCCCTGGACATGGGTTCGGATATCTAAGAACCCCATCCTAGAATCTAAGAAACCGTGAAGTCCCCGTCTCTGAATTGCACGCCGTGAGGCGGCGGTTGCAGGCGGGGCTTCACGGTATTGCGCGTTCAAGACTCCGCCGACGATAAGGCTCACCTCATGATTGTGAGGGATGCCTCATCTCAGAGAATAAAAGTCGCAGCTTGAGGCCGATGGCTTCATCCCGCCTCTTGATAAAGTGGTGTTGAGTGCGTGCTCCGCGTAGCGCGCCACACCGTAGCCCGAAGAGACCCCGGGGGACGCCCCGGAACGACCGTAGAAAGAGACTATCGTGGCTGACAAGATCAAAGTTGCCCTGCTGGGTGCCGGTAACGTCGGTTCCCAGGCGGCACGCATCCTGGTAGAGGATAACGCCGTCCTTGAGAAGCGCATTGGTGCGCCCGTCGAGCTGATCGGCATTGCCGTGCGTGATACTCAGGCAACTCGCCACTGGAACGCCGACCCCTCGCTGTACACCACCGACGCCGAAGCTTTGATTGACGCCGCCGACGTGGTCATCGAGCCGGCCCGCACCCGCATCCTGCGCGCGCTGAACGTCGGCAAGTCCGTCGTTTCGGGCAACAAAGCCCTGCTGGCCAAGCACGGCGTGGAGCTGCAGGCCGCCGCCGATGCATCCGGTGCGCAGCTGTCCTACGAGGCCGCCGTGGCCGGTGCGATTCCGATTCTGCGCCCGCTGCGTGACTCCCTGGCCGGTGACCGCGTGACCCGCGTTCTGGGCATCATGAACGGCACCACCAACTACATTCTTGATCAGATGGACACCACCGGCGCCTCCTTCTCGGATGCGCTGGCCGACGCCCAGAAGCTGGGCTACGCCGAGGCCGACCCCACCGCCGATGTTGAGGGCCTCGACGCCGCTTCGAAGGCCGCTATTGTTGCTTCGCTGGCGTTCCACTCGGACTTCACGATTGACGATGTGCACACCGAGGGCATTACCGCCATCACCGCCGATGACGTTGCGGCCGCGGACGCCGACGGCTACGTCATCAAGCTGCTGGCTATCTGCGAGCGCGAGGGTGAAGATGGTGTGAACATTCGCGTGAACCCGACCCTGATTCCGCGCCAGCACCCGCTGGCCGGCGTGCACGGTGCGTTCAACGCCGTGTTCGTCGAGGCTGAGAACGCCGGTGAGCTGATGTTCTACGGTCCCGGTGCCGGTGGCGCCCCGACCGCCTCGGCTGTTCTGGGTGACTTCGTGTCCCTGGCTCGTCGCCTCGTGCTGGGCGGCCCTGGTGTTCCCGAGACCTCCCATGCTCAGCTGCACGCAACCAGCCTGGACAACGTGATTTCTCGCTATTCGGTGGGCGTTCTGGTGGAGGACCGTCTGGGTGTTCTGGCGAACATTACCCGCATCCTGGCCGAGCACGGCATTTCGGTGGATTCGCTGCGTCAGTCCGCTTCGCACGAGGGCGCAGCCCAGATTCGCATGGTGACCCACTCCGCGAAGGATTCTGACCTGCGCCGCGCCATCGCCGTGATTGACGCGCTCGATACGGTGCGCGAGGTGAACTCCGTGATTCGCGTGGAGTCCGAGAAGCACTAGGTGCACGTCGAGAGACTAGCCAACCCCGCGGCCTGATGCGCCGCACTAAACCTACGAGGGTGACCCGCGAGGCCCCTCGCTCACTGACGAACCCGCGCACCCGCTACCGGGGTCACAGGACCCCGGCGGGCGGTGCGCCTCAAGATTAAAGGAGAAGCCAATGGCACACGTGTGGCAGGGCGTTATCAAGGAATACCGTGACCGTCTGCCCTTCGGCGAGGACGTTCAGGTCGTGACTCTGGGCGAGGGTGGCACCCCGCTGATTCACGCCCCGGCGCTGTCCGCCGAGACCGGCAACACCGTTTACCTGAAGTTCGAGGGTATGAACCCGACCGGTTCCTTCAAGGATCGCGGCATGACCAGCGCCATGACCGCCGCTAAGCGTGACGGCGCGAAGGCAGTGGTGTGCGCTTCGACCGGTAACACCTCCGCTTCCGCCGCAGCCTACGCGCTGCAGGCCGGCCTGCGCTGCGCCGTGCTGGTTCCGGACGGCAAGATTTCCATGGGTAAGCTCTCCCAGGCGATTGCCCACGGCGCCGACATCATTCAGATTGACGGTAACTTCGACAACTGCCTTGAGATTGCTCGCAAGCTCAGCGAGAACTACCCTGTGTTCCTGGTGAACTCGGTGAACCCTTACCGTATTGAGGGTCAGAAGACCGGTTCCTTCGAGGTCGTCGACACCCTGGGCGACGCCCCCGACTACCACATGCTGCCGGTCGGCAACGCCGGTAACATCACCGCGTACTGGAAGGGCTACAAGGAATACTCCGAGCCCTACACCAACCGTGACGGCAAGGTGCTGGAGCCCGTGGCCACCAAGCGCCCGATCATGTGGGGCTTCCAGGCCGCCGGTGCCGCCCCGATCGTGGCGGGTCACCCCATCGAGAACCCCGAGACCATCGCAACCGCGATTCGCATCGGTAACCCCGCTTCGTGGGAGAAGGCCGAGGCTGCCCGTGACGAGTCCGGCGGTGTGATTGAGGCCGTGACCGACGAGGAGATTCTCGAGGCGCACCGCTGGCTGTCCTCGCGCGAGGGCGTGTTCGTGGAGCCCGCTTCGGCCGCCGGCGTGGCGGGTCTGCTGAAGAAGCACCGCGCGGGTGAGGCACCCGAGGGTAAGACCATCGTCATCACCGTGACCGGCCACGGCCTGAAGGACCCGCAGTGGGCCCTTCAGGCAGTGAACGGCGTGAAGGTCGAGCCGACCAAGGCCCCCTTCGACGTGGTTGCTGTGGCAAATATTCTCGATTTGCACTAGCCTATTCGTACTACGAGGTGCACTCCGTCCCGGTTTTTGGGGCGGGGTGCACCTGCATGACAGCCCCTTTTTGTATCTTTCACCTATTCACTCAGTACGTCACCGATCGCGAGGTTCTTCTCATGTCTTCCCTGCATATTTCTGATATTCCGGTGGGCGCGTCCGTTAAGGTTCGTGTTCCCGCTACGAGCGCTAACCTGGGGCCCGGCTATGACAGCATGGGTTTGGGTCTTGGCTTTTATGATGAGCTGGTTGTTGAGCGTATTGAGTCCGGCCTGGAGTTTGAGCTCAGCGGTGAGGGCAGCGCGGATGTTCCTCGCGATGAGAGCCACCTGGTTTTGCAGGCGATGAAGGCTGGTTTTGCTGCGGCTGGTTTGGATGAGCTGCCGCCGGTGAAGCTCATTGCTGATAATAAGATTCCGCATTCTCGCGGTATGGGTTCTTCGGCGTCGGCTATTGTGGCGGGTGTGGCTGCGGCGAGCGGTCTACTGCCGGAAGAGCACCGTCTGAGCCGTGAGCAGATGCTGCAGGTCGCCTCCGATATGGAGGGCCACCCGGATAACGTGGCTCCGGCGATTTACGGCAACCTGTCGGTGTCCTGGGGTGAGATGGGCAATTGGAAGTCCCTGATTATTCCGGTGCATCCTGACGTTCACCCGGTGGTAGCTGTGCCCGATTATGAGGTGTCGACGAAGCTTGCCCGTTCACTGATTCCTTCGCAGATTCCCCACGCTGAGGCGGCCGCAAATTCTGCTCGTGCGGCGCTGCTGGTGCGTTCGCTCTCTGATGCTCCCGAGCATCTGATGGATGCGACCGTGGACTACCTGCATCAGGGTTACCGTGTGACCGCCATGGAGCCGTCCGCTGTGCTGGTTGCGTACCTGCGCAGTCAGGGTTTTGCTGCGGTGATTTCTGGCGCTGGCCCTACTGTTTTGACCTTTGCGCACGGTGACGAGCAGGTGCGACAGGTTCAGGAGGCGATTGCCGAGTTTGAGGCGACTCACCCTTGTAGCGCTATTGTGGATTGCCGCTTGAACTGGCGGGGACTTCCCCTTGAAATTGACACTGAAGGTGTTATAGTTACTCAGTAGGACGTGTAACGTCCTATCGCGGGTTCTACCCGCCGTTCGACGACGACCGTAATTGACGCTTCCTCGCGGGTACGTTCTGTACCTCACCCCGTTTCGCCCCTTTCCGGACCTTGTACCCGGTTGGGCCTCGGAGGGGAGCTTACCTTCTACAATGCCTCACCTGCAGGGTGCCGACGTGAAGGTACGGTCTCGGTCACGGCGATTGAACCCTCCCGACCGTTCATTCTTGACCCGCCGGCTCCAGTGCGGGTCCGATGAATGAGGGGTGCACGCATAATGATAGAGCGCCTTATCTTCCGTGTGTGCCCGCCGTGTCTGAATCGGCGGGTACGGTAAGAGACGCGAACCGCCTCCAGCGCGGTTCGAGGGAGTCGAAGGTGCAGGTCGCCGCGTTCTGCGGCGGCACAGGAACCTTTGACCGCGCTATAGCGCCCGCCCGATCTTTATTCTGAAGATTTTCAGGGCTTACAACCAAAGGAATTGTAGTTGGCAAAAAATATTGTTGTCACCGATGAGTTCGGCACGGCATCGACCGCGCCGGAACTGGCAAATTTGAAGGTCGCGCAGCTGCGCGTCCTGGCTCAGCAGCTGGGTATTCGTGGCTACCTGAAGCTGAAGAAGGCGGAGCTGGTTCAGGCTCTGGAGGAGCACCAGCGTGGTGGCGCCGTAGCTGCCCCGGCCGCTCCGAAGGCCGAGACCCCCTCCGAGAAGACTTCCGAAAAGCCCGCAGAGGCCTCCGCTGAGGCTCCCGCCGAGGGCGAGAAGGACTCCGAGCCCGCCCAGAAGAATCGCCGCACCCGCCGTACCCGCGCTCAGAAGGAAGCCGAGGCACAGGCAGAGAAGGCGGAGAAGAGCGAGTCCGAGGGCTCCGAGAAGTCGGAGAAGTCCGAGAAGCGCACCCGCTCTTCGCGCTACGAGACCCCCGCCCAGAAGCGCGCTCGCGCTCGCCGCGCCGCCGAGGGCCAGGACGCCCCCGAGGCCTCCGAAAAGGCAGAGAAGGGCGAGAAGTCGGAGAAGTCCGAGAAGCGCACCCGCCGTAGCCGCAAGGACGAGAAGCCCGCCGATCTTCCCCCGCTGGATGTGCGCGCCGAGCTGGCCGCGGAGCGTATCTCTGAGCGTTCCGAGCCGGGCGATTCGGCTCCGAACTCCTCCGAGCTGAAGGCATCCACCGCCGATGGCACCGCAAGCCTGGACAGCCTGAACGCCGCCCTGGACATGACCTTCGGCGCCGTTGACGGCGAGAAGAGCACCAAGCGCACCCGCACCCGCGAGCGTCGCCGCGACCAGGATGGCGAGCGCACCGAACGCGCAGAGCGTACCGAACGCCGCTCCAAGCGTGACCGCCAGGCCGAGCGCGCAGAGAAGCAGGCTCGCCGCCGCGAGGAGAACGAGCCCCGCCTGAACGACGACGATGTGCTGGCACCGATTTCGGGTGTGCTGGACATCCTCGACAACTACGCTTTCGTGCGCACCACCGGCTACCTGCCGGGCACCAACGACGTGTACGTCTCCCTTGCCCAGGTGAAGAAGTACAACCTGCGTAAGGGTGACCACGTGCTCGGCGCGATTCGCGTGCCGCGCGAGGGCGAGTCGAACAGCCGCCAGCGCTTCAACGCTCTGGTTCAGGTTGAGGCGATTAATGGTCAGAGCGTTGAAGAGGCCGCTAACCGCCGCGTGTTCTCCAAGCTGACCCCGCTCTACCCCAAGGAGCGTCTGCGCCTGGAGACCACCCCCAAGAAGCTGGGTACCCGCGTGGTGGACCTGGTGTCCCCGATTGGTAAGGGCCAGCGTGGTCTGATTGTCTCGCCGCCGAAGGCCGGTAAGACCCTCATGCTACAGTCCATTGCGAACGCGATTACCGTGAACAACCCGGACGTGTACCTGATGATGGTCCTGGTGGACGAGCGTCCTGAAGAAGTGACCGACATGCAGCGCACCGTCAAGGGCGAGGTTATCGCCTCGACCTTCGACCGTCCCGCCGAGGACCACACCACGGTTGCTGAGCTGGCCATTGAGCGCGCTAAGCGCATGGTGGAGCTGGGCTACGACGTGGTCGTGCTGCTGGACTCCATGACCCGCCTGGGCCGCGCCTACAACCTGGCCGCACCCGCCTCGGGCCGCATCCTCTCAGGTGGTGTGGATTCCGCCGCGCTGTACCCGCCGAAGAAGTTCTTCGGTGCAGCCCGCAACATTGAAGAGGGCGGCTCGCTGACCATTCTGGCTACCGCCCTGGTCGAGACCGGTTCGAAGATGGATGAAGTGATCTTCGAGGAGTTCAAGGGCACCGGTAACATGGAGCTGCGTCTGTCCCGCCAGCTGGCCGACAAGCGTATCTTCCCGGCCGTGGACATCAATGCCTCCGGTACTCGCCGCGAAGAGAACCTGCTCTCCCCGGACGAAATCAAGATCATGTGGGGTCTGCGCCGTGCCCTGGCCGGCATGGAGCCCGAGCAGGCTCTGGGCGTTCTGACCAACCAGCTGCGCAAGACCGAAAGCAACGTGGAGTTCCTGCTCACGGTGCAGAAGAACGGCCTGCGTCTGGTCGACTAAGACCCGTGTTTCACGCGCCCCACCCCGGTACGACGGTGGGGCGCGTGAGGCGTTCACCCGTGCCTCCCAGCGAGGCGCCCCATCAGGGGAGTGACGAATTCTAGTGCCCGCCCGTGCGGCGTAAAGTGCGGGAGATGGAAGAGAGAATGTTTGAATCTATTCAGGTTCTGCTGGACGAGCACGCTGACCTGCAGAATCAGCTGGCCGATCCCGCCGTGCAGTCGAACCAGGGTAAAGCACGCCGAGTGGGCCGCCGCTACGCGGAGCTGACCGGTATCGTGACCGCCTACAACAAGTACACCTCGCTCAAGGACGACCTCGAGGCCGCTCGCGAGATGGCCGAGGAGGACCCGGAGTTCGCCGCGGAGATTCCCGGCCTGGAGGAGGAGCTGGAGGTAGCTCAGGAGAAGTTGCGCCGCCTGCTGATTCCGCGTGACCCGGACGATGGCCGCAACGTCATTCTCGAGGTGAAGGCCGGTGCCGGTGGTGACGAGGCCGCCTTGTTCGCGGGTGACCTGCTGCGCATGTACATGCGCTACGCCGAGCACAAGGGCTGGAAGACCGAGATTATCTCTTCGACCAGCACCGACGTGGGTGGCTACAAGGACGCCCAGATTGCTATTAAGGGTTCCTCGAACGAGCCTGCTGAGGGCGTGTGGGCGCACCTGAAGTACGAAGGTGGCGTGCACCGCGTGCAGCGTGTTCCGGCGACCGAGTCTCAGGGCCGTATTCACACTTCCGCCGCGGGTGTTCTGGTGTTCCCCGAGGTGGACGAGCCCGAGGAAATCGAGATTAACCAGAACGACCTGAAGATTGACGTGTACCGTTCTTCTGGCCCCGGCGGTCAGTCGGTGAACACCACCGACTCGGCGGTGCGTATTACCCACCTGCCGACCGGTATTGTCGTGGCGATGCAGAACGAGAAGTCTCAGCTGCAGAACCGTGAAGCCGCGATGCGCGTGTTGCGTGCGCGACTGCTGGCTCACCAGCAGGAGCAGATTGACGCTGAGAACGCGGCACACCGTGCTTCGCAGGTGCGCACCATGGACCGTTCGGAGCGCATCCGTACCTACAACTTCCCGGAGAACCGCATCGCCGATCACCGTACCGGCTACAAGGCGTACAACCTGGATGCTGTGCTGAACGGTGACCTGGAGCCGGTAGTTCAGTCCGCTATTGAGATGGATGAGGCGCACCGCCTCGCTCAGGTGGGCCAGGAGCAGAAGTAGTTCCGTATTTGCTCGTGCCGGTTCTTTGAAACGGTGTGAGATGTTGGTGAGGGGCTCGCCGCTGCGGCGGTGGAGCCCCTCACCTGTATGCAGCGATAGGCTTTGAGCCGTTGAAAGACGAGTAGGAGAGCTCATGAAGGTGAATGTGCACGACCCGCGCGGGGAAGAACTCGCGCAGGTACTTGTGCGCGCCACCGCGGCACTGGCGCAGGTGCCCAGCCCCCGCGTGGACGCCGAGCTACTCGCAGCGCACCTGCTCTACGATGGCTCACGCTCACGCCTACAGC
>ERZ773051.1571-NODE-1571-length-12354-cov-3.778193_pt1 | contig 12354 bp, 9 predicted proteins | sample MGYA00580631_ERZ773051 | MGnify/ENA primary metagenome ERZ773051 (study PRJEB29015, sample SAMEA2738137) | human oral metagenome | biome: human oral; feature: human-associated habitat; material: saliva | place: China | collected 2204 ...
TTGCGTATCACTTCGGAGAGGTATATCGGGGAGCTGGGCGTGCGATGCCTTAGCATAATTAGTAGGGGGCAGGACTCTTGGCAACAGTCTCTATATAGGTTCACTCAGCGATCTATATGGGTCGTGGAGGCAGTGTGCGCGGTGGAGGAAGTCCAGCTATGAGGAGGGCAAAAAGACGCGGGGCGGAGCAACTGAGTCGTTGCCCCGCCCCACTGCGGTATCGAGTGTAGTCAGCTACGCACTTAGAACATATACTGTACGCGGAGCTGCAGTGCGTTGACCTTCTTCGTGTCGGTCTGGTCCCACTGCTTGACCTGCATGTGGTGGTAGTTCAGACGCAGTGCGACGTACTTATTCCAGTAGTAGGAGAGGCCAGCGCTGTAGTCGGTCATCTTACCTGCACCAGCCATACCTGCGATGTTTGAGTTCGTCAGCGCATTGTTGTCGGTGAGGTCGAGGAAGCCGTAGCCGAGCATGAGCTCGAGGTTGCCAGAGTTAGGAGAGTCGACCCCCGAGGTGACGTAGTTGTACTTATAGTCTACGGGGTTGATGATCATCCCACGGGCGGAGACGTAGAAGCCCTTGGTGTCGTAGGCATTGCCCCCGACGCGGTTCACGTGCGACCAGTAGTACTGGCTGCTGACCTGGACGTTGTGGAAGATCCCCTGGAACTCAGCCGTGAACTTATTCTCCCAGCGGGCATCCGTCAGGTCGAGCGACATAGCGTTGCGCTTGTCGACAGCGGTCAGGTACTTCTTCGAGTAGGCGATGTGTGAGCCGCCCTTGAGGTCGGACTCGGACTTCACATGCATACCGCTGAAGCCGATGTGGAAGCCAGCTCCCTCGGTCAGCACGGGGCGCCAGACGAGACGGCCCGCTACGGTGTAGCCCTGTGCGCCCTTGTCGGTGCTGGTGGTGAGAGCGGAGTTGTCAGCGAAGGCACCATACTGCCACCAGATGTGGTCGTTGGAGATGGTATGCATGACACCGATACGACGACCTGGCTGGTAGACGTTTGCCTCGGGCTCATCGAGGTACTCCTTGCTGGCAGAGCTGTAGGCCGAGGAGAGACCGAAGGGTACGGTGTAGTGACCGGCGCGGATGAAGTTATTCTTGTTGAAGCTGTACTGCAGGTAGACGTCCTTGAGGGAGACCTTGTTGTTCGTGAAGGAAGCATCTCCACGGAAGTACCAGTTGTCGCCGTAGTATGCCTTGAATCCGATACGCATATCGCGGATACCGATACCATCGTTCATCGTACCGTCCTGCGTCTTGGCAGCATCGTTCTGCGAGTAGGTCGCAGCGTCGAAGAGGGCACGACCCGTGACCTTGACCTCGACTTTTTCCTGTGCGTTGGTGGCAGTCAGGGCAGAGAGCGAAGTGACTGCGATGAGAAGACTATGCTTGATATTCATGTGTTAGTAACTTCTTGCTTAGGGTGAATGGAGGGGCTTAGAGAGTGTCCTCGATCTTGTCGTAGGCGCGGATGGCCTGGAGGAAGCGGCCGTTGACGTCGCTCAGCAGGTAGAGACCATCGGCGTTGCGCTTGAGGCCCTTGAGCTGGAGCGGATAGATCATAGGAGGATTCTTCAGGTTGAGCTGCTCGATGGCGCGGAGCTGCTTGGTCGTCTGGTAGACGATGTTGATGTCGCAGTAGACCTTACCGTCCTTGCCTTCGAACTTCTCGATGACGACCTTGCTACCGATAGGGGTCTTCTTCTCGATGGAGTTGGGGAGCTCGTAGGGCTCTACGTCGAGGGCAGCCGTGACGGAAGCGATGTTGGAGTCGTGACCGCAGAGGAAGGAGAACTTACGGCCCTTGGCGTTCAGCTCATCATACATATAAGTAAGGAGGGGGTGGGCGACGTTGACAGCGACGATGGGTGCAGCGAAGAGCACATCACCGTAGACGTCCTTGATACGTGCGATCTGCGTCCAGTCTTCGAGCGAGAGGTCATGACCGAAGGCAGCCTTCTTGGCATCGGGCTCTTCATAGTACTGGAGGATGAAGGCGTCGGAGCAGGTGGTGGCGTCCTTGAGTGAGCCCTTCATGCGAGGCTCTTCGCCACGCTCGAGGAGGATCTCGGTGTTGTAGTTGTCGAAGGCGCAGAGCTTACCTTCCTTGCAGGCGGGGGAGTCCTTGAGGTCGAGGGTCGAGGCGGTGATCTCGTAGGCCTTCTTGAGGTCCTCGTTGATACCGCGGATGCCACGCTTACCGCCCATAGCGGCGATCTGCTTGAGGGCTTCCTTCTTGAAGGACTCGCTGATCTTCGTCAGGCGGGGGAAGAAGACGGGGTCCATCTTGCTGGGGACGTAGCGGTGGTTGACCTGGATGTCTGCTACGGGGAGGAAGGCGGTGGTGAAGTAGCGTGCAGTGGCGATACAGCGCTGCATGCTATTAGCGTAGATGTTTACTTCGTCCTTGGTGGGGTTTGCGTTTTCCTTGAAGAGGCCTGCGTCGACGGCCCACTTACGGAAGTAGAGGCCGAACTGATTTTCCAGTGCGCCACCTCGTGAGGTGAGTTCGCTTGCGCCAGCAGTCCATGCGAACCAAGGGTGCGTGGTGACCTGCTCGAGGAGGCTTCCCTTGGTGGAGAGTGGGGCGCGGATGTTGTGACGGCTCAGGATGACCGCCTCAGAGAGCGTGTACTTGTCCTTGAATTCTTGACTTCTTTGCTTCTGAGCAAAGAGGGAGGGCGCGACCGCGAGTAGCAAAAGTAGCGCCACAGAGTGTTTGAACTGTCTCATACGATATGATATAAGTAAGTCCTCTTCGCGAGGATGTGACCGAATGCACCTGTAGTAGCTCTGCCTAAGTGGGCAGGGAAATAGATCTTCCCCTTCCTAAATCGAGACTTGACAAATATAGTGATATTTGACCTTTCTGTATTTGGGATGCCCTTGTTTTTAAAATATGTATGGCTGTTCTCTCGCTATCTTTAAATCTCTTTTGGGGCGAGTGATATGCCTAAATCAGAGCGGGGTATCGCTCTTATATATAGGTAGTTGTGAGAAGATGCGGAGGAGGGTGATTGCGACCAGTACTGGTCAGCGATCGAACCAGTACTGGTCACCAATAGGAAGCAGTACTGGTCACCGCGCGAAGTAGTACTGGTCGGACGAGTGACCAGTACTGGTTGGTTTTTGCTCCTGCTAAGAGGCTGTCTGACTGCACCCTTTTTTTGAGGATGAAATCGAGAGGATCAAGTCGTGTGGGGGAAGGTGGTCGGGTACCCTTCTTGGGAGGGGTACTCTACTTATATATAGAGCGGGGGCGGGGAAGAGGCTAAAAAAGCGTACCTTTGCATACATAAGGAATAACGACGCTATGACCCAAGCCGAAGACCAAGAGCTCCAGCGATTACAAGTCAATATCCGACGTCTCGCCGGTATTGTCGCAGAGCAGAACGAGAAGCTCGCTCAGCTCAGGATGCTCCTTCAGCAACGGGATGAAGCTCTTCATGCGATGCAAGAAGAACTCAAGTCAGTGCGACGACACGAAGCGACCTTGGCCACTGCCTCGGCACTTGTCTCTCCTGATATGGGAGATGTCAGCCGTAGGGATGCCCGGGAGCTCCTTGATGGGATCATCAGTCAGCTCGACCGCTGCATCAGCCAGCTCACCAGTGAGTCCGAGCCCACCGCAGCGTCTGAGCCCGAGATATAGTCAGAGACCGAATAGCTTGGGGCCACCCCGCCCCGCTACCGATATATGGATACCAATACCAGCCCAGAGGCCCTGCAGCGTATCACACTCGCTGTCGAGCACACCCGCCTCTCGCTCTACGTCCCTCGCTCCGAGGAACGCTTCTACCGCGATGCAGGTGAGGAGATTGCCACTACGCTGCGTATCTACCGATATAAGTACCCCAATCGCTCCGAGGTCCCCGCAGAGGGATATCTGGCGATGGCTGCTATCGATATCGCTACGCGCTACAAGCAGGTACACACTGCTCTGGAAGCGCGCAAGCAGACCTTGACTCCACGCCTCGTGGAGATCAATGAGGAGCTTGAGGCTCTGATTCGTCAGGCGCGACAGCTCATTGACGATCCCCCCACCTCGTCCCGATAACCACAGCGTCCCTTTCCTTCAGCATTACATTTATTTCAGACAAAGGAATGGGAACAATTACGATCATTATCATCTGCATCGGTGCGCTTATCCTCGGTGCGGCTCTCTCATGGGTCGTCTCGGAGAAGCTCCTCGGGCAGAAGACTCGTGCAATCCTCAGTGAGGCGGAGCGTGAAGCTGAAGTCCTCAAGCAGAAGAAGCTCCTTGAGGTCAAGGAGAAGTTCCTGCAGCTCAAGGGCGACCTCGAGCAGCAGGTGGCACAGCGCAATAATAAGCTCAAGCAGATCGAGGGCCGACTGAAGACCCGCGAGCAGGAGCTCACGCAGCGCCACAATGAGGTAGAGAAGCGCAACCAAGAGATCGATATACTCAAGGAAAAGCTCGCCCTACAGAGTGAGGGCATCGAGCTGAAGAAGGAAGAATACGACGTCAAGAAGGCCGAGTACGAGGAGAAGAAGGCTGAGCTGGAGCTCCTTCGTCAGAGCGAGCAGAAGCGCCTCGAAGCCCTCGGAGGACTCTCTGCAGACGAGGCGCGTGAGCGTCTTATCGAGAGCCTTCGCGCCGAAGCCAAGGACCAAGCTCAGGGCTATATCAACGAGATCGTCGAAGAAGCGAAGATGACCGCCAATAAGGAGGCCAAGCGCATCGTCATACAGTCGATCCAGCGCCTGGCGACCGAGACGGCTATCGAGAACTCCGTCACCGTCTTCCACATCGAGAGCGATGAGATCAAGGGCCGTATCATCGGCCGTGAGGGGCGTAACATCCGCGCCCTCGAGGCCGCTACCGGTATCGAGATCATCGTCGACGACACCCCCGAAGCCATCGTACTTAGTAGCTTTGACCCCGTGCGCCGTGAGGTAGCACGTCTGGCACTGCATCAGCTCGTCCAAGACGGTCGTATCCACCCCGCCCGCATCGAAGAGGTCGTCTCGAAGGTGCGTAAGCAGATCGAGGAAGAGATCATCGAGACGGGGAAGCGCACCGTCATCGACCTCGGTATCCATGGTATGCACCCCGAGCTCATCCGCCTCATCGGTAAGATGAAGTACCGCTCCTCCTACGGGCAGAACCTCCTCCAGCACTCCCGCGAGACCGCTAACCTCTGCGCCATCATGGCCAGTGAACTGGGTCTGAACCCCAAGCACGCTAAGCGCGCCGGCCTCCTGCACGACATCGGTAAGGTACCCGATGACGAGCCCGAGCTGCCACACGCACTCCTGGGAATGAAGCTCTGTGAGAAGTACAAGGAAAAGGCGAACATCTGTAATGCCGTCGGGGCACACCACGACGAAGTCGAGATGGAGAGCCTCATCGCCCCCATCGTCCAGGTCTGTGACGCCATCAGTGGCGCGCGTCCCGGTGCCCGCCGGGAGATCGTCGAGGCTTATATCAAGCGTCTCAATGACCTCGAGCAGCTCGCCCTCTCTTATCCAGGGGTGGTGAAGACCTACGCTATCCAGGCGGGTCGTGAGCTCCGTGTCATCGTCGGCGCAGAGAACACCGACGACAACAGCATCGCTACGCTCTCAGCAGAGATCGCTAAGCGCATCCAGGACGAGATGACCTACCCTGGGCAGGTCAAGATCACCGTCATCCGCGAGACCCGCAGCGTCAGCTACGCCAAGTAGTCTCCCGAGGTGTGTGGGGTATAGCCCCGCACATATAGGTGTGCGTATGGCAACCAAATTCCCCTGTGGCGTGTTTACAGCGTAGGAGGAATAACCATCCATATTTATTGCATGCAAGATAACGATCAGATCATCGACGAGGTCACCTCGAGCGATTACAAATATGGCTTCACCACCGACATCGATACCGAGACCATCGGGAAGGGGCTCAGCGAAGAGACCGTCCGCCTGATCTCGGAGAAGAAGGGTGAGCCAGAGTGGCTCCTGCAGTTCCGTCTCGAGGCATACCGCCATTGGCTGACCCTCGAGCAACCCGACTGGGCGCTGCTGAAGATCCCCCCTATCGACTATCAGGATATCATCTACTATGCCGCTCCGAAGAAGAAGGAGGGCCCGAAGAGCCTCGATGAGGTAGACCCGGAGCTCCTGCGCACCTTCGAGAAGCTCGGTATCCCCCTCGAGGAGCAGAAGATGCTCTCAGGGATTGCCGTCGACGCGGTCATGGACTCCGTATCGGTGAAGACGACCTTCCGCGAGACCCTCGCCGAGAAGGGTATCATCTTCTGCTCCTTCAGCGAAGCCGTACGCGAGTACCCCGAGCTGGTGAAGAAGTACCTGGGCGTCGTCGTCCCCTATACCGATAATTACTTCGCTGCGCTGAACTCCGCCGTCTTCAGCGATGGCTCCTTCGTCTACATCCCGAAGGGTACGCGCTGTCCGATGGAGCTCTCCACGTACTTCCGTATCAATGCCATCAACACGGGGCAGTTTGAGCGTACACTCATCGTCGCTGACGAGGGTGCCTACGTCAGCTACCTCGAGGGCTGTACCGCTCCCCAGCGTGATGAGAACCAGCTTCACGCCGCCATCGTCGAGATCATCGTCGAGAAGGAGGCTGAGGTGAAGTACTCCACCGTGCAGAACTGGTACCCTGGCGACAAGGAGGGTAAGGGCGGTGTCTACAACTTCGTCACCAAGCGCGGCGTCTGCCGTGGTGCCAGCTCCAAGCTCTCCTGGACACAGGTCGAGACGGGCTCGGCGATCACGTGGAAGTACCCCAGCTGTGTGCTCGAGGGCGATGACTCCGTCGCCGAATTCTACTCCGTCGCTGTCACGAACAACTTCCAGCAGGCCGACACCGGTACGAAGATGATCCACCTCGGGAAGAATACCCGTAGCCGTATCGTCTCGAAGGGTATCAGCGCTGGTAAGAGCCAGAATAGCTACCGCGGGCTCGTCTACGTCGGCCCCAATGCGGAGAATGCCCGCAACCACTCGCAGTGCGATAGCCTCCTGCTCTCCGACCGCTGCGGTGCACACACCTTCCCCTACGTCCATGTCGACAACGACACGGCGATCATCGAGCACGAAGCCACGACGAGCAAGATCAGCGAAGACCAGATCTTCTACTGCCAGCAGCGTGGTATCGGCGTCGAGGAGGCCGTGGGCCTCATCGTCAATGGCTACGCCAAGGAAGTCATGAACAAGCTCCCGATGGAGTTCGCTGTCGAGGCTCAGAAGCTCCTGAGCATCTCCCTCGAAGGCTCCGTAGGCTAATCCCCATCACCCCCATTTCCGAATCATACAGATATGCTTAAGATAGAGAACCTCCACGCATCCATTGGAGATAAAGAGATACTCAAGGGAATCAACCTCACCGTAGGCAAGGGCGAGGTGCACGCCATCATGGGCCCCAACGGCTCGGGGAAGAGCACCCTCTCATCGGTCCTCGTCGGCCACCCCACCTATGAGGTGACGGAGGGCTCCGTGACCTTCGAGGGTGAGGATATCCTCGAGCTTGAGCCCGAGGAGCGCGCACACCTCGGCCTCTTCCTCAGCTTCCAGTATCCCGTCGAGATCCCTGGCGTCAGCATGGTGAACTTCATGCGTGCTGCCCTCAATGAGCGTCGCAAGGCCGCTGGTCTTGATCCGCTGCCCGCTGCTGAGTTCCTCAAGCTGATGAAGCAGAAGCGCGAACTCGTCGAGCTGGACAACAAGCTCGCCAGCCGCTCGGTCAACGAAGGCTTCTCCGGTGGTGAGAAGAAGCGCAATGAGATCTTCCAGATGGCTATGCTCGAGCCCAAGCTCGCTATCCTCGACGAGACGGATAGTGGTCTGGATATCGACGCCCTGCGCATCGTCGCTAAGGGGGTCAATGAGCTGCGCAGCCCCGAGAACTCTACCATCGTCATCACGCACTACCAGCGTCTCCTGGACTATATCCGCCCCGACTTCGTGCACGTCCTCTACAAGGGTCGTATCGTACGTAGCGGTGGCCCCGAGCTGGCTCTCGAACTCGAAGAGCGTGGCTACGACTGGATCAAGGAAGAGGTAGGAGAGTAGTCTGACCATGGAAGCGATCACCAAGAAGTACCTTGACCTCTACGCTGCCCTTAGTGGGGAGCTACAGGAGCGTCCACAGCAACTCAATCACTACCGCGAGGCGGCTTATGACGCCTTCGCTCGTCTGGGGGTACCCCGCTTCAAGAGCGAGGACTACCAGCGTACCGACCTGCCCAGCCTCTTCGCCGAGGACTGGAAGCTCCACGTGCTGGACGGTGCTCCTTACTGGGCATCGCAGGCCTTCGCACCGGAGATCTTCATCGGTGCATTCTCGGACTTCGTGCGCCTGCATCCCGAGCTGGCACAGGAGTACTACGGCCGTATCGCGCCCATCGCTACTGATGGGCTCGTCGCGCTGAACACCCTCTTCGCTGCCGAGGCGCTCGTCATCTACGTGCCTCGTGGTGCGAAGATCCCTGGTCACATCGAGCTGAGCTATATCCTCCCACGTCTGGCGGGGCATATCTCCGTAGAGCGTGCACTCATCATCCTCGAGGATGACGCTGAGGCAGTGCTTCACTTCCGTGACTGCCCCGAGACGACGGAGCGCGCTATGGCGCTGCGCACCATCGAGGTCCACGTCGGGCGCCGTGCCCACTTCTCGCTCATCGAGCGTGAGGAGTCGGCCGAGGCGAATGTGCGTGTCTCCTCGCTCTATGTCCGTCAGATGCAGGATAGCGTCGTCGACCTCAGCGGTGTCACGCTGCGCAATGGCGTGACGCGCAATAACTACTTCGTCACGCTCGCCGAAGAGCGTGCCGACCTCAAGGTCTCTGGCTTCGTCCTCACCGCAGGGAAGGCACATGCGGACAACTTCTCCTACATCGAGCATGCTGTACCGCACTGTACCTCGGATGAGCTCTTCAAGTACGTGCTGCGTGACGATAGCCGTGGTGTCTTCACGGGGCGTATCCTCGTAGCGCAAGATGCGCAGAAGACGCAGGCTTATCAGAACAACCGCAACCTCCTGCTCTCGCCCACGGCTCGTATGCAGTCGAAGCCCCAGCTGGAGATCTACGCTGACGACGTGAAGTGCTCCCACGGGATGACCACGGGTCAGCTCAGCGCCGATGCTCTCTTCTATATGCGCCAGCGCGGTATCTCCCTCGAGGAAGCCCGCCTGATGCTGAGTAATGCCTTCGCCGAAGACGTCATAGCGCGTATCCCCGTCGAGGAGATCGCTGACGACGTGCGTGCCCGCATCGAGGAGCAGCTGCGTAAGTAGCCCGCCCTACATATAAGATATACGACCCGCGCCCATGGCTCCGAGTGAGCTATGGGCGCGGGTCTTTTATTACCTATATGTGCGACATAATGGCGTGTAATAATGCCGTTTATGCGATGTTATCCCGCTTTGTATGTCATAATGGCGTGCTTTTCGGGCTGGGTACGTGCTTTGCAGAAGGGTATGTAGCGTGGGCACTAAGGTCCACCCCCTGACATAAAAATGAACATTAATAAGTATACCATCAAGTCGCAGGAGGCCCTGCAGAGCGCTATCGAGCTTGCTCGCAAGGCCGGCAATCAGGCCATTGAGCCCGTTCACCTGCTTACAAGTATTTTGACTCTCGGAGATAGTCTTACCGACTTCCTCCTCTCTAAGCTCGCTATCCAGCGTGCCCGCCTTGAGGAGAGCCTGCAGCGTATGCTCTCGGCTCTGCCTAAGGTCTCGGGTGGCGAACCCTATCTCAGCTCCGATGCCACGAAGGTACTCGACAAGGCTGAGGACATCGCCACCGAGATGAAGGATGAGTACGTAGCTCTCGAGCACCTCTTCCTCGCACTCGCTGAGGTCGACACCTCGGTAGCTCGACTCCTCAAGAGTGACTTCGGCCTGCAGGTCGCAGAGCTCCGTAAGGCTGTCGACGAGCTGCGTAAGGGCAACCGCGTCACCAGCCAGCACGCCGAGGAGCAGTACAACGCCCTCAGCAAGTACGCTATCAACCTCTGCGAGCGTGCTCGTAGCGGTAAGCTCGACCCTGTCATTGGCCGTGACGATGAGATCCGTCGCGTCCTGCAGATCCTCTCACGTCGTACGAAGAATAACCCCATCCTCATCGGGGAGCCTGGTGTCGGTAAGACGGCTATCGCAGAAGGTCTGGCCTTCCGTATCGTCCGTGGTGACGTCCCCGAAAACCTCCGCTCCAAGCAGGTCTACTCCCTCGATATGGGTGCCCTGATCGCTGGTGCGAAGTACAAGGGCGAATTTGAAGAACGTCTGAAGTCCGTCGTCACCGAAGTCACGAAGAGCGAAGGCGAGATCATCCTCTTCATCGACGAGATCCACACCCTCGTAGGTGCTGGTAAGGGCGAGGGCGCTATGGATGCTGCTAACATCCTCAAGCCTGCTCTGGCACGTGGCGAACTTCGCTCTATCGGTGCTACGACCCTCGACGAGTACCAGAAGTACTTCGAGAAGGACAAGGCTCTGGAGCGCCGCTTCCAGATGGTTATGGTCGATGAGCCCGATGAAGCCAGCTCGATCTCCATCCTCCGTGGGCTGAAGGAGAAGTATGAGAACCACCACAAGGTGCGTATCAAGGACGATGCCATCATCGCTGCTGTCCGCCTCTCCGACCGCTACATCACCGACCGCTTCCTCCCCGACAAGGCTATCGACCTTATGGACGAAGCTGCCGCACGTCTGAGGATGCAGATTGACTCTCTCCCCGAAGGGCTCGACGAGATCGCACGTCGTATCACCCAGCTCGAGATCGAGCGTGAGGCTATCCGCCGTGAAGACGATGAGGAGAAGCTCGAAGAGCTGAACAAGGAGATCGCCACGCTGCGCGAAGAAGAAGCTGGCGACAAGGCTAAGTGGATGCGTGAGCAGGAGCTCATCAACCGTATACAGCAGTGCAAGATCGAGGTCGAGCAGCTGAAGATCGAGGCGGATAGTGCTGAGCGCAGCGGTGACTACGGTCGCGTCGCTGAGATCCGCTACGGCCGACTCAAGGAGAAGGAAGCCGAGATCGCCTCTATCCAGCAGGAGCTCACCGAGGCTCAGGGCGATAGCGCTCTGATCCGTGAGGAGGTCACTGCCGAGGATATCGCCGATATCGTCTCTCGCTGGACGGGGATCCCCGTCGGGAAGATGCTCCAGAGCGAGCGTGAGAAGCTCCTGCATCTCGAGGAAGAGCTGCACAAGCGTGTCGTCGGGCAGGAGCAGGCTATCCGTGCCGTCGCTGACGCCGTACGCCGTAGCCGTGCCGGTCTTCAGGATCCCAAGCGTCCTATCGGCTCATTCATCTTCCTCGGTACCACCGGTGTCGGGAAGACCGAGCTGGCGAAGGCACTGGCTGAAGTCCTCTTCGATGACGAGACGATGCTCACCCGTATCGATATGAGCGAGTATCAGGAGAAGTTCTCCGCCACCCGTCTCATCGGTGCACCTCCTGGATATGTAGGCTATGATGAAGGTGGTCAGCTCACCGAAGCTATCCGCCGCAAGCCCTACTCCGTCGTCCTCTTTGACGAGATCGAGAAGGCTCATCCTGAAGTCTTCAATATGTTACTCCAGATCTTAGAAGATGGTGTTCTCACCGACGGACAGGGTAATCATATCAAGTTCAACAATACCATCATTATTCTCACCTCAAACCTTGGTGCTGACGAAATGTATGATGATGCTGAATTTGGCTTTGGTACCAAAGATAAAAAGAGCGATCAGTTCCTCGAAGAAGAATATGAGGCCAGCAAAAATGCTGCCATGAAAGCTCTCAAGAAATCCATGCGACCAGAGCTTATCAATCGCCTTGATGCAATTGAAGTCTTCCATGCCCTTACTAAGAAACAGGTTGAACAAATTTTTGACAATATGATTGCTGATCTTAAGAAACGTCTCGCCGCCAAATCATTTGGTCTAAAGCTAACCAAGAAGGCCTCTGAATTTCTCATTGAAAAAGGCTTTGATCCAAAGAACGGTGCTCGTCCGCTTCGTCGCGCCATCGAGGACCATCTCGAATCTATCATTTCCGACGCCATCATCTCTGAGAAGATTAAAAAAGGTGAGATTGCCGTTGCTGACCTTAAAGATGATCATCTGACCCTCGAGATTGAGAAGAAAGAAAAATAAATCATGAAACATCGCGCAAAGTTTGGTAGTTTTCTCATTAGTCTAATGATTATCTCTGTCTTTCTTTGTGCCTACATTTTTCAAGATGAATTTAAAGCAAGAGACTTTGCCTTGACGGGCGATCTCTCTACTATTACTAATTCATTAAAACTCACCGACCGCGCTAACCTCATTCTCCGAGCCGCTCACCCTGCCCTGCAAGAAAAAGAGGATTTTAATCGAAACTGCAATAG
>ERZ773051.1576-NODE-1576-length-12324-cov-33.885728_pt1 | contig 12324 bp, 10 predicted proteins | sample MGYA00580631_ERZ773051 | MGnify/ENA primary metagenome ERZ773051 (study PRJEB29015, sample SAMEA2738137) | human oral metagenome | biome: human oral; feature: human-associated habitat; material: saliva | place: China | collected 2204 ...
GAGTGTGAGAGCGAGTGCTCCATTCTTTTAAAGTATATACAATAGGATGAATCATTGCATTGATTTTCCAGCCAAGTTCCCAGAATGGATAAGTGAATTGATCATGGTCTGTTACCTCTATTTTATCCTTGTCTAATAGGATAAGAATATCCCAATCGGAATCCTCATGAGCATCACCACGTGCCTGAGAACCGAAGAGAATAATCTTTCCATTCTCTGGTTTTAACTTCATTGCAACGTTGCGAATAGAGCTAAATACGTCTGTATGTTTCATCCTCGTAGTCATTTGTTCGCAAATTTAAGCATGATTTATGACTTTTGCAAGTTTTTCCTTTGGTTTTATACGTGCTTATTTGCTTACTTGCAATTAAAGTTGAGATAGAAATTAGGTTAGTATAGAAGCAAATGTCTATCAAGGATAACTATCTGCTATGGACTCTTTTCTTCTTTACCATATATAATATAAGGTGTAAATAGTGTGCTTTTTATAAATTTGATACTACAAATAATCAGTTTGATATATATCAAATTATTATTTCGTATAATCGAATTATGAATTTGATACCTTTCAAACTATTAGTTCGTATAGTCAAATTATTAGTTTGATACTATTCATATACTAAATTTGTTAGTAATTCTTATCTATAAAGCATATACTTTTTGGAAAAAAGCACAGTACGTTTAGGATATAACGAGGGCATAAAAAAGTGAAATCCTTATGGATTCCACTCGTAAGCATCAACAAATTCATCGAATTTCGGCTCTAAATTCGGACAAATAGCTTTGAAAACTTCTGCAATTTCAGCTTGTAAACTTTCCGAAATCAATTCATCTCCTTTCCTAGCTTTATAATAGTGATACCTTGTTGTAAAGCTATATTGTACCTCCCGTCGCATTAGTTTCAGCTTGCCAGCAGGGACTTCATCGTAAAAATGGCGCATTCCTTTGGCAAAATGTTTCAGCTTTGCTTCTGCAAACCACCGACAAGGCTTCGTTTCTGTACGAGTTTCTATATAGTATGGGGCTACTATTTCTATAAAATCGCAATCGTTTTCTCTAGGTTCTATCTTCATTGCCAACGCCCGTAGGCATTGTTTTGCCAGTTTGCACTGCTCGTTTGTGGCTATACAATATGTGTAATTGTATGGTACATCTTCTTTTTTTATTTCCATAATATATTGGTTTGTCATGAAATAAGCATAAAAATATACCAAAGAAACGATATCAAATATATTTTTATTTTATTTATTTGGCTTTAAAATAGTTTTTAATTAACTTTGCGAATGGTTTGAGAAATAATCTCTTTCCGCATTTTTAATAAAAAGAGGCGTTATGTCTTCTTCTTGTGTGATAAAAGCGTAGGAAACTTATAGTCACAAAGCAAACAAGAAACGACGTAATGGTCTTCACGTGTATAGCGTGGGACTGTTATAATCATTTCTGTTTGCAGGGTTTTCCTACCACCTTATCACAAAGAATATGGATATACGGTTCCACGCTTCTAAGTTTAAAAGTATAAAAGGGTTTGTTAGGGACTGTCAATCCATTTACCTAAAATATGAAAAAAGTAATTTTATTAATCTCAGCTTGCCTATTGAGCATCGGACACACATTTGCACAAAGTAAACAAGTTACAATTAAAGCTGGTACTATTGTTCCAATGCAGTCTGTAAATACTGTATTGGCAAGAGACGTAGAAGAAGGACAAACCGTCGATTTCCGCGTTTCACAGGACATTTATGTAAATGATTGCTGTGCAATTCCACGAGGGACACTTGTAAAAGGTAAGGTTACAGAAGCACGGAAGAGTTCTTTAGCAGGAACAAAAGGACGCTTAGGCATTAACATTAGTGGACTAACACTTGCTAATGGCGATCAGATTTTCTTCTCTAATACAGATGTCAGACTTTCTGGAAAGAATAGAACACCTTTAGCAGTTGTTACAGGTCTTCTTCTATGGCCTTGTATTTTTATACCAGGAACCAAGGCGGTTATGCCAGCAGGTTATGAGGTACAAGGTACGGTTGCATCAACAGTAAATGTGACAACTGAATAATTTAAAAAGCCGCATATCTAGAATTAAATGGTATGCGGCTTTATTTTTGATTGAATCTATTACTCTTTGTCAATCTCTCTTAATACTTTCACTGCCTGCTCAACACTCTTCACATCGCTAACTACCATAGATCGCTTGCCATTCTTCTCTTTCAAGTTACACTGGCGGGGATGATAACCAATGTAGTTAAGTACCTTACCGAAGGCAGTACTTTGATAGTACATGCTGTTGGTATTGGAGACAAATTGCATCTGCATGCGCTCTTGCTTGAGAATAATCTTCTCGCAACCCAATCGCTTGCCTATGCGTCGTAGCGCAACAACCTGCATCAACTCCTCACCTTGACGTGGAACAGGACCGAAACGGTCTATCAGACGTTGGCGATAAGCCTCCAAGTCCTCATCTTTCTCAATGTTATCTAATTCGCGATAAAGCAACATTCGCTCCGAACTGCCAGGCACATAGTTATCAGGGAAATACATCTCTAAGTCGCTCTCAACGGCACAATCATCTATAAAGTCATCTCCCGTAATCTGTTTCCCTTCGTTCATTTCCTCCGCATAAAGGTCTTGGAACTCGTCATTCTTCAGTTCGGTGACTGCCTGACTAAGTATCTTTTGATAGGTTTCATAGCCCAAATCCTCCATAAAGCCACTCTGTTCCGACCCCAGCAGATTACCCGCACCACGAATATCAAGGTCCTGCATAGCCAGATTAAAACCGCTCCCTAAGTCGGAGAAAGTCTCCAAAGCTTCCAAACGACGGCGGGCCTCAGAGTTAAGTGCAGCCAATGGTGGAGCAAGGAGATAGCAGAAAGCCTTTTTGTTAGAGCGTCCCACACGACCACGCATCTGATGCAAGTCAGACAATCCGAACCGATGAGCTTCATTAATGATAATGGTGTTCGCATTAGAAATATCAATTCCATTCTCCACGATAGTGGTCGAGAGCAACACATCATAGTCATAGTTCATGAATCCCATGATGATTTTTTCTAGTTCCTCAGGCTTCATCTGCCCATGTCCTATTGCCACACGGCAGTCTGGGACATACTTCTTAATAAGATTGGCTATCTCTGGAAGATTACCAACGCGGTCATTCACGAAATATACCTGACCATTGCGACTCATCTCGAAGTTAATCGCATCGGCTATTACCTCATGTGAGAACGAGGCAATCTGGGTCTGAATTGGATATCTATTGGGGGGTGGTGTGCGCATGATACTCATGTCACGTGCGCCCATCAAAGAGAACTGCAACGTTCGTGGAATAGGTGTTGCCGACATCGTGAGCGTATCTACATTCGTCTTCAACTGGCGTAACTTCTCCTTTGTAGTCACTCCGAACTTCTGTTCCTCATCGATGATAAGCAATCCTAAGTCATGCCACTTTACGGTCTTACCAATCAGTTTATGCGTACCCACAAGGATGTTTATTTTCCCTTCGGCAAGGTCTTCTATAACCTGCTTCGTTTGCTTTGCACTACGGGCACGGGATAGGTAATCCACCCGAACAGGCATATCCTTCAGTCGCTTCTTGAATGTTTGATAATGCTGAAATGCCAATACTGTGGTAGGAACTAATACCGCCACTTGCTTGTTATCCACAGCAGCTTTGAAGGCAGCACGTATAGCGACTTCGGTCTTACCAAAGCCCACATCGCCACAAACCAGTCGATCCATAGGGCGTGCACTTTCCATATCCTGCTTCAGTTCCTGAGTTGCCTTTAGTTGGTCGGGCGTATCTTCATATAAGAACGAAGCCTCCAATTCATGTTGCAGAAACGAGTCGGGCGAGAAAGCAAAGCCCTTTTCTCGGCGGCGTCTAGCATATAATTTAATAAGGTCACGAGCAAGATCTTTGATTCGTTTCTTCGCTCTCTCTTTCAGTCTGTCCCATGCTCCAGAGCCCAAGACAGATAGCAATGGAGGTTCACCGGAATTGCCTCTGCGATACTTACTAATCTTATAAAGGGAATGGATGGACACATCCACGATGTCATTATGCTGATAAACGAGGCGGATCACTTCCTGATATGAATCGCCTGTAGGCACTCGGACGAGTCCAGCAAACTTACCAATACCAAAGTCAACATGCACAAGAAAGTCGCCAGGTTCCATCTCTTGCAGTTCTTTCATCGTCAGTGCCATCTTGCCCTGACGTGCTTTATCAGACTTGAGGTTGTACTTATGGAATCTATCGAATATCTGATGATCTGTGAAGAAACATACTTTTAAGGTATTATCAACGAATCCCTCGTGTATTGTTCGGTTAACGGGAGTAAATGGCAAAGCCCTAACTTTGGTTTCACCTTGGCTATTGGTAGTAGCTTCAACGACTGACAGATTCTCCGAATCGGGTGCCATATCCGAGTTAGATAACGATTCAAATATATCTTTGAGGCGTATTGTTTGCTTCTCACTATCCGCAAAGATGTATAGCTTGTAACCCTGCAGAAGATAGTCACGGAGCGTCTTCGACAGCAAATCGAAGTTCTTATGAAATAGCGGTTGAGCGGTCGTATTGAATTGAATCGTTACGTGCTGACCATCTGCTTTCTTGGCAGTCTCACTGATAGAATGGGTCACTCCGAACTCTATGCGACGATAGTTTAGAGCCTCATTCATAAAGTGCGATGCTGTGATGAGTTGCCCTTCTTTACGGAACGCCTGCTCCAGTTCGTGCTGTTCCACCTCAGTCTTTCCCTCCCTCTGTGCCGTTAATGCCTGTGCAGTGAAGCCCTCTTTATAAATGTTTTCGATAGCATCACGCACATAAAGGAAGTCTTTGAACGCAAGGAAACTATCAGCTGGTAAGAAGTGAAAGAACGGCACTTTCTCTTCTGATAAAGTAGCCAGTTCGGGTACGACCTCTATGTGTTCTAACTTCTTACTTGATAACTGGCTCTCTACTTCAAAAGTGCGAATCGTTTCTATGTCATCGCCAAAGAAGTCGATACGATAGGGCAGTTCACCAGAGTAGGAATAAACATCAATAATACTGCCACGCACAGCGAATTGTCCAGGCTCATACACATAATCGGTTTCCGTGAAGCCGAATGAGCGCAAGGTCTTCTCTACCTCAACGATATCAATGTGCTGATTGACAGAGAGCGATAGGTGTCGTTCGTCCAACTGCCGCTTTGAGACAACCAGTTCTGATAGTGCAGAAGGATCTGTGACAATGTAGATTGGATGCCCGTTAGCCGTCCCTTTCTCCGTAGCCAATGCCGATAAGCGTGTGAGTACCTCCGTGCGCAGGATTTCATTCCCCGCATCCCTCTGCCCATACTTGACTGCACGACGATAGGACGAGGGGAAGAAGAGCACTTCAGCCGTGCTATCTTTGCTATCTTCAGGCATGACGATTGTCTTCAAATCATTATAGAAATAGCCAGCTTCTTCGCTATCATTAAGTACGATGACGACCGTTTTCTGCCATCGTTCGGCTATAGCAGCAAAGAGCATTGGAGCGGCTGATGCCATCAATCCTTGCAAGAAGATAGCTCTCACTTGTTGATCTTCTTGCACCTTCATTATCGCTCCCGCCTGTGGCAAGGTAGCATATAGTTTCTGTATATCTTGTATCTTCATCGCTTGTGCGTTGTGCCTGCAAAGTTACAAAAAAGTACAGATAGTAAGGATTGAAATGCGTATGGATTGAGCGCAGGACTGCTCTTCTCGATTTAAAGAGGGTATCTCTTGGCAGTGAGAAGAGCCTTTCGTTGAAGTGAGAAGACGCCCTTCTCGATATGAGAAGGGCGTCTTGCCGTTAGGAGATTAATGATGAATATTGTCCACAACTTGCAACAAGTCACGCCCCCGTACATGCTTATTTGCAAATAGGCGAATGATATTCTGGAAAGGAACGGGCATGTGTGCAAAGTCGCTATTATCACAATCAAAGACAGTACGCCTATTTACATTAATCCATACACATACATCTCCTTGACCATAATGTTCAACTTCTTCGTCATAATCTATATATTCCTCTGGATGCTGGTGAATGAAAGCAACAATACTATCATTCGCCTCTTGGGACAACTTAAAACTAACATCAGTCTTAGAATCAAACCCGCCCCCGTCTACACTCATTATCCGTGTCCGTGTGTTATATTCGAAATCAAAGTTTGGAAAAGACCTCCCGTAACACGATAAATGACCATTGAGAATATAGTTTCGTTCCCTCATCAGATAAGACTTACACAGGTTAAGAACCTCCTTCTGATGTCGCTTATATAATAAGGAGTCGGTAACAAAAAGGCTATAAGCCTTCATACCTCGACCTTCATCAAGCTTATTATCCGACCATGCCATCAGTACTCCCCACTGGTCATAGAACTTCCATTGTGCAGAATCAGGGATAATCGGTGAATCTCTGAGGAGTTCTGTATACCTCACCTTATTTACTATTCCTCCCCTATCGCATACGAAGAAAGAGCCAACAGAGGCATAACCATCTGTGATGATATGAGTCTTATCCTTATACCATACCGCTTTCGGACCATCAATAGAGAACACAAACAAACCAACAACACCACAGACGAGAACGATAACACTCATAAGGATGATGACCAAAACACCCAATATCTCATTATAGTTAAAGCTCTTTCGAATTACTTTCCCTATAGGATAAAACCATATAGGAAGCGTGCCAAGCATGCCATAGTATAATAAGGTATCAAATAAGGGTTCCATCCGCAAATCTGCTGGTAGACATATATGTAATGCCCACCAACAGAAACTTAGTAGGATGTGAACCCAGAAGATGGAATATACAATCCGCTTAGTTGTCATAACAATCAACGTGTATTACCAACAAAGAGTGTATTTGCTTTATTCGTGCGTGATAAACCGTTGCTCGGCTAACTGCTCGTATTTCGTACCCTTACGACCATAGTTAGCGTACGGATAGATACTGATTCCCCCACGAGGAGTGAAGATTCCTGTCACCTCAATATACTTAGGATCCATGAGCTTAATGAGGTCCTTCATGATAGTATTCACACAGTCTTCATGGAAATCACCATGATTACGGAAGCTAAAAAGATAGAGTTTAAGACTCTTACTCTCAACCATTCGCTCGCCAGGGACGTATGAGATACGTATCTCTGCAAAGTCTGGTTGTCCCGTAATAGGGCACAGACTCGTGAACTCAGGACAGTTGAAACGCACCCAATAGTCATTCTCTGGATGCTTGTTCATAAACGTCTCCAACACCTCTGGCGCATAATCCATTCTGTATTGGGTTGCAGAACCTAACGACTGCAAGCCCTCTTCGTTTCTTTCCATAATCGTTTATATTACATCATTTTATTTATTTGTATGCAAAGTTAATACTTTATTAGAACCTTACATGCTTTCCTAACAGGATATTCTTACTTGTCAGCAACTTTTATGATAACTTTTCCTCTCTTCTGTCCTGCCATTACTTCCCGTAAAGCAGCTTCTGCTTGTGTCAAAGAATAGACATTTCCCACTTCTGGGCGAATCTGTTTTGCCTCTAAAATACTTGCTGCACGCTGCAATTGTGACCCATCTGATGTAACAAACATAAAATGATACTGCTGATTATTACGCTTTGCAAGACAATCGTTCTTCATTCCAACGAGCTTAAACAACCACTGTTTCCACAATGGCATACCGAACGATTTGGCAAAACTACCATTGGGCATTCCTTTTAAGGAGACAACCGTTGCACCTCTACGGAGAATTGAGAAGATACGAGGAAGTTCCTTATCGCCAATCGAATCAATAGCTCCATCAAGATTCTCTAACATTGTAGTATAATCGGTTGTGCGATAATCATAATATTGCTCTACCCCCAAGGCCATCACACGCTCTCGGTCTTTCGCTCCTCCACTGGTTGACACTTTTAATCCACGTGCCACTGCCAAAGGAATTACCATTGCACCTAAGCTACCTGAACCACCAGAGATAAACAAACTATCACCTTTCTTTAAATTCAATATATCAAGTGCTTGCTCGCCTGTAAGGGCAGTCAGAGGAACTGCAGCAGCCTCCTCATCGGTAAGATAAGATGGGACTTTTGCCAATGCTCCAGCATCAATTGACACATACTCGGCAAAGGTACCTATACGAGAGAGAGGCATACGGGCAAAGACTCTGTCTCCTACTTCAAAGCCACTCACCTTTGAGCCCATCTTTTCAACACTCCCCACCATCTCATTTCCCATTGTTAAAGGGAATTGATAAGGTACAACGAGTCTCACATCTCCATGTGCGATGAGAATATCAAGTGGGTTGACAGCGGCAGTCCTCACCTTTACTAAGACATCATTTTCGCCCACTGTGGGCATATCCACATCACGTAGGACAACGTTTACTGGACCTTTCTTATAACCATCAATTTGTATTGCTTTCATATAGTTATTCGTTTATTTTAAAAATTTTAGTCCCTCTTTCACAAAGAGAATATGATATTGAAAAATCCCACCATGCCCTGCATTAGGATAAATAGTAAGCTGTGCACCTGGAATTCGTTTAGCAAGATCGTATGAATTAAGGGTTGGAACCATTCTATCACTATCACCATTAACCACCCAAACAGGGATATGAACCTTCGACAGGTCGTCTTGCGACCTTTTTCCCCATAATGATATGGCACTCAATTGCGCTTGAAAAGCATAAAGACGAATGGGATCATCACATTCTGTTCTCCGTTTAATACGCTTCAAAAAATCTCTTGCAGCTGTCTTACCTTCAGCTATCATCGGGAAGAATAGATAGTATTTAGGATCACGGAATGTGAATAAACCTCTCAGCATATCCCAATAAGTAACGAGTCCAACACGTGATATACCCTTACCGCCTGCACCACCTGTACCTGCTAAGATTGCTTTTACACATAGATTAGGTGCTTTAAGAAGAACTTGTTGGGCAACAAATCCACCGAGAGAAAAGCCTAACAGACGAATATTCGACAAGTTCATTGCCTCAACAAAGTTAATAACATCATCTGCCATCTCTTCTATCGTTCTTCGTGGTTTACCAGTAGACTTACCAACACCTCTATAATCAATGGCTATTACACTATAGCTCTTTGCAAATCCATCCATTATAGCAGGATCGCAATTATCGAGCGTTGCTGCCAAATGGTTAAGGAATAGCAACACAGGTTTTCTCTCATTGCCAAGTCTTCTATAAGCAATGTTCTCATTACCAACTCTCATGAGTTGTGTCTTTGCGTCTTTATAACTTGTATTCATTGTGTTGTCTTTAATTAAATTAAATTACTTTCCTTCTTTCATCTTGTTCCTATACTCTAATGGGCTGCACCCCAGATGATCTCTGACATACTTACCAAAGAAACTGGTATTGGGGAAGCCAAGCACGTTACTAATCTCCTTCACACTCATATCCGTTGTGCGTAGGTAGTTGGTGATAGCGGACAGCTTATACTCTTGTATCCATTCATTCGCTGTCTTCCCAGAGTTCTTCTTGCTGATAATAGTAAGATATTTCGCTGATATGCATAATTGCTCTGCATAATAGTCTACAGTGTGATGCTTTGCCGTTGTGGTTTGTAGTAGTTCAAGAAATCGATTAAAGAGTGAGACATTCTGCTTCGTCTCTGTGTTTACACCAAATTGCTTATACACACCATAACAGAAACCAATAAGCACCATGCTGATTAGTCCTTTGATAATATCAGATCTATATTTCACCCCAATAGCATCTGTAGCATTATGTGAAAGCCACTCTCGCAGGAGATTATACGTATTTGTGTAGAGTCCTCTATCAGCCTCCTCCATCTTAAGTATACGTATTTTCTGAATATATACAAGTTGGTTCCACGTATTAATATATTCATTTAGCGATACTTGTAAAAGTCTGTTTGTCATGCAGACCGCCTGATACTGGAAATCAGGAGAAATCATGACACTATCTATCGTCATCTCTGGAGGACAGATAAAGATGTAATTAGCCATTATTTCATACGTCTCTCCATTCAACACCATGTTTGCCCTTCCCTGCGTACAAAGTGCTAAGAGGTTCATATTCATATATATGGCATTAGGCACGCCCAACAACTTTATGTTATCAAGTAATATCAAATCCTCATCTATAAAGTCGGGAGTCACCTCTAACGTACCCTCGCACCTATTTAAGAGTGATGCTGACTGGTTTACTATACTTTCTCTCTTCATGTTCTATTTATCTATTCATACTTTCTTATCTGACTGCAAAATTACATCATTTATACCAAACAAAAGGGTCTATCAAGGAACTAAAACGTTCTATACGACCATATATAGCTTTATAAAACACTTTAGTTCTTTTATCGGACGTTTGTTATGCACCATTGTATCTAACTTTGCACGCAGAAAACAAACGTATAAATGATATGATAAAGACTAAAATGATGATTGCACTGTCTGCTATTTCACTGCTCACCGTATCATGCGGTAAGCAGAAGCAGACAAGCGAGAATGTTATTAAAGTAAAGACAGTAGAAGCCTCTTCTACCTCCATTTATGGTTCAGAAAGCTATTCAGGAACAATAGAAGAGTACAGTGGAGTGAGCCTCAGTTTCCCTGTTGGAGGTACGATTAAACAGTTAAACGTTGCTGAAGGGCAGAGTGTCGGAGCAGGACAACTTGTTGCTGTACTTGATGCTACCACCTTAGGCAACCTTGTTTCAGCCTCATCTGCAGCTGTTGGACAGACACAAGTGCAGTTGGACAGGCTCGTGCAGGATTGGCACAAGCTGAGAAATCGGTAGCACAGGCACTCGATGCATACAAACGTATGAAACAGTTGCACGATAATGGGTCATTACCAGAGATTAAATGGGTGGAGGTGCAGACGCAATACCAACAAGCACAAGATGCTGTCAATCAGGTGCGTCAACAAGTCAACCAGGCAGAAGCGGCAGTACAGAGTGCTAAAGCACAAAAGAACATCTCATTAAAGAATTTGCATAAATCTTCTCTACCCTCTGGTGTACTTGCATTGCAGGTGCAAGATGACTTCGGTGACGCCTCTTCACTACTCATCACTTTGGAGAGTAATGAAAAGACTTATCGTGAGCTAAACACTTACATGGACAATCTCAAGGAACGTTTGCGCAATATAGAGAGCGTTGGAAGGCTCACCGTCTATGGCAATCAGCTATTGGCTTGTAATGAGTGGAACAACTAAGAAGCGTGAAAAGGATCTTGCACTTGAGAATCAGTAACACATTAACTAACCAAGAGGTTCTTGTACAAACGAGTATAACTAATTATACAGACGTGTATAACTAATTATACAGGCGTGTATAACCAATTATACAAACGTGTATAATATCGTCCTCTAACTTAGAATGGGAAAGGATATATATTAGTAATGCGTGCGCACTCCTACGTTGCATACCAATGTATCCTATTTATAAACTGAAAGATAAGTAAGTAAAAGAACCTTCGACTCAATCGTAATTTCTATCATGCTGGTACGGTGACGATGAACGACCTGCTGGATGCACAACAGAAATATCAGCAATGTCACGATAAATACACTGAGGCATACGCAACACTACAAACTAAGATTGTGGAGTACGAACAAAGTATTGGAAAGTAAATAGAGAAAGGGGATGTGCCAACCGATTGACACATCCCCTTTTAATTGTTTATTCCCTTGTGCGCTACTGCAAAGAAAATATCTTCCAAATGCTGTAATTCACACCATTGTCATAAACATCTTCCCCTTCATGCGCCTTTAAAGCCTTTACAACTCGAATCGTTATAGGCAAAGCTATTACCTCGTAAAGCGTCTTTAAGACCACCTGCCAGAGCATTAGTTTTGGCAATTCAGGAGTTGGAACAACGCCACCCAACGCCAAAGGGAAGAAGATAAGAGAGTCAAGGCTCTCACCAGCAATAGTACTCAAGATGGCACGCCATGAGAAATGACGACCTCCATCACGTAGCTTCATCTTACTCATTACGTAGGCATTAGCGAATGAACCCACTATGAAAGCTACGAAAGAGGCAGCTGCCACACGTGGAGCAAGACCAAAGATAGCATGGAACCCTGCTTCATTAGTCCAATACGGAGCACCTGGTATCCAATCACATAAAGCCCCCATAGATACAAAGAAGAAGTTCATCGCAAAGCCCGTCCATATCAACAGACGTGCTTTTTGGAATCCCCACACCTCACATACACAGTCGTTAATGATGTAAGAGATAGGGAAGACGATGAGTCCACCCGTCAATGAGATACCTAACACAGAGATTTGCTTTGTCTCGAGGATGTTTGCCGCAA
>ERZ773051.1578-NODE-1578-length-12291-cov-6.089980_pt1 | contig 12291 bp, 10 predicted proteins | sample MGYA00580631_ERZ773051 | MGnify/ENA primary metagenome ERZ773051 (study PRJEB29015, sample SAMEA2738137) | human oral metagenome | biome: human oral; feature: human-associated habitat; material: saliva | place: China | collected 2204 ...
GCTTCGCCGAGTTTACCTTCGAAGGCCGCAAACTGCGCCTCTATCGCGTGCCGAGCAGCAGCCGCGCCTATCCCATGGCCGTGGAGAAAAAGGCAGCTTTCTATCAGAAAATGTTCGACGATGTGCTGCGCTAACGCTCGCCGCATCGCCATCGCTTAACAACATAAAACGCAAAAAAATGTTTGAAGACAAAACCACCATCATTGGCATCGCTGGCGGGACCGGCAGCGGCAAAACCACCGTCGTGAAGAAAATTGTTGAGGCCTTGCCGCCCCATTATGTGGCCGTCGTGCCGCTCGACTCCTACTACAACGACACGTCACACATGACCGACGAAGAACGCCACGCCATCAACTTCGACCATCCCGACGCCTTCGACTGGAAACTGCTCCACAAACAGGTCAACGACCTGCGTGAGGGGCGCGCCATCGAACAACCCACCTACAGCTATCTGCAATGCAACCGGCTGCCCGAAACCATCCACGTCGAGCCCAAACCCGTCATCATCATCGAAGGCATCATGACGCTGCTCAACAAAAAACTGCGCGACCTCATGGACCTCAAAATCTTCGTCGACTGCGATCCCGACGAGCGACTCATCCGCAACATCCAGCGCGACACCATCGACCGCGGCCGCACTGTCTCCATGGTCGTCGAACGCTATCTGGAAGTGCTCAAACCCATGCACGAACAATTCATCGAGCCCACCAAGCGCTTTGCCGACATCATCATTCCGCAAGGCGGCGAAAACACGCGCGGCATCTCCATTCTGCGCAACTACATCGAGGGTCTGGTGCCCAAGGAATGAAATCGCAACAAGGCAATTCCTCGCCCCTTTTCTTGGCTATTTCTCATAAAAGAAGTAACTTCGCAGCCTAATTCATTATTAAATAATAATTATGTCATACAATTTATTGAAAGGAAAGCGCGGCATCATCTTCGGTGCACTCAACGACATGTCGATTGCATGGAAAGTGGCTGAACACTGCGCAGAAGAAGGAGCATCCATGGTGTTGAGCAACACGGAAATGGCACTCCGCATGGGCGAACTCGATGGTTTGGCAAAGAAAATCAATGCACCCATCATCGCAGCCGACGCTACCAACTACGACGAATTGGAAAATGTGTTTGTCAAGGCACAAGAGCTACTCGGTGGAAAAATCGACTTTGTGCTCCACTCAATTGGTATGAGCCCCAACGTGCGCAAACGCCGCACATACGATGATCTCGATTATAACTGGCTGAACAAGACGCTCGACATCTCGGCCATCTCATTCCACAAGATGTTACAGGCCGCTAAGAAGGTCGATGCCATCGCCGAATATGGTTCGGTAGTTGCCCTCACCTATGTAGCTTCGCATCGCACATTCTTCGGTTACAACGACATGGCCGATGCAAAGAGCCTGTTGGAAAGCATCGCTCGCAGCTTTGGCTACATCTATGGTCGCGAAAAGAACGTGCGCATCAACACCGTTTCACAATCGCCTACCGCTACCACCGCTGGTAAAGGCATCAAAGACATCGACAACATGATGGACTTTGCCGACAAGATGTCGCCCTTAGGCAACGCTACAGCCGACGATTGCGCCGACTACTGCGTGACACTCTTCAGCGACCTCACACGTAAGGTGACGATGCAGACACTGTTCCACGATGGCGGTTTCTCGAACATGGGTATGAGCCTGCGCGCTATGAACCAATACAGCAAAGACCTTGACGCCTATAAGGACGAACAAGGTAAGGTGATTTACGGCTAATCCGTTACGCCGAGACACTACATCAAACAAGCAAGTTGCAAAGCTGGATACATCTCCTTCGCTTCGCAACTTGCTTTTTTTATGCGACTCTCCTTATTCTATATGACAGACCTTATCCCTATTATATGATTAACTCGTGCACCATCCTTATAATATTTTGCGTGCAATCCACGCACAAGCTTCTGCATCGGCCAATGCATGGTGGTGGCTCTTTAGCTCGTAACCACAGACGCGTGCCACAGTGTGAAGCTGATGATTGGGCAGCTCGGGATAGGCTCGTCGGGCAGCTCTGAGCGTGTCGTAAAACTGATACTCGGGATAATCCATGCCATAAACCTTGAACACCGCACGCAAACAGCCTTCATCAAACGAGCTGTTATGCGCCACAAGCGGCAAACCTTGAATGTGGGGCGCTACCTGCTTCCACACTTCGCTAAACACTGGTGCATCGTCGGTGTCGCAACAAGTAAGTCCATGCACCGCCGTACAGCGATAGGTGTAATAATTGGGTTCGGGTTGGATGAGCGAATAAAAACTATCGACAAGTTCGCCACTACGCACCACAACTACGCCAACCGAACACACACTGCACCGCTCGAAATTGGCTGTTTCGAAATCTATGGCCGCAAAATCTTTCATTTCCTTTTCACATTATATGGTATAAGTGACAAAAAGAGACCTAAAATGGGTCTCTTTTGCTCTTATATGACAAAAAGAGACCTAAAACATCTTATATGCCTTTATCTACAAGGGGAATGAGCCTTTAAAAAGTCTTGAATAATGACTTTTCTCCTTTCTTTGCTAATGCCCTTATGTATGTTTAATTTTGCTTTCAAAGTTGAGTTGAGTGCTTCCAATTCATTGTTTGTATTCGGCATTTGCAACTCAGGGAAGTCATAGAATGTCCACAACCATGGCATATTCCTCTTTAAGCTTAAATATGCGTTTCTTGTGTTCTTATGCACATAATGCGTTTTCCCATCTACTCCTTTTGCCCTTTCGTTTATAAAGTCCTTCCATTTCTCATGCCATGCAGTCAAAGCTCCTATAAAAGAATCTTTGTCTGTATGGCAAAGCATTTTAGCTATGCCAAGCAAGTCTTGTGACGCTTGTAATTTGGGGTGCAATGTCAGTTTTGCTCTTATAGTCATAAGCTGGTGGAACTGGCAATGTTGGAATCTGTACTGGTGGAACTCTTGACGAAGCCCTTTTAAGCCATCGCTCACTATGCCTAAAACATTATATCCATGCAACTCAAGATATGAAATACCTTCTCTGTAATCTGCAATTGTTTCTTTCTTGTCAATGAACTTATACCATAGCACACGACCCGATATGTGATCTTTCATTATGACAACACCAAACATTCTGCCCCAGTAAGTAGCATCCATTAAGACTACAACCTTACTAGAAATCAATTTGGGAAGGTTCTCCTTGTATTCTGATGACAGATAGCGGTGAATCGTACGAGTTGATACGCCAAATTCTCTGGCAAGGTCGCATACAGTCAGATTCCCTAAGGAATATGTAGAATTAACATTTTCCTTTGTCAAGCGACGACGTCCTATAAAATAACGTTTACAGTCTTTGCAAAACCAACGCTGATAACCATTCTCCTTACCCTTTTTAATGGTGCGATGAGAACCGCAATAAAAGCAGATTTTTTGTCATCGAAAAGTTTTTTGCTCAAAACTATAGTAAATAAAGGGATTACAAGAGATTTTAGGTCTCTTTTTGTCACTTATACCCATTATATGAATACTTGAGCCTACAAAAGTAGCAAAAAATGTATAAAGGTCGACGGCATGCCATTGAAAAAGCTGTAACTTTGTGCAAAGCAAACAAAATAAAGAAGATATGAAAGATATACAAAATCGACGCACCATCCGTCAATATTCCACGCAACCTGTAAGCGACGAACTGCTTCATCAGTTACTCGAAACAGCAGAACGCACACCTACCATGGGCAATCTGCAACTCTATAGTGTTATCATCACGCGCGAAACTGCCGAGAAACAAGCCTTAGCGCCCGCACATTTCAATCAGCCCATGGTGACACAAGCGCCAGTAGTGCTCACCATCTGTGCCGATTATCGTCGTACAACGCGCTGGGCCGAACAGCGTAAAGCCACACCAGGCTATGACAATTTCCTTTCGTTCCTCAATGGAGCAACAGATGCTTTGCTCTACACTCAAACCTTTTGCAACCTCGCTGAAGCAGCAGGACTTGGTACGTGCTTCCTTGGAACAACGCTTTATTCGACAGAAGCCATCATCAATACGCTACAACTCCCTGCATTAGTCTTCCCCATCGCCACCATCACGTTGGGTTGGCCAGCCGAAACACCCGAACAAACCGACCGGCTACCACTACGTGCAATCGTACACAACGGCCATTATACTGACTACACACCACAACGTATTGACGATTGCTATGCTGAAAAAGAGACATTGCCTGCCAATCGCGACTTTGTGACCATCAACCATAAAGAAACTTTAGCACAAGTCTACACCGACATTCGTTATACCAAAGCCGACAATGAAGCGTTCAGCAAAGGGTTACTCAAAGCACTTCACCAACAAGGTTTTCTTAACGCCAATCAGTTATCAACAGATGAATAGACACGTCATCGCCAAAAGATTTCAACACTAATTTCATCAAATCTAAAAGTTGATATATATCAAAGGCTATTCGAAATGGATAGGAAATAATTATTTTTGGAAAACCATTAATTGTGTTTTTTTTTATTCCTTTGCAAACGAATAGCAATCGGAGCGCACTTATTGATAGTGAGTACGTTTCCTTTCACTCATAAACAAAGAATATTAATCATAAAAGTAAAATCGATATGAGAGTAATTATCCAATCAAATTACGACAATTTGTCTAAATGGGCTGCACGTTACGTGATTGACGCTATCAAAAAGCATCAACCTTCTGCAGAACATCCCTTTGTTTTAGGTCTACCAACAGGCTCTTCACCCGAAGGAATGTATGCCCAACTTGTGGCCGCTTATAAGGCTGGTGAGGTATCGTTCAAACATGTCATCAACATGGATGAATACGTGGGGTTGCCCGAGACGCACCCTGAGAGCTATCATGCTTTTATGCGCCGTAACCTCTTCGATCACATCGATTGTCCTGCTGAGAATATTCATATCTTAAATGGAAATGCAACCAATCTGCAAGCTGAATGCGAAGCCTACGAACGTGCCATTCGCGAGGTTGGCGGAATCGACTTGTTCATTGGTGGCATCGGTCCTGACGGGCACATTGCATTTAATGAACCTTTCTCTTCGCTCAATTCGCACACACGTGTAAAGACACTCACTACCGACACACGCATTGCAAACTCACGTTTCTTCGACAATGACCCTGAGAAAGTGCCGGCCTATGCACTCACCGTTGGTGTGGGTACCGTGATGGAAGCCAAAGAGGTGCTCATCCTATGCAATGGCTATGGCAAAGCACGCGCACTACAAGCTGCCATCGAAGGTCCTGTAACACAGCAATGGACCATCAGTGCCTTGCAGACCCATCCGCATAGCATCATCGTGACCGACGAGCAAGCGGTTGCCGAATTGAAGGTTAGCACCTATCGCTACTTCAAGGATATAGAAAAGATCTAATTAAAAAGACAAATCGATTAAAACGAATAAGAAATGGTAAGATTGAATTTAAGCTCACAAATTGTGCTCAACAAAATTCCACAAGAGCTCTACAACCCCAAGAACATTCTCGAGCGTTCTGAAATTACACGCATGGAGAAAATCACAACCGACATTCACGTTTCCATTGAAGAAGGCGCGAAAAGCATTGCCAATGCCATCGAAGCAACTATTCGTGACAAAGAGAAAGAAGGAAAGTTCTGCGTCATGGCCTTGGGAACAGGAACGTCGCTCCGCCCCGTTTACGACGAATTGGTGAAAAAACATAAAGCTGGCTTGAGCTTCAAAAATGTTGTTGTCTTCAATGGATATGAATATTATCCGCTTACGAAGAATAGCAACTGCACGAGCATTTCTCAGCTCAAAAAGATGTTTTTAGACCACGTAGACATCGAACCACAAAATATCTTCTCACCCGATGGCACCATCAGTCAAGATGCAGTCTTAGGCTATTGCCGCCTCTACGAACAGCGCATCAGCACCTTTGGTGGCTTAGACATCGCACTCTTTGGCATTGGACGCAGCGGAAACATCGGTGCAAACGAACCTGGCTCTGGCCTTTCTTCGCTTTCACGTCTCATTCTTATCGACAACCTTTCGCGCGAGGAAATGACCAACAGTTTTGCCAGTGGCGAACAAGTTCCGCCCTGCTGCATCACAATGGGTATCGGGACCATCTTCCAAGCCAAAGAAATCTTCATCACGGTTTGGGGCGAAGAGAAAGCTAAGATGGTGAAAGAAATTGTCGAAGGCAAGATTAGCGACAGCGTTCCTGCATCGTTCTTGCAGACCCATAACAACGCTAAGATGGTCATCGACCTGTCAGCTGCTTCACAACTCACACGCATCAAGCATCCTTGGCTGGTAACATCCTGCCAATGGAATGACAAATTAGTACGCTCGGCCTTGGTTTGGCTCTGCGAGAAAACTCAAAAACCCATCCTAAAACTAACGAATAAGGACTACAACGAGAATGGTTTGAGCGAACTCCTCGCACTCTATGGCTCGGCCTACAATGCGAATATCAAAATATTCAACGACCTGCAACACACCATCACGGGTTGGCCTGGAGGCAAGCCAAATGCCGATGACACCTATCGCCCCGAGCGCGCAACGCCCTATCCCAAACGCGTGATTGTGTTCTCTCCCCACCCCGATGATGACGTCATCTCCATGGGCGGGACACTGCAACGCTTGGTAAGTCAAAAACACGACGTGCACATTGCCTATGAAACCAGCGGCAACATCGCTGTAGGCGACGAAGAAGTAACACGCTTCATGCACTTCATCAATGGTTTCAACCAACTCTTCGGCAATTCAAAGGACAAGGCCATCTCTGAGAAATACAACGAGATTAAAAACTTCTTCAAGAACAAGAAGGAGGGCGATTTAGACACCAGAGACGTCCTCACGCTCAAAGGTTTAATCAGAAGAGGCGAAGCGCGCACGGCCTGCACCTTCAACCACATTCCATTAGACCATGTACATTTCCTCGACCTGCCTTTCTATGAGAGTGGCAAAATCGAAAAAAATCCTATGACCGAAAAGGATGTGCAGATTGTAAGAAAGTTCTTGCAAGAAGTGAAACCCCATCAGATTTATGTAGCCGGTGACTTAGCCGACCCACACGGAACCCACAAGAAATGCACCGATGCCGTCTTAGCCGCTTTGGATTTAGAGAAAAATGCAAAGGCCGAATGGCTCAAAGACTGCCGCGTGTGGATGTATCGTGGCGCATGGGCTGAGTGGGAAATCGAGAACATTGAAATGTGCGTGCCGATGAGCCCCGAAGAACTTCGTGCAAAGCGAAATTCCATACTCAAGCACCAATCGCAAATGGAGAGCGCACCGTTCTTGGGCAATGACGAACGCTTGTTCTGGCAACGCGCCGAAGATCGCAATCGCGGAACAGCCGAGCTCTACGACAAATTGGGCTTAGCTTGCTACGAAGCGATGGAAGCCTTTGTCGAATACAAACTTCTATAAGCAAATCCACTGCTGCCCTGCTTGATGTACGCATCAGCAGGGCAGTTTTTGTTTACCCTAAATCCAGCTGTTAGTCCACTCGCAAGTGGTTTTATAAACCTGTTCGAGGAACAGCTGGCATAACCTTATACTTTTGTCAACCCAAACGAGGAACGGCTGGCATAACCTTATGCTCGCGTCAACCCAAACAAGGAAGCGCTGGCATAACCTTATGCTCGCATCAACCCAAACGAGGAAGCGCTGGCATAACTTTATGCTCGCGCCAACCCAAACGGGGAACGGCTGGCATAAGGATATGACAGGGCATTCTGGCATGGCTCTTCGTTCGAAAACCACAAAACCCACATGGCTTTCTCAGAAAAAAGCCGTATTTTTGCCCTGTCGAACAAGCATTTTATAGCGACAACAGTGCACTTGCATCAGCACAAACCAGCTGAAAATGCCACCAATAAAGCAGTCCTACATCCAACCCATTAACAAATATCACACATGGAAAAGGTTATCAAAACCTACGACATCAGCTACTTTGCGTTCTTAAATCAACCGGCCGTCTATGCCGACGACAATTACTTTGTCGTTGCACCTGCGGAACAATATCCCGAATTAACGGGCAACATACGCATAGGCTGCCTGCTGATTTTGTTTTGCTTACAGGGCAATGTTCAACTCTCGCTCAACAACGAAACGTTTCATTTGGCAACTGGCGATTGCATCATTTGCCCACCCTATGCCATCATCAGCCGCCTCGAAATAGCCGAAAACACCATCACCTCCATGGTGGGCTATTCCATCGAGTCTGTTGCTTCGATGCTCATCGGCGGCGAAGAGATGTGGCATTTATTTGCGCTATTAGCCAAGAAACCCATCATCAACAACACGCAACGCTATATTTATCAGCGCATGGACTACTTCCTAAGCATACTGCGCTACCGCACTTCCAACAATGATAAATATCAAAAAGAACTGTGCTACCACCTTTTCGCCATGTTGTTTTTTGATGTATTGAACGATTTCCACCTGCCCCAAGAACAACCAAAAGCACACACGCCCACCAATCGAAAACACTATCGGGCAGAGATTATCTATAAAGATTTTTTAATTCTGCTGACAAAGGATAACGGACTTCATCGCGATGTGAAATACTTCTCAGACAAACTTTTCATCAGTCCAAAATACCTTTCATACACCGTGAAACGCTTCGAGGGGAAACCTGCACAAGAGGTGTTGTTGGAGCGCGCCGTCAACCGTGTGAAGAGCGAACTGAAATACACCGATACACCTCTGCAAGCTGTCTCCGATCTCTTCCAATTCGAGAACTACACCGCCTTCTGCAAGTTCGTCAAAAAGAATTTAGGCGTGTCTGCATTGGAATATCGAATGGGGAGAAGAGTAAAGACGTCTTCTACAAAGTAACATTATCCTACTCGTATTGATTTTTTCACTATCCTATAAAGTGACATCATTTCTTTGTAGATAACATATGTAATAATATATATGACGCATTTCTATTTTTGCATATTCCTCTATTTATTTTATAAGTGTAAATAATTGGATCACTCAATTCTATCTCGAAACAATAGTTTTTGAATTTCAACTCGCCATAGTCATTTTCAAGCGAAGTTACCCCTATATCATGAGTGGCAACCATTACTGTAAAATCTCTTTTAGAAAAGAACTTCAACAGTTCTAATGTTCCATGTAATTTATCCTCTGAATTTGTTCCTTTCAATACTTCATCTAAAATTAACAAAGTGGGGGAATTAACTAAAACATAGTCTATAGCCTGAGCTAAACGATCGATCTCTGCATTAAAATAAGATTTACCAATTGTTACATTATCCTGTGTCCTCATACTTGTAAATAGTTTTATTTGAGGGTTAAAGGAAAACTTTTCTGCAAAAACCTTACATCCAGCATTAGCTAAAACAAGATTAAGGGCAACCGTTCTTAAAAAAGTACTTTTACCTGACATATTAGCACCGGTAATTATTGATATTGATTTTTCGTTCTGGATATAATCGTTACCGACAACATCCCTTGACATAATAAATGGATGATATATGTTTTGTACATTAACTCCCTCATTAGCAAATTGGGGAGTTATGGTGTTAGGATAATTAAAATTATAGTTAGCCAAGCTAATGAGTGCATCTAAATGTCCTATTCCAGTTAATAATTGAGGCAATTTTGAAAGATAACGTTTCTCCCATAAAGCAAATTGGAGAACGGTATATATATCTATAATTGCAAAACAATTAACAAATATCCATAACATAGAATTATTTCTAAAATGAAGCAGTTGACTCATAGAACGTAGTTTCGAAATAGACTTTCGTTGTTCCAAAAAATCAGCTTGGATATTGTTAAGAATCACACTATTGAATCTATTCTTAGTACATAATTCAACCATTGGAAAATATTGCAATATTGATGTAATTAATGAATTTATTCGATTCATTATTTTCCCGCTTCGATAGAAGAAAAACACACTCATCATTCCATTTATGAATATCATACTTATCAAAGTTATGAAAGTTATTTTAACTGGAATATTAAGTAGAGAATAGATTATTAGTAAAAGAGAAGAAACCGCTGTGATTAACCATGATATTCTTACAATCCACTTCAATATATTTACATTCAAATTTGTAGAACAAGCAGCAATAATCCTGTCACTAAATTGATTATCTCTTTTCTCAATACATTGGAAATCCAATCTAAATTCATTTAATCCCTCTAATTCGGAAATAGCCGCTTGACGGCGTAGTATTGCTTCCTTTCCCATCCCAACATTTGATAATATTTGTGCCAATCTATCAGCTCCCTCCTGAGTTATCGTCCTATTTATTCTGTGAAACAGAGAGTTTTCGCCAAAAATGTCGATATCAAATGTATAGGGATGATTCACAGAAATATATTTTATCCCATTGCTGTTGGTAAACACTCCTTCTAAGTTGCTTATTTCATTAGAGAGTACCCCAATCTGCTTTTGAATAAACCTTTGCTTATTCATTTCTTTATTATCAAGATACATCAATATGAGGTATATCATAAAGCAAATTACCCCACACAGCCAAACTATGTCTTTGTTTACATAATATATCCATACAACACAGGATGAAACCGCCAAGAAGAAAAACAACAACTTCCCAAAAAGAAACGTAGAACTTTTTTTTGTTATATGTTTCAATCTTTCATTATGACTGTCAATTTTTTCTTTATAATAATCTTTCGGTGTCATTTTTGCCATACAATATTGATTATAATTTATGATTATGTCCTTTTCCCATTCCTACTCATGTGGCTTTACAGAACACGTGCCTTGACAGTGTGATCTCATTATTCCTTATGTACGCAACCAACAAAACTGTTCTCATATCATTTAGTTAGTAAGGCCGTTTCCACAATACCTGCGCCGCGCGTGAAATCGGGTATCATCACAGGCATGGAGCCATGCGCTATGGAGCGTTTTGAAAGTTCGGCGATGCAACACCACTCCGCCAAATCGTACACATCCATATCCAACGGCAAACCTTGTTGCAGGCATTGCGCTAATCGCAAGTCCATGAAGTAGGACATGCCGCCACGCGAATCGAGCTGTTTGGCTAAGTTGATGGCCTCAGACGGAAAGGCCGGTGCGTAGTGTTTGAGCAGCATTTCTATTTGTGAAGCACTCAAAGGCGCGTTGCTATTGTCTAACGCTATACCAACTTTAGCAGCAGCTTCGGCAGTGAGTAACACTTCAGCGACAGGATATTTGGCAGCATAGCCCTGTGTACCCACCGCTTGGAACATGCGGCTGTAGGGTCGTGGCGTCATCACATTGTGTTGTATGAGGATGGTTTTACCCTTCACCGTACGTATCATTGTAGACGTCTGGTCACCATTGGCAAAGCTGTTGCAAGGCTCGCCCATCACCTTTTGATACATCCGCCTACCCTGGAATGCGTTGGTTTGCATCGCTGTGAGATAGTGCAGCCGGTCGGTCCGGTGTATATCCAACAGCCTACAAGCAGGTCCAATGCTGTGAGTGGGATAAATATCTCCAGCATTAAGGTGAGCATACGCCATACGCCAACGTGTCCAACGCTCGCCAATGGGATGTGCGTAGCCACCTTCCACATGCACAAGCTCGCCCAACAATCCTTCTCGTGCCATCTGACACACGGCCATTTCAAAATAGTCATACACAGCATTCTCAAGCATCATGCAGTGTTGCTGTGTACGTTCGGCCGTGTCTACCAACTTCCAAATATCATCTAAAGTGAGTGCTGCGGGCACTTCCACCGCTACATTCTTTCCTTGCTGCATGGCATGGACGGCTATAGGCACATGCGAAAGCCAATCGGTGCACACATAAATCAGATGAATTGTCTGCTGCCGACATAAATCACGGTAAGCCGTTTCGCCCCAATAAACAGCAGGACGCGGTTTCCCTAATTGCTCAACATGTTGTGCCGCCTCCTCAGCTGCTTGCCTTGAAACATCGCAAACCGCAGCAATCTCACATCCAGGAATATGGCACCAGCGCGTCACTGCTAACTTTCCTCGTGCCCCAACTCCCACAAAAGCCACTCGCAAATGGGGTATAGGAGGAAGCGTTAACGATAGAACATCGCGCTGATTCACAGCACGAGCAGGAACCGGGGTTTCTAAAGGATGCACAGCAGACATCATTTCCATTGTACTTGTATTTTTTATTTCTGTGCAAATTTACCTAAAAAAGTGAGAAGAAAAAAGGATGGCAAGATGAAAATATTACACTACCATTTCTTGCGCCCGCCAATCCCTATCTGTGCTATTCGCTCTTTCAGAAAGCAATGTGCATCATTATCTTCTGTTGCCCATCTACCCAATATGTTGTTGCAAACATTCGTGCT
>ERZ773051.1581-NODE-1581-length-12272-cov-16.399771_pt1 | contig 12272 bp, 15 predicted proteins | sample MGYA00580631_ERZ773051 | MGnify/ENA primary metagenome ERZ773051 (study PRJEB29015, sample SAMEA2738137) | human oral metagenome | biome: human oral; feature: human-associated habitat; material: saliva | place: China | collected 2204 ...
CGGACGCGCGAGGCCCGCCCGAGGCCTGGCCCGCCTGGTCGACCGTGCCCCACGCCCCGCACTCGCGGCACTGACCCACCCACTTGGGGGAGGTCCACCCGCAGTCGGAGCAACGGTAGGTGATCTTCTCTTTCGCCATGCCCCCACGGTAACGCGAGGCACCCACATCTGCGTCCCGCCCGCGCGGGCAGGGGGCGGGCGCCGTCGCACAGACATGGCACGCGCCTTGGGCCGGGCTTGGAGCCGCACATAACCGGGTGGTAAAATGACCCGTTGTGCACCAGCACGCGCGGCGAAAGGACACGGGATGACGCACGACAAGAGGCGCCTCGCGCGGCGTAGCGCAAGCATTGGGCTCGCCGGCGCACTCGCTGTAGCGGCGCTGGTGGTTCCCGCACCCCCGGCCTCGGCCGCGCGCACGCCGATTACGGCCGACGAGCAGGAGTACTATTCCTACTACTACCTCAACTCCCTCCACTCCTCGGGCTACACCGGCACAGGCGTGACGATCGGCCTGCTCGACGGGCCCGTCAACACGAAGATTCCCGAGCTGCAGGGTGCGAACATTGAATTCAAGAGCCGCTGCACCGTCGAGTCCAGCGACGACTCCTGGGAACATGGGACGGCCATCGCCCAGGTAATGGTGGCTCCGAACTTCGGGATCGCCCCCGGGGCAACTCTGAACCGATACACGGTCTCGCTCAAGGGCGATACCGCGGGCGACGACTGCGCGATCGGCGACTGGGCGCGGGGCTACTCCGACACTTCGGTCCTGATCGAGCTCGCGTTGAACGACGGCGTAGACGTCATCTCCATCTCCTCCACGTATCTGTCCGACTACGACGGGATGCGCTGGGCGCTTGCTCGCGCTATCCACGAGCAGGTGCCGGTCGTGGTCTCGATGGGGAACGACTCCACCTACAACCCGGAGACGACACTCGCGCGCTTCTCCGGCGTCGTCGGCGTCGCCTCCATCGAAACGGACGGCTCCCTCGCCTCGTACTCGAACTACGGAGACTTCGTCTCGACGGCCGCCCTGGGCAGACCGTATGCGCGCTCAGGCGTCTCGTGGGAGCGCTTAAACTGGTACGGCACCTCCTTCGCGTCGCCGACGGTCGCCGCCTCCCTGGCCCTGTCGATGCAGCGATGGCCGCGCGCGACGGGCAACCAGATCCTGCAGGGCCTCGCGCGCACGGGTGTCGGCGGAGACGGCGGCAACTGGAACGCCTACACGGGATACGGGGCGCTGGACCCCTACCTGATGCTGACGACGAATCCGACGAGGTTCCCCGACGAGAATCCCTTCATGAACAAGGGGTACGAGTCGACTCCGACCCGGCAGGACGTCCAGGACTACGCGGACGGCCTCGTGGATCCCCGCCAGATCAACGCGGATAATTCCTACGCATACCGGGGCCTCGACGAGCGGATCGCCTTCAGTCGATCGCACAGCTACCCGACGCACCTGGGCACGAGCCCGCGCTACCACAGGAAGTAGTAACGGACCGGCGAGGCGCCGGGGGCTACTTGGCGACGGTGAAGCGGCGGACGATGGGGGTCTGCGGCTGCTCTGGCCCGTCGATCTTCAAGGTCCACACGTAGGTCAGGTTGGGGCCGGAGCCCTCAACCTCCACGGTCCACGACGAGTAGTACTCGCAGTCGTGCTCGACGCACAGGTCGTAGGTGTCCTGTCCGAGGCGCCAGTAGGCGGTCGCGGACATCAGCTGATACACCTCGTCGCGCTTGTCGACGACGACGCTGCCGCCGCTGCCGAGCTTGAAGCGCTGCTGGCGAATCGTGGAGGGGGAGGATGCGACGAGCTGGGTGCCGACCATGTCGTTGAGCGCCCGCGCCTTCTCGAGGATGGCCGCCTCCTGCGCGCCCGTGGCGTTGCGCAGCTGCCTGGTAAACTCTCGCTTTTGCTCGCTCGGGATGTTCCTCATCCGGGAGATTTCGGTCGACGGGGAAGGGGTGGAACCGCTGGAGCGCAGCGGGATGCAGCCGCCACACGCGATGGCGGCGACGAGCAGGGCCACTGACGCCGAGAGTGGGCGGCGGTACGGTGCGAGGTGCACAACTTTCTCCTCCGGTTGAGAACGCCTCATCATATGTGATGGATGGGGTTGCGCGTCAAGGAGCGTTGGTCTCGCCCTGCCGAGGAGTGAGGCGCTCGCGGATTTCGGTGATCAGTCGTTTGGCGCCCCAGTGGGGTGGGCGCGACGTGGGGTCGACGCGGCGCAGGAGCGAGGGCGTGTGGTAGTGCCACTTGTCTTCGGATTCGCCGACGATGCGTGCGCTCAGGCGTGCCGATCCGAAGAGCTGGCCGGTCGTGGTGGCTTCGAGGAGGACGCCGCCCTGGTCGGTGACGTCCACCCACACGTGCGGCCCGGGCCCCGGGACGAAGGAGGCGGGTCCGGGGAAGAGGATGTCGACGGCGCGCGGGTCGGGTGCCTCGGCGTGGACGCGTCCCTGCGCGGTGATGACGACGGGGACGCGCGTGCCTGAGGGCAGTTCGATGAAGTCTTTGTGCCAGTGTTCCTGCCGGGTCCCTCCCCAGGGGAGGCGGAGTTCCTCGAGGGGCCCGGGGGTTGGTCGTGCGGGCGCGATCATGGATTCGTGGGCGTAGGGGCCGGTCTCCGAGGCGGGAATGTCTGCGTGGAATCCGCCTATCTCGTCGCCCCACATGCCGGCTTCTTCGATGGCGGGACTCCAGGGCGCGTGGACGCTCATCGCCGCCATCGTCTCACCGTTCGCGTCGGGGTGCAGGCTGGTGACGACGCCGGTGAGGCCCCAGTGGAGGACGTGCGTCGTGCACACGAGGGTGTCGGTTGTCGCCAGGTCGACGACGCCCCACGCGTTGACCGTCACGCCGGACTCGGAGAGCGCGGACCCGAGCATGCAGCGCAGCGCGCGGCGGTCCGTCGCGTCGGCCAGGGCGCGGCGCCGATCGATTGGTCGGACGGGAACCCAGCCATGGCCTCGTGCAAAAGTGCGTTCGAAGATCGTCGCGAGCGTCGAGAAGTCGCCCGGGTTGCCGAGTCCTCCCCAGTGCCACAGCCCGTTCGTCTCCGCGTTCCAGTGCGCGAGGACGCGCGAGTTTCCCTCTTCGTCGACGGCTTCGATGCGGGCGCCGGGCAGGAGGGTCATGGGTTCGCTCGAGTGCCACCAGGGGGCCGAGGCGGGGGCGGCGCCGGGCGGGTCCTGTCGGGTGAGGGTGGCTTCGATGTCGGGGAGGACGTCGAAGTGCAGCAGATAGACGCACGAGGAGCATTCCTCGTTCCCGGTCGTGTCCGTGGCCGGTGGGAGGCCCTGCGCGTTGGGGGGCGGGCCCGTGAAGGAGGCGAGGGTGCCGGACTCGCAGAGCCAGCCCAGGTCCATGAGCTGGAGGATCGCGGACGCGGTGGGGCGGCGCGGGAGGGCGTCTGCCGGGAGGAAGAATCCTTGGGCGTAGGCTCTGCAGAATCCGCCTTCCGTCGCGTTGGTCAGGTAGGCGCGGGCGCGGCGCGGCGTCAGGAGTTGGACGTAGCGGGTGGGCGCGTGCGGGATTCCGGTCAGGGACCGGTCCTGGTCACGAGGCCGTGGCCGGGTGGGGGAGTCGGGCATGGGCGTGGGGCGGGTCAGGGCCTGTTGGCGAAGTACTCCAGCAGGTGCGAGTCGCCGGAGACGATGATTTCGTCGTCCGCGTTGATGCGCGTCGAGGCGTTCGCGTATTCGAACCGCTGCTTGGGGCGGCGAATGGCCAGGACGTTGACGCCGTAGCGGCCGCGCAGGTCCAGTTCCTGCAGCGAGAAGCCGTGCACTTCTTTGGGTGGGCGAAGCTTCATGATGGAAAAACCGTCTTTTTCCATCTCGATGTAGTCGACCATGCGTCCGCCGACGAGGTGCGCGGTGCGTTTTCCTGCGTCCAGGTCGGGGTAGACGACGTGGTGGGCGCCGACGCGGCGCAGGATGCGCCCGTGCTGGGAGGAGGTTGCCTTGACCCAGATGGAGGAGATGCCCATGTCGACGAGGTTGGCGGTGATAAGCACGGCGGCCTCGAGGGAGGAGCCCACGCCGACGACGGCGCTGCGGAATTCGCGCGCGCCCAGCTGCTCGAGGGCGTCCTTGGAGGTGGCGTCAGCTTCGACCAGGGGGAAACGACCCGCGAAGGCTTGCACGCGCGCGGGGTTCTTTTCGACGGCCAGGATCTCGTAGCCCAGCTGGTCTTGCGTCACCGCAACGGCGGACCCGAAGCGGCCCAGACCAATGACCAGTGTGCCTGACTGGAGTTCCTTGGAGTCACGTTCTTCTGCCATGCCTCCATTCTTCCCTTCCCGTCCCCCGAGCGCGAACGGTGCGGCGGGCAGGGCACTACCGCCCGGGCAGCGTGTTCGAAGAATGTAGGTGGTATGACAGGTGTCAAGGTTGGTGTATGGTCCCCTGTCATGCTGCGGAGTCGAGCAGCAGCCGTGTTTGTTGCGGTTGCCCGCTCATACTGTGGACTTTCCATCCGCTCCCCGTTTAGATTGGCGATACTAAGAGGGTATCTTTGTCGGTAAGGAGCGCGGAACAACGCGCGAGTGTCGTGCACAACGCGGCATGACGTAGCGGTCGTTGCCGCTCATGCACAAGTAGCTGACGAACAGCCACGGGCGCCCTCAGGTGCCCGTGGCTCCCCTGAAATGAAAGGAATGAGGCGTCATGACTCGTGCTGTTTCCTACAGTCAGTGGTTGGCGTGTGTTACTGCCCGGTGTGAGGGGGTCTGTCGTGGTTGAATCGCCGAAGTATGAGCGCCTGAAGAACCTGATGGATATGTTGCGTCAGCCCTTGGGGGCCGAAGACAGGGATGAGGATACGCGCGTCGGGGATGCTCACGAGGAAGTTGGTACAGCGCATCAAACCTCGACAGAGTTCATCTCTGACGAGAGTGTTGGCCTGTCACAGACCAAGGAGGGTGCGAACGGATGGTTGTCTTCCTACATCAATGACGTTAATACGCACATGCAGAACATGAGCACCACAAAGAGCCATAATCTGGTGGTGCGTGAACAGATGTCGAAAAAGGTGGTTGAGTCGAGAAACTTGAGCCCCGTATTGATTGAGCCCGAGCTCGAGTATCTTCGTCATTCTGATGAGACGGTGACAATTGCGGATCCGAATGTGGCTGCGAAGGCAGGCGCCGTGGAGGTGACGGGGCGGGCGTATATTGCGGCCCTTGAGGCGCAGCGCAATGAGGAGCGAGAGGCCGAAGCTGACAAGATCTTGACTCAGCTCAATGCCGACGCGAACGCGGAAAGAAATTCGATTTACACGCCGATGGATGATTTCGTGCCTGAGGCGTGGCGGCCTGCGCCTGCGCCTGAGCCTGCGCCTGATCCCGGGCCCCAGAGTGGGGGCGGCGGGTACGGCCGTCGTCGAGGGATGAGCGATGGCCTGGTTCCCACTGTTGGCGCGGAAACTGTTGCTGGTTCTGGGGCATCGGGGTGGACTTATCCTCCCGCTGGGGAGCTTGGGAGTGTGTCGAATCCGATTAGTGATCCGGCTGATTTGGCTCGTTATGATTTGACGACGACGCCGGTGAATCAGCGGATGACGCCGAATGGTCCTGTGGGTGGGCATATGCCTGCTGATGTGTTGAATGTGAATGATCCGGCGTGGCGTGCTGTTCCTTCTGCCGCGGGTGGTGGTGCGCGTATTGCTGGTGGTGTGTTGGTGGCTGGTTCTGCTGCTGGTGCTGCTGGTGCGGCGTTGTCTCGTGGTGGTGGTTTCGCTGGGATTGGTGGGCTTGCTTCGGGTGCGTCTGGTTCTGCGTTGCGTGCTGTTGCTCCTGCCGGTGGTGTGTTGCGTCCGTCTGCGCTTCCTGGTGGGGGCGTAGCTGGGTCTGCTGGTGGTGTTGCCGGCCGCGGCGGCGGCGGCGGTGTTGGTACTGTCGGTGGCCGCGGCGCGACTGGTGGTGTCGCTGGCCGTGGTACGTCCGGTGTTGGTGCGGTTGGTCGCGGTGGTGTGGCGCCGGTGGGTTCTGGCGCCTCTGGTACTGCTGGCGGTCGTGGCGGTGTCGCTGGTGGTCGTGCTACTTCCGGTGTTACTGCGGTTGGTCGTGGTGCCTCTGGTGGTGTCGCTGGTCGTGGTGGTGTGGCGCCGGTGGGTTCTGGTGGTGTTGGGGATCGTCGTGAGAAGAAGGGGCAGGTGCGGCGTCGTGCGTATGATGTGGTGCGTGTGGATGCCTTGGAGGAGCGTGGTGCTCAGATGATGGGTGGTGCTGCTGGTAGTGCTGATCAGCTCAAGCCGATTGCTCGTGATGCTGATGCTGACTGGTGAGTGGTGGTTGGTTCAGTGATGGCGGGGGGCCGCACCCTTGATGGGTGCGGCCCCCGCTTGTTGGTGTGTTAGCTTGTGCGGCGCTTGGCCCAGGTGATGGCCGCGGCTGCGGCCAGGAGGAGCAGCGCGGCGCCCGCACCCACAGCGATGACGAGGCCACGCGAAGAAGCAGACGAGGACTCGGAAGCGGCGGCCTCAGTGGCGGCACCCGAGGCTGGCTCCTCGGCCTGCGGGGGCGTGGGTGTGATGGTGAAGGGATTGATGGGGGCGGGCAGGTCAATGAAAGGCCCGACCGTTGCTTTGTTCAGGGAGAAAAATGCCTCTTCGACATCGCCTTCAAGGAGGGGCTCGTCGCTGGTGGGGATGGTCGCACCTTCTTCGGGAGTCCAGTCACAGTAGGACAAGTGGCTCACGGACAACATGTCATCCAGGTGCTCGTGAGAGGGGTTGGCGTTGCAGTGGGCGTTGTTGATCGACGTGAACCTGACTTCGAGTTCTTTGATGGTGGCGTTTTCGAAGGAGGCGAAGATCTGGTTGAGGTAGACCATGGGCGCGCGTACCTGCAGGTGGCCGGATTCATCGAGGGAATAAAACGCGTGGCGCGCCTCCCCAAGATAGTAGGCTTCGATGTCGCAATTGCCGCCCACGTGACTGACCTTGACAAAGTAGCCTTCTGCTGAGCCTGACCAGAATGCGTTGGCGATGCTTTGACATTCCTCCCGGGTGATCTTCTCGGGCGAATCGAATGTGTGAGTGAAAGCGATGCTGATGCGCATGGCCCACTCTCGAGTATCCTCACTAGTTTCGACAAGTAGCTGTTCGACAACGACTCTGGCAACAATGCCGTGGTTAGGCAGCAGGGGCATTTCGGGTGCAGCAGTCACTGGAACACTAGGTGTCGGCACAGGCGTGCCGACTGCATGAGTCGGCGCGCACACGCCCAGCGCATACGCGCCAACCGCAACCACACACGCCACCCACCGGGCCACGCGGGCCTTCAACGTCGTTGCCACTGCTACTACTCCTTCGATTGGTAGGTCGAATGGGGGTGTGTGTTGGTTAGGGCGCTGTGATGGGTGTGTTAGCTCGTGCGGCGCCGCGCCCAGGTGATTCCCACCGCGGCGGCCAGGAGGAGGAGCGCGGCTCCTGCGCCCACGCCAATCAACAGGCCGCGCGAAGACGCTGACTCGGAAGTGGCGTCCGCGCTGGTGCCCGAGGCTTGCTCGTCGGCCGGTGTGGGGGTGATGGTGAAGGGGTTGGCGGGCACTGTCAGGTCGGTGAAGGGCCCGACGGTGCCGTCTTCGACGGTGTAGAAGTTTGGTTCGGCGGTGCCTGTCATGAGGGGGTCGTCGGTGGTGGGGATGGTGGCGCCCTTGTCGGTGTTCCAGTTGCAGGTGGTCATGTGGACATTGCCCGATAGGGGGGCGTCGAGTTTGGTGTAGGAGGGGTCGGCGTTGCATTGGGTGTTCACGATCGCCGAGATCCTGTATTCAAATTCCGTGAAGTGTACGGTTTCGAAGGATGAGGCGATCTGGTGGAGGTAGACCATGGGGGCGCGCGCCGTGATCGTTCCGTCCTCATCGAGGGAGTAGAAGGCGTGGCGCGCATCGTTGGCATAATGGGCCGTGAGGACGCAGATACCCATGTCGTAGTCGACTGTGCTGTGGTAGTTTGGGGCGCTTCCCGACCAGAACGTGTTCGCCAGCATCGTGCACTCATCGAGCGTGATCTTTGGACTGGGATACTTGCTGCGCAGCCTGATTCGCAGTTCGCTGACGCTGACTCGCTCTCCCACTCCCATGTCATCACTGGCACTAGGCGCAAGGCTCGCCGCCATCTTGATCCCGCGGCCCGGCAAGAGCGGCAGCTCAGGAGCTTGGCTGACGGGACTCGAAGGCACAGGAACGGGAGTGTCCGCGGCATCACTGGGCGAGGAAACCCCAACCACACAACACGCGGCCGCAGCCACGCACGCCAGCGCGCGAAGCAGGACGGTCCTTGTCATCATCTCTCCTCCTCGATGTCGGCGGCACCCCTCATCCACGGTGACCCTCTTTAGAGAATGGGCACGTTTCTGTGCGCGGAGATGTCATCTCCTGGGTTGTCTTTCCAGTGCTTCTTCATCGCCTCTGACTCATAGACCGAGTCGATTTTACTAATCTCAGCATCGAGACCAGCGATCGCCGCGTCTAGCTCACTCGCCGAGACCATGTCCGTATTCGAGATCTTCTCGAGGGCTACACTCAGGTTGTCCGCGACTTTCTGGGCGTTTGTCGCCATTTGCAGCAGGGCAGCGTGCTCGGCGTCGAGGTACTCCTTGTACTTGCTGCCAAAGGCTGCGGGGCCGGGCAGCGTGCCCCACTTGGCCTCGGTTTGGTGCTCCGACGCCTGCTTGATATCCTCCGCGGCGCTGTTGAGCTGGTCGACGATGCCATCGTCTTTGCGTGTAATGAGGTCGATCCAGCCCTGCCACTGAGCCCGCGTGATCTCGAGGCGGTTGTCCTCCATGACGTGTCTCCTTCGAACAGCCTGACTGCTACCCGAGTTAGCCTAGCAGACGGTAAAACTGGGGCGCGGTGGTGTCTAACAGTGTGGGACACCCCGTTTGGCAGGCGGCATCAGCCGATAATGGGCTGCTCCTCGGGCATACGGATGACGCGGGAACGCTCGCGCAGGGCCAGAGCGGCCGCCACCGTCATCGAACCGGTACGACCGGCAAACATGAGCGCAATCAGCACATACTTCGCGGCCACCGGCAGATTGGGTGTCACGCCCGTGGACAGGCCGACGGTGGCGAACGCGGAGACAGTCTCGAACAGGATGATGTCCAGCGAGTGATCCGTCATGGTCAACAGCAGGACCACGGAGATAGCGACCATCGCCAGGCCCAGCAGGGACACGGCAACCGCCAGGCGTACCGTCGAGGTGGGGATACGCCGCCCGAAGGTCTCGATATCGCGGTCACCCCGGGCCTCGGCGATGACGGCGAGGACCAGCACCGCGAAGGTTGTGACCTTCACGCCGCCCGCCGTGGACGCCGAGCCGCCGCCGATCATCATGAGGATGTCCTGCACGAAGTGTGTCTGTGAGTGCATCGCCCCCACGTTCAACGCCGAAAGACCCGAAGAGCGCGAGTTCACGCCCGCGAGCATCGCGTTGAGAATCTTCGAGGGCGTGTCCACGGACCCCAGCGTCGCCGGGTTGTGCCATTCGGTGAGGGCCAGGGCGAGTGCGCCGATGAACGCAAGGATCAGGTAGGTGGACAGCGTCAGCTTCGTGTGCAGGCGCCAGCGGCGTGGCGCGCGCAGATTCTTCGCAACATCCATGATGACGGGGAAGCCGATAGCCCCCACCGTCGTGCCCAGGATGATGGGGACCAGCATCCACCAGTCGGTCACGTGCGGCTCAAGTCCGCCGGGCAGAATCACGAAGCCGGCGTTGTTGAACACGGAGATGGCCATGAACACGGCGTCCCACACGGCGTGCGCGGGGTCGATGCCCATGGTGAGGAAACGCGGCAGGAACATGACCGCCAGGAGCGCCTGCATGGTCAGCGAGGTCGCGATGACTGCCTTGAGCAGCGTGGAAATCTGGCCCATCGCTCCCGTCCCAGTCTCCTGGGTGGCGAGCATGCGCTGGGTGAGTCCCAGGTGTCGGGACACCGCGAAGCCGAGGATCGACGCCAGCGTCATGACGCCCAGGCCGCCGACGACGATGCCCGCCGCGATGACAGCCTGCCCGAAGGGGGACCAATACGATGCTGTGTCCACCGTCGTGAGACCTGTCACGCATACAGCTGATACGGCGGTAAAGAGCACGTCGACGAAGGGAGCGGGCTCGTCAGAGGCGGAAGCGATGGGCAACATGAGCAGCACGGTGATAACCCCGATGATGAGGGCGAACGTGCTGAGGGCCAGCCTGGCGGGGGAGTAGCGGGCCTGCCGGGACAGCCACGCGCGTACACGCTGAGCGTAGGACGTGGGCACCTGGGGATGTGGACCGCGGGGTCCTCCCGGCACCTGGCGGACGACAGGGGAGGGTTGTGGAGTCAGGGTTTCCGCTGAAATGGCGTGGGACGAGGCCGTGGCTCGCCCGCGGATCAGGGACCGTGTAGCACCGGGATTGGTGCGCAGCCGAGGGGGCTGAGGTCGAGGCGTGCGTCTCTTGCGTGCCGCTCCCATCGAACCTCCTTAACGACTCTGCAACAAAAGTGGATAAAGTTGCAGTTTTCATGTGGATGGGCAGTAGTATATTTCGTGAGGCTACGTAAGCGATGAACGAACGGGTTTAACGCGCCTCGCGAGCATACTGGGAGTCATTAATGGAACAGCAGTCGGCGCCGCGCTTTATGACTGTCACGGAAGTGGCGGACATCATGCGCGTCTCTAAGATGACTGTGTACCGATTGATTCACAGCGGTGAAATGCCCGCGATTCGCGTCGGAAAGAGCTTCCGAGTCCCCGAGGCCGCGGTCGCCCAGATGATCCAGGCCGGTATGGCGGATCACTCCGGTGGCCAGGCTCGCGTCATTGGCGGGTAGTATAGGCACGATGTGCCCGCTCCGGGCACCCATCATCAACCAGCGGTAGTACCTCTGCCGCCCACACTACGAGGGAGGAACCCCATGGGCTCCGTCATCAAGAAGCGCCGTAAGCGCATGGCGAAGAAGAAGCACCGCAAGCTCCTGCGTAAGACGCGTCACCAGCGTCGCAACAAGAAGTGAGCGAGCGGAGGCCCGGCCATCTGGTCGGGCCTCTCGTGTGCCCAGGCCCCTATACTTGTGGCTTATGGACCGCACCATCATTCACGTCATGCGCCACGGCGAAGTGGACAACCCCGACGGCGTCTTGTACGGCAGGCTTCCCGGTTTTGGGCTGACGGAGCTCGGGCATCAGATGGCCGCACGCGCCGCACAGTACCTGGTGGAATCGGGTGCGGATATCGCTCGCGTCATCTCCTCGCCGCTGCTGCGCGCACAGCTGACGGCGGCGCCGACAGCGGCCGCCTACGGGCTGAGCATCGCCTCGGATCCCCGCCTCATCGAATCCGACAACGTGTTCGAGGGGCTCCCGGTCAACTCCCATCGCGCGATGCTGGCCAACCCCAAGTACTACAAGTACTACTGCAACCCGCTGCGTCCCTCGTGGGGCGAACCCTACCGCGACGTCGCATCCCGCATGAGCGCGGCCCTGTCCTCGGCGCTGCGCGAGGCTCGGGGGCGCGAGGCGCTGGTCGTGTCCCATCAGAACCCGATCGTGACGCTGACGCGCTTCGTGAACGGACAGCCGCTGGCGCACTCGCCCAAGTCGCGGCACTGCTCGCTGGCCTCCATCACGTCCTTCATCTTCTCGGGCGCCACGCTCGTGGGGACCTCCTACGCGGAGCCCGCCGCGGACCTGGTCGCCCTGGCTAAGGACATGACGCCGGGCGACTCTGCCGCCGACCTGCGCCGTTAGCTGTCGGACCCGGTCGCGTCCCCGTCTGAGGCGTCCTCGCCCCGCTCGCGCTTGCGTCGCTCCTCCTCGCGACGCTTGCGCTGAATGTCGCGCTCGAGGCGGAAGAGGAACTCGGGGTCGTCGTCCGGCGCCGAGGGGCGGGAGGGAGTGTGAGGGCGCGCCTGCTGCGTCTTTTCCGCGCGCGACACCCAGCGCAGCACGAGCCACACGATCGGGCCGATCGCCGCGATCGTCGCCGTGAAGAGGATGATGAGCAGCCAGATCGGCTTGGGGAGCTTGCCGGGCATCTCATCTTCGGGCGTGCGGTGCCAGTCCGCGGCCGCGTAGATGGTGAGCGCGAGCATTGCGACGAAGAAGAGGATCCTGGCCATGCCCCTAGTCTACGGGCGTGGGGTGCCTCACGCGCTCGCGTTCACTCCCGGGGCAATCCCCGGTCAGTTGCGCGTGATCCTGGGCAGGTTCGCGTAGGAGGCGGCCGCCCCCGGCGCGAGGACCGCCGCGGCCCCCGCCCGCATGCC
>ERZ773051.1582-NODE-1582-length-12253-cov-4.253074_pt1 | contig 12253 bp, 9 predicted proteins | sample MGYA00580631_ERZ773051 | MGnify/ENA primary metagenome ERZ773051 (study PRJEB29015, sample SAMEA2738137) | human oral metagenome | biome: human oral; feature: human-associated habitat; material: saliva | place: China | collected 2204 ...
CTTTATTTGGGCTATTTTCAAAATATTTTAATATTTCTGTTTTATTAAATTCATGCAGTAATTCATTATTATCATTATCATATATTTCAACTTTAGCATTTTCATCTATTTCTTGAGTGTAATCACCATGATAAGAAAAAGATACTCCTGTATGTTCAGTTAAATCTCCGATTTCTTTAAAAGTCCTTCCATTTGTTATTCTTGTTTTGATATCCTCATCATTTTGATTTTCTTTTAATATGATTTTGTTGGTTGTTTTGTCTCTTTGTTCTGGTCTTATAGATACTGTATAATCTCCATATTTTGGTAAATTATCTTCTTCTCCTTCATATATCTTTCTTAAATTATCTCCTGTAAGCCTTCTTGGTATATCTAAGATGTTTATTCTATAATCTGAAATAGTTCTTTTATAATATTCAATAAAGAATTTTCCTCTTGATTTAATTGGACCCATTCTTAATTCTGGATAATTTTCATTATTATAAGCTGTTACTTCATAATCTCCAACAACATCTATTTCTTCGCTCTTTCCATCATTGCTAGATTCTACTGGATAAATAAATCTAATTGTTATTTCTTCTAGCTTTGAATTAAATCCAAAATTTCTAATTTCAAATGTATTATTTTCTTTATCATAAATTGCTGTATCAAGGTATCTATAGCTACCATCTCTAACATTTCCTGTCGTAACTTTAATCTCTTCAGGTTTATAACCATTAAATTTTGGAACATCCTTTATTATAAATAAATCTGATTTTGGGGTATCTTCTATTCTTCCTTTTTGCTTAGTATTGCTACTTCTGAAATATTGTGAGGCAGTATTGATAATATTTATTTCTCCTTCAGGTCTTTCATTATTTGTATATTCTCTTCTTAGATCATTGCTCATTTGCGAAGAGGCATTTAATTCTTCATATATAGTTTCTACGGCGTAATTTACATCTTTTTTTATTTTTATTTCTTCACCATTATTATTAACATATGTTCCAGTTAAGGTGATTTGATTGTCATTTCTATAAAAATCATCCTTATTCTTAATATTAGGTTGTACTTCTAATCTAATAACTTTCGTAATTCCATTTGATACATTCTTTAAATTTATTGTATCAAAATTACCAATATATGCCCCATTAATAACTTCATCTGTTATTAATGTAGCATCTGTTACACTATTTGTTTTTGATAACTTGATACTACCATCTTTTAAATATCCTTCTCCAATTACCCTCAATTCAATGTACAATGATTTTTGAGGAATTGTTACTATATGGGGGCCTTTTATCGGCCCCAACAGTGCTCCTCTGGTTTTGACAGAGTCATTTAAAAAATATGCATCGAATTGCACATTTGGTGTCTCTGGTAAATTTTCATCTCCTGGTTGTACTAAGTCGTATTGACCAGTTACATGTGTTGATGCTGGCATTACTTTAGCTTTTTGATTATTTGCAATTTTTGTTGCTGTTGTTGCGATTCCTAAAATGGCAATCACGCTTAATATTGCTAAAATAACTTTTTTCACTTTGTTGCTTCTATTTAACATAGATATCTCCTTAATGTGTTTTTATTTGTTGTATATATATTCTAATATCTATGTTGTTTTGACAATATGGTTATTTTTGTCAAGTTAAATTTTCCTTAATCGGACATGTGTTTTAACCTTTTTTGTTACAATTTATTGATTTGTTTGTTACGAAAAGATTTTAAACAATTTATTTAATTTCTATTCTATTTTTATCTTCTTTTTATGATTTTTATTTTTGTCATATTTTTATCATTATTTCTTTATTTCCTTATATGGCGTAAAAAGAATTAAATTTAAAGACCAGGAAAATTGTTATAATTTTCCTGGTCTTTTATACATTTATTTTGTTCCACGTGCAATTATTTGATTGTGTGGATTGTATGTGTCTTTTGATAAAACTTCTGTTTTAACAGTTACTCCATTTTGTTTGTAAATTTTGTATGTGATTGATGTTGATCCATTTGATCCTTTTTGAACTACTTTTTCTGTTCCTCGTGGTAATGTTGGATCTGTTGTATATGTTGTTTTAAATGGTACTGTTCCTGTTTTTGATGATTTTATCTCAATGTCATAGTCTCCATCTTCTTTTAATCCATAAATTTTGAAGTTCACTATTCTTCCTGCTGATGTTGCTACGATTTTTATTGGATATTTTCTTGTGTTTTTGAATACGAAGTCTGGTGCTCCCCATGATACTGTGGCATCTGTGCCTATTGGTACATAACCTACTGTGAACATGTGATTGCTTCTATCAGTTATTCCTAAATTTGCTCTTAATGTTGCATTATATAATGTACTTGAGACTTGGCATATTCCTCCACCATAGTCTGTTGAGGTTTCTCCATTTACATATACTGATGCTTCTTTATATCCTCTTGCTGCAGTTCTTTTCCCTACTGTTGAATTGAATGATAGTTTTTCACCTGGCATTACTACTTTTCCATTAAATCTTTCTGTTGCTAATATTACATTTGTTGCTCTATTGGCATTGCTTGATGCAAAACTTGTGCTAAATGATGCTATTAAGTCTGGAAATGCTTCTGCTGTTATTGAATCAGTTGTTACTGCTGGATATAAGGTTTTTAATTTTATTTTATATTCTGGCTTGTTTTCTTTTAACATTTCTTTTGCTTCATCTAAGCTTATTGCAAAATCTAATCCTGTTTCTGATGATGTTATTTTATATGGATTCTTAGTGAATGTTGCGTCTACTGGGCTTTTATAAATGTCATTATGTATTTTTTCTATATCTATTGGTTCTGCTTCTTTTTGTGTTGTTGGTATTTCAATTGAATCTGTAGAAAAATCATTTGCCTTTTCTTTCTCTACTATTAAATCTGCCAATTTGCTTACATCTGCAATTGCTCCTGTTGTTCCTGCTGTAATTGTTAATGTGTTTCCATCTACATCATAAGTTGGTTGCTTTATTCCGTCTGCAAATTTTCCATTTATTTCATCCATTAATTCTTGTAGTTTTTCTTGATTTATTGTTACTGTAAGATTGAAATCCTTTTTATTTCTTTCTGTATTTAATATTGTAAAGTTGTTTGTAAATATATCTCCATCTCTTCCTAATTCATGTGCTTTTTCTACAACTTCTTCTACATTAAATTTTAAATCTACTTGTTCTGGTAAAAAGCTATATGTTTCTTCATTATGTTTTAATACTATATCTGTTGACATTCTTTCAGATATTTTTTGGTTTATTTTATTTATTGCATCAGTTTTTGATAAATTTGATACATCTTCTCCTAAAATTGATACGCCTTTTATTATATTTGAATTTTTATAATTCAATATTGCAAATATTGTGGAAAATACAATTATAGCTGCCGCTAATACGGCTAATATTGTTATAGCTGCTAGTATTGCTGTGTTTCTTTTTTTATTATACATTTTTACTATTTTCTCTGCTCTTTCAAAAACTTTTGCATCTTCTTCGTTAAGTTTTTCTATTTTCACCTTTCTCTTCTGATTTTTCTTACTCATGCAAATTTCCTCTCTTTTTATCGTCATAATTATACAAAAAATTAATTAATAAATCAAATCTTTATTTTTTTGCTTTGTTATGGTATAACTTTATCAAATCGTACTAAAGAAAGGATGATATTATGGATAATTTATTATATGAAAATAAATCTGGTTGGATTAATGTTTCTGATGATGATAAAAGCAATATTTTTAAGTTTGCTGATGAATATATGTATTTTTTGAATCATTCAAAAACAGAAAGGGAAATTGTTGATACTTCATTAAAAATAGCTCAAGAAAATGGTTTTGTTGATATTGATTCAAAATCTGAACTTAAAGTCGGTGATAAAGTTTATTTTGTTAATAGAGGTAAGAATTTATTTTTAGCTGTTATTGGTGAGGATTCTATAGAAAATGGTGTCAATATTATTGGTGCTCATGCTGATTCTCCTAGACTTGATTTGAAGCCTAACCCTTTATATCAATCTGGTAATATGGCTTTCTTAAATACTCATTATTATGGTGGTATTAAGAAATATCAGTGGACTACTATTCCTCTTGCTATTCATGGAGTTATATTTACTAAGTCTGGTGAGAAAATTACAGTAAAAATTGGTGAAGATGATTCTGATCCTGTTTTTGTTATTACTGATTTACTTCCTCATCTTGCAAAAGATCAAGCTTCTAAAAAACTTTCTGAAGCTATTCCTGGGGAAAAACTTGATTTAGCTATTGGAAATATTCCTGCTGTTAAAGATAATGGTGAAGAAGAAAAAGATGCAGTAAAATTAAATATTTTAAGAATCTTAAATAAAAAATATGGAATTACTGAAGAAGATTTCATTAGTAGTGAACTTGAAATTGTTCCTGCTTTTAAATCTAAAAGTGCTGGTTTTGATGAATCTATGGTTGCTGGATATGGACAGGATGATAAAGTTTGTGTCTATACTTCTTTAAGAGCTATTTTAAATGTTAATAATCCTAAAAGGACTGCTGTTTGCCTATTTTCTGATAAAGAAGAGATTGGTAGTATGGGTAATACTGGTATGGAGTCTAATGTTTTTGCTACTTTTGTTGCTGAAATTTTAAACAAACTTGGCATTAATCGTCCTAATCTTCTTGATAAAGTTTTCTGTAATTCAAAAATGCTTTCTGCTGATGTTGATGCAGGTGTGGACCCTCTTTATTCAGATGTTTCTGATATGGATAATGGTGGTTTTATGGGACATGGTATTAGCTTAAATAAATACACTGGCTCTGGCGGAAAATACAATGCTTCTGATGCCAATGCTGAGTTTATTTCTGAGATTAGAACTTTATTTAATTCAAATAATGTTAAATTTCAAATCACTGAACTTGGAAAAGTTGATGTTGGTGGCGGCGGTACTATTGCTTATATTTTAGCTAATCGCGGAGTTGATGTTATTGATTGTGGTGTTCCAGTTTTATCAATGCATTCGCCTTATGAATTAACTAGTAAATATGATATTTATACTGCTTATAGAGGATATTTAGCATTTTTTAATAATTAAAAGTTATATTTTTCTATATTTTTTTAAAACAATCCACATTTTTAGAACATTTTGTGGATTGTTTTTATTTTTTATTATATAATTAATTTAGTTTTGCCAATATAGCTCAGTCGATAGAGCAACGGATTCGTAACCCGTAGGTCGGCAGTTTGATTCTGCCTATTGGCTCCATTTCAAAAGCGATGCAAATGCATCGCTTTTTTATTTTTGTATATTAAATGTCATTTCTTCATATTTTGATAAGTCTATGCCTTTTTCAAGATATACATCTTCTGTGTTCATTATTCTTGTTTGTTCTTTTGAATACCCTAGCCATTTTGCTAGTTCATATATTTCTTCAGCATTGGGTCCTTCTATTTCGATATATGGTTCTAAAAGTGGCCATTCATCTATTTCTATATCCATGCCTCTATATGAATAACTATCTCTTTTCTTTTCTGCAAGTTTCTTTCTATAATATCCCATTTCTTCTATTAATTTATTTGCCATTTCAAAATTATCTGTTTTTATTTCTATTTCTTTTACTTCGTCTATATTATAATTCGCTTTATTGCTATATATGTATTTGATAGTAATTTCAACTATTTCTCCGTCTTGCCTTAATCTAATCCATTTAAAAAATCTATTGCCTGTATCTTCAATTATTTTTAATATTTTTCTATCTTCTAGTTTTGAAATATATATATTGTTTATATTCTCTTCAATATATTTGTCTATTTCTTCATATCCAAATAATTCTTTAAAATATTCTTTTTCTTCTTGATTAAATGTTGGTTTTATATAAGAAATAATATTTATTATTTTTTGCAATGAATTCTTTGAATTTGTAATCTTATAATCTCCTAATGCTAATTTGTACATTAGGATTGGGCTATAACAGTCATATGTATATATTTTTTGTATTCGACTTTGTTTAAACTTAGCTCCGATTTCTAACAATTTCTTTTTGATTTGTTCTTTATTGATGTTTAATATCTTGATTTCTAATTCCTGATAATTCATAATTTATTTCCTCCAACATTGCTATTAAGTTTATTATCTTTCTTATTTCTCAAATTAATCAATTTAAATTTCCTTATCTTTTTCTTTAATAAATTCCACCATTCTTGAATATAATTAATTTATTTTCTATGTCATCAACTTTATTAAGTATTTCATATATACTTTTTTCTTTTGATTAAAAAACAATGTGTATTTTATGAAGTTCCAGGTTAATCTCTCTTTACATCCACCTAATTCTTTCTTTTCTTTTCCAAAATTGCATATGTATCTTTTTATTATTCGAAATATCAAATAATGTGTAGGATATTCCAAAAATATGATTAAATCTGCAACATCAGCTCTTTGCTTTAAGGTTGATTTATACACTCCTTCCATAATCCATTCGTCTTCATTAATTCTTCTTTTAATGATACTGTCTCTTTCTTTTTTATCCCTCGGAATCCACTCTTTTTTATAATTTATATTATCTAGGTTTATAATTGGTAATTCGAATAATTTTTCTAATTTGTTTGCCAATGTAGTCTTTCCAGAACCCGGCCCTCCTAATATTAATATTTTACTAATCTTTTTCATATACATCTTCCAATAAGTTAGATTTTTTTATTGTATCTTTTTCATCAATTTCTTCTTTTGTTTTTGCGTATTCTATTCCAGCTTTTTCGCTTGCTCTGATGACTTCTTCAGGCATTCTTAATGAGTCTAAATATTTTTCTTTTTCGCTTTTTTCTTTATCAGGATTTTTTTCTGCTAATAATTTTGGTTCTGCTTTGGTTGGTAATACTTTGTGCATTGCGTCTTTTACCATTTTAAACATGCCTGTCACAACTGACCCTAAATATTTTCCTACTTGAATTATTGAGTTTTTAAATTTTCCTGTTTTCGATAAATTTATTTTTTCTAAAAGTTCTTTGCTTGGGTGGTAATCTTCATCTTTTCCCTTTTCTCTTGAAAAAACTTTTCCATTTTTATCTATGTCTAAAACTAAATTTACTTTTTCTACTTGTTTATCATCTAAGTTGCATTGTCCTTCATATATTACTGCATTATCTCTGTATTTTCTTACTTTATATTGCTCTATTTGTTCTTCTGTCGGCTTAATCTTTATAGCACTGAACTCATATTGGCTTATATCAACATTTTGAGATAATACGTCGAAATTCGGTGCTCCTGCAAAGAAAAAGGTTTTCTTTCTTCCAAGTGATGAAATTATATTGCTCGGCTTTATATGTCCACTTTTTAATATCTTATCACAATTTTCTTCACTTGTTATGTGATATAATCCTTGATTTAAGGCTTCTTTCTTAATTTCTTGTGATTTATCCAGTTTTGTATATATGGCTTTTGTTGCAATGAAAGAAAGCCCATACATTGCTATAAAACTTTCTAATAACATCTTTTATTCTCCTATGCTCATATTATCTCATAATGGATTTTTATTTACAATAATTTGTTTGTTAGTAATAATTGCATAAAAAAAAGAGTTCCTAAGAACTCTTAATTGGTGCGGATGAAGGGACTCGAACCCCCACGCCGTTGGCACTGGTTCCTAAGACCAGCGCGTATACCAATTCCGCCACATCCGCGTTTACGTCTTTTATTGTAATCTTTTTTTATTCAAAAGTCAATACATGTATTTTAAAAAATCCAGGAATATCCCGGATTTTGATTAAAATGCATGTCTGTTTTCTTTGTTTTTAAATAATTTAAATATTTTTTTATATAATTTTTTATACCATGGTACTTTGTCTATTAGTGCTAAATCCATTGGTTCTCGTTTTGACAATGTTTCATTGGAAGTAAATTTTTGTGTCTTATTTTCTTCCTTTTGGGCAAACAATTCTTTTCTTTCTATGACATTTTGTTTATTTATTTCTTCTAATCCAACTAATATGGCTCTTTCTCTAATATTTATGGCGTAATCTCTATATATTATTGATAGTAAATAACCAGTTTCTGGTTTTATTTGGTTTGGCCAATCATCTGAAGTAAAGTCAATATTTGATTTATAATACATGTCTGAATTTACTTTTAAAAATTTGATAAATGTGATTGGAATATTATTTATTATTGAATAGTCTGTATGTTTTAATACTTCAATTACTTCGCTACATGCTTGTCTATAAGCTAATTTCATATTAACCCTCTTTTGTTTTATTTTTTATCTTTTTCTAGTTCTTCATTAACTATATCAATTGCCTCATAAAATCCTGGCTCATTCTTTCTTTGGCCATATATTGCTTCTAAATCTTGTCTTGTTATTGTTTTTACTGGATTTAATGAGACTTTTTCTTCTTTTTCCTCTTTTTCAGGTTTTTTAAATATTTCTGTTTTTTCTGTTTCTTTTATATATTCTGGAGAAATTAATGTTTTTTCTTGTCCTTTTATTAATGTTTGTACAGCCATTACTACTTTTTCTGGAGTTTGTGGCTTTTTTTCTTCTACTTTAATTTCTTTCTTTTCTACAGGTACTGACTTCGCGACAATTATACCATCTTTGTCTGGTTTATTTTGCGTTTCAAAATGTGCTTTATATATTTGTTCTATTATATTAGTTGCATCTTGTTCTTCATCTATTATATTAGTTTCCTGCTCTTCTACTGGCAATATATCTTCTGATTTTGTTTCTTCGATGCTTTTAGATTTTAATATATCAATATTATTATCTTTGTTTATTTCTATATCTTGCTCTTCTTTTATTTCTGGTTTTGAATTAAGTTCTTGTTCAATTTTTGCTTTTAGTGATTCTAAAACACTTGATGAACTTGGCTCTTTAAGTTCTTGACTTACTGAATTTTTAATTTCTGTATTTATATTTATTGTTTGATCAATATTAGAAATCATTTTTGATGATTTTGTTATTGCTTCTATTCTTAATTCATTTTCTCTTATTTTTCTTTTTAATTCTTCTCTATCATTTGGAATTGAATTTATTTGTTCATCTATTTTCTTGTCAATTGCTTCATCAATTACCTTTTTAGGTGGTTGTAAATGTCTTGAATTTATAATTTGTAATGTTTTATTGATTTTCAATATTGAATTATAGATTTTTATATTTTTAATGTCTATTCTTGTTTTGTCATCTGCTTCTTCTGTCTCAATTCCTTCATTATTGGATTCATTAATTAACTTTATTAATATTTCTAGATTTTTGTATTCATCAATTATACTTTGTGGTGCGTTTTCGATATTTGGATATTTTTCTTCTATTAATTGCTTTCTTATTGTATATTGATTTACTGGTATTTTATCAATCTTTTCTTGTTCTTTTCTTATATATTCACTTTCATCTTTTTCTGAAACATCTGATGAATTCATCTCTTTAAAAATATCAAATTTTTTTAGATTATTTTCATATTCTTCTATTAATGTGACATTTATTTCTATATCATTTGATGATTTTACTTTTTCTGTTGTAAAATCAGACTCTGACACTTCTAATATATTTAATAATGTCTGTATTGTATATATCTCATCCTGTACACTTATTGGTGCTGATGTAATATCTGAATATTTTGACATTAATAGTATTCTTCTAGTTTTTAATTTTTTATTAAATGCATCCATCAATTCATTCATTTTATCATTTGTATTTTGCATTAAATAAATTTCCTCCAATTTATGTATTCTTTATAAATTTACCATTATGGTATCTTATTGTCAAATCTATTTTTTTATAATATTTTATTAAAATAGTTGACTTTTTTCACATAAGTGAGTATACTTATATTGTTAGTCAAATGGGTCAGTAGCTCAGTTGGACAGAGCAACGGCCTTCTAAGCCGTGGGTCGGGGGTTCGAATCCCTCCTGGCTCACCATTTTAAACTAACTTCGAGGCGTAGCGCAGTTGGTAGCGCGCGTGGTTTGGGACCATGAGGTCGCAGGTTCGATCCCTGTCGCCTCGACCATATATGCTGGGTTTGAATATAACCCAGCATTTTCATTACTTAGATAAACATTAAAATAGCGTGGTTTAAACAATTTTAAGCTACGCTATTTTTTATTCTGTTCATTATATTAAATTTTTTTAAATATTTACCATATTTTTTATATTTGAAATTATTATATGAAATAAACGTTCATAACTTTCAATTTGCAGTTATCTTTGTGTTTTACTCACTTTTTTCCTTCTCTATATTTCTATTTTATAAATCTATGAAATCTTACATATAATTATCAATTATTACTTTTCTTACTTCTTTCGAATTCTTTTCATTATTTTCATCTTGAGAAACAATTATTCCTTCACCTTCAAATACATTTGTTTTCGATAATATATTTTCTAAAGCATATAAATTGTGATTAATATTTATAAAATCTTTTACATCTTTCTTTGATACCCATTTTACTGTATGTTTTAACTTTTCATCTTCACTAACTTCAGTTTTGTCTAAATTATTTAATACACCATATACTATTTCAAGCTTTGAAAATCTATTTGTTCCATTTTCTCCTTTATATGCCGCAAAAAAATGATTTATTACTGGTATATTGCTTATATATTCTATTTTTACATTTTTATATCCTGTTTCTTCTAAAATTTCTCTTTTTGCAGCTTGCTCTATACTTTCTCCGTTTTCTATTCCTCCCTGTACGAAACTTCTATATTTTCCATTTTGTATATCTTCACATAAAAATTTCTCATTCTCCCTATCTTCTATAATTGCAATCAAGCTGTGTCTTCTTACAGTATCTTTATCTTCTCTTATAGTGCTTTCTCCTTCACCTGTAAAATATGGAATTACCGCTAGTTTTCTTGGTAAATCATATTTTAATGATAACTCATAATCTTCCTTATCATGTAGAGGAATAATAAATTTATTCTTATTACCCTTTATTATTTTTATTTTTTCATTAGTTACTGGGTTTATTGCATAACAGTTTTCTGCATAATCCCCCTCTAGCATTAATGCTGTTGCTCCGTATATTAATTCCGGTTTTTTTATTTCTGCTATTGCTTTGCTTCCATCAGACATATGTACTTTAATTTTATACATAGTTTATATCCCCCTTATATTGTTGCAATTTTAAAAATATGTTTTTTGTCAAATATTATATTTTCACTTTTAATTTGATTTTGTTCCGAATTTGCATAAATTTCCCAATATGTGTCTTTTATAAGCTCTTCTTGATTAACTCTTAAAAACTTTATCATTTTATTAATTTCTTCTTTTTCGCCTTTTAACTCTATAAATATGCCAAATGGTAATTCATCAATATAAAACTCTATATTCTTATATGACCAGGCAAGTCTATATTTTTCCATAATGTATTCTTTAGTAAATCCAATTTGTTTAATTATATAGCAAAAACTATCTATGTCATCTATCTGAAACATTCTATTATTAGATTCAAAGAATTTTTTTCTGTTGTTGTTATCTGCTTCCTTTAATGTTACAACATTTTCATGTCCAGTTTTTACTCTTAAATACGTCTCTTTTTTCTCTAATATCTTATCATTGGTATCAAATCTAATTGTTTTTTCTTTCCAACCGCCTAAAAATATAGCTCCTTTCGACATTAAGAATTTTTTCATTTTCTGAAAATTATTCACTTTTATTTTAATTTGTATATCTTTTTCTAACATATCATTCACTTTCCTTCAAATTTTCTAAATATAGCTTTATAAACATATCTTCATCTTCACTTTTTAAACCTTTTACGTTGTATATTTTATTCATTATTAACGCGTAATCCATCATATTTAGAATGCTTCTACTTTTCGGATAAATTCCTAAAATAATTGGAACTCCGCCCTGTTCTTGTATATATTTTTTTGCAATTTGTAGAGTTTTACCAGAAAATGCACTGTCAATCAATAATACTTTTTTATTTTTTAATTCTAGTTGATTTATTACATGATTTCCTCTATTAATATTATCCGCATGAATCTCCATAAACATAATTTTCTCAATATTGTCATGGTTTACGAATACATCTATATATTTATAACAACCATTTGGAATTAATAAAATACTGTCATACTTTATGTTTGATAATTCTTTTGTATCTATTTTAAAAATATTCTTTTGTATTTTAATATCATAATCTATTGATTTGTTAATTTTATCTTCTTTTAATTCTTCTTTTGGATCTCCACTAAATATAACTCTTTTTTTAATACAAGTTACAGTATCTGCTAACTCTTTTACCTGTGCTAAATTATGGTGTATCCAAAGAATTGTTATACCTTCTTCTTTTAATTCCTTTATAATTTCTTTGAAATAT
>ERZ773051.1585-NODE-1585-length-12233-cov-7.498686_pt1 | contig 12233 bp, 8 predicted proteins | sample MGYA00580631_ERZ773051 | MGnify/ENA primary metagenome ERZ773051 (study PRJEB29015, sample SAMEA2738137) | human oral metagenome | biome: human oral; feature: human-associated habitat; material: saliva | place: China | collected 2204 ...
CATAGAGTTCTTCGTAGAATGCATCTTCAATAAATGGTTGATGGTCACCATACATTAGAATGATTGTTGGCTCAGATACATTTTTAAAGTAATTGACAAGCTGTTCTAGGGCTATGTCACTTCTGCGGATGATACTGAGATACTCTTCTGTCTGTGGGTAATTTCCCTTCATGGAAGTGATATGTACATCATGAATCAATCCTGTATCGTATGGGGAATGATTCTGCATCGTCACATTAAACATGAAGAATGGTTTTGATGGATCACGTTGTTTATATAGATCAATGACATGTTGGAAATCCCATTCATCAGAGATATAGTTTCTTAACTTCTGATAGTTTGTGATATCTTCCATACCAATAAATCGTTCGAAGTTCATATATTGATAGGTATTGATACGATTCCAATTCTCTTTGTGGTAAGGATGGAAGGCAGTCGTACTATAGTTTTGATCAGATAAAGTCATCGCAAGACCGGGCTGTGTATGTTTTTCATATAGCGTATAGGCATTGGAGCCAATCGGTAAAAAAGCCATAGAGTTACCGGTCAAAAATTCATATTCCGTATTGCTGGTGCCAGTTCCTATCGTGGAAACATAGACATTTCCTTGAATGGTATTTTTAGTATTTTTCATACTGTTTTCAAATGGAAGATAGTCTTTATCGGTCTCGAATTTTCCGACTACTTGTAAGTCGGAAAAGGCTTCATTCATGATGGTGATGATATTTGGGTGTTCTACCGTCGCGTTTGGAAGCTGTCCGAGTGCCGTTTCTGTGATGGTTTGTTTAGAACTGGTATTTTCCTTTAACTTTGTTGAAAGTGTTTCTATATTATAGCCATGTGGCTTTTGAAGGGATAGATAGCGTGTATTGACGAAGAATTCCGCAATTGCACCGTAGTTTTCATATCCTCTTGCTTGATTGAAGAAGTCTGGTGTTGCGCCAAGCGTAAGTTGAAAGAAATCTGTACCATAGAAAGTAATAAGTACTGCAGCAGATAGAAAGAGGCAAGTTGTACGATAGAGTATCCGTTGTTTTGTCTTCTTTGTTTTTGGTAACCAGAATAATAGCGCAAAGATAATATTGACTATAGTTAGCGTAAATAGGACCTGTACATTAAATGTCAGTTGATAATTGGTGGCGACGCCAGCTGCAGTTTTGATGACACTTAAATCCCATGGTAAAAGAGGGATACCTTTAAACTGCTTTACATACATGTTTGCGATTCCAAAAATGCTTAGGATGATAGTGGTAATCGCAAAGGAGAATTTCATGTTTGCAAGTACTACGTAGAAAATCATCGCAAGCAGAAGAATAATGCCGTAGTTTACAAATACATTACCGATACCTTCGATATCGGAGAGTAAGTTATTATTACAGAGTTCGACTGCCATTTCTATCAGTAGCGGTACAAGCATGATTGTAATCACTTTGATTGTCGTATCGATTTTTGGTTTATGGGGTATCCATTTTAGAAGAATTGGTAGGGACGATACGATGATTGTGATGAAAAACATGGTATTTGTTGGATCGAGTTTATGATAATCCTGATAAAAATAGATATTTGCGACCAACAAAATGGTCGTGATTAGGAGTGAAATGATGCGTCTTAATTTATTCATAAGAATATTATAGTTGGATTGTAATGGAATTGTCACTTTTGTTATATATACTATGCTTGCAAGATGGTAGAATATTATTAAAGAGTTAGTTTATTCTACTTATATCAAAAGAAATACATCATTTTGCAAGATATAGTCTGTTAGAAAAGATACAGGAGAATTCGTATGTTAAAAAGTAAGAAGATTTTGATTGCGGTACTTGTTGCGGTGGTGGCGATTGTCGCTACAATATTTACCTTCTTCCACAAGAATCTTGGTGGAGCTAGTGGTGGAGCGGTTGCCTATGTAGATACCATTAGTAATATCATGGGTTCCACAGGAGGGGGGAATGACCGTTATTCTGGTGTGGTGGAAGCCCAACAGAGTGTAAAGGTCAATAAAAATCAAGAGAAGAAGATTGAACAGGTGTTCGTGTCTGTGGGTGATCAGGTAATTCCTACTACAGTCCTTTTCCGCTATGATGTTTCGGAAGCACAGAAACAAATTAGCTCAATCAATCTAGATATTGAATCATTAAGAGGCACAATTACGGACAAGAATAATGCAATCTCTGAATATAAGGCTAGCGGTGATACCAGCCAGGTTGCGATTGCGGAAAATGATATTCGTGTTGCACAGTTATCTATCCAACAAAAACAGTTGGATTTAGCTGCAAAACAAAAAGAAATCGATACTGCAGATGTGCTTGCTAATACAACCGGTATTATTAAGGCTATCAATGAAAATAGTACCGATGCGCAAGGTAATGCAACTGCGTTTATCGAAATCTCACAATCTGGTGAATTTAGAGTCAAGGGTACTATTGATGAAACATCTATTACATCTATTTCTCTTGGAGAAGAGATGATTGTACGTTCTAGAACGGATGAGTCAAAGTTCTGGACAGGCAAAATTACAGAAATCAAGACAGAACCAAACGCAAAACAAAATGATATGTACAGCATGGGCGGCTCTAGTAATTCTGAAAAGGCCAGTACGTATCCATTCTATATTTCATTAGATTCTTCAGATGGCTTAATGTTAGGCCAGCACGTGTATTTAGAAAAGAATAACGGAACTGCTGTGAAGAAGGATGGGATTTGGTTAGATGCGTCTTATATCGTGATGGAAGGCGATAAAGCATATCTATGGGTTGCCAATCAGAATCATCGCTTAGAAAAGCGTGAAGTTGAAATTGGTGAATTAGATGAAAATCTGTACCAATATGAGATTAAATCTGGGGTATCTGAATCTGATAGTATCGCATGGCCAATGGAAGACTATAAAGAAGGTATGAAGACAGAATCTATCTCTACAGTAGGAAGTGGAGAATAAGTATGTTATTGAACTTACAAGGAATCTATAAAAGCTATGGTGGCACCATTGAAGTACCTGTTTTAAAGAATGTTTCAATACAGGTAGAAGAAGGTGAGTATGTCGCAATTATGGGTCCTTCTGGTTCTGGTAAGACAACGCTAATGAATATTATTGGCTGTTTAGACCGCTGTACAGAAGGAACTTATGAACTAGATGGCACAGATATTTCACGTATCTCAGAAAATGAGTTATCAGAAGTGCGTCTAAAGAAGATTGGTTTTGTATTTCAAACATTTGAACTTTTGCCAGGTGAAACTGCAATTGAAAACGTAGCTTTACCACTAGTGTATGCTGGTGTTCCAAAGCCAGAACGTGAAAAGGCTGCGATTGAAGCATTAACTAAGGTTGGTTTAGGTGAACGTGTAAACTTTAAACCAAACCAATTGTCTGGTGGACAGAAACAACGTGTAGCGATTGCACGAGCACTCATTAATCATCCGCGTATTCTTTTAGCAGATGAGCCAACAGGAGCACTTGACCAAGCATCTGGTAAACAAGTGATGGAATTATTTGAAGAGTTAAACAAAGAGGGTGTCACAATCGTTATGATTACACATGATGCACATGTCGCAAGCATGGCAAAGCGTGTGATTCATATTATTGATGGCATGATACAGGAGGGCGCGCATGAATAAAAAACGAGTTATTATTAGTGTTTCTATCGTTGCGGCCTTCGTCATTGGATACTTTGGAATCCTGCAATATCGCAAGGCATCTCGCAAGGTGGATGTTGTGCAAGTGAGCACGATGAATATGGGCGGTAATCCAATGGAATCACAGATGAGTGGACTAGTATCAGATCCAGCTACACAGACTGTTACACCATCCGCATCACAAATCATCAGTGCGGTGTATGTTATGGAAGGACAAGCTGTATCTGTCGGTGATAAGTTACTTGCATATGATATTACTAGCTTGAACTATACAGTGGAATTAAAGAAGATTGAAATCTCTACTACACAGCTTCGTTTAGAACAAGCGAAAAAAGAATTGCAACAACTACAAAATACAAAGCCGGTAGAAAGAAAGGTAACTCCAACACCTACTCCTACACCAGAACCAGAATTTAAACTGGATACAGAAGTGGGCACACAGGTAGAAGACAATAAAGTGTGGAACTATCTAAATTCTTTAACGGATGAGGATACAGAGTTTACAAAGGATCTTGACGAACCAACACCTACCCCAACTCCACAGACTTCACCAGTTCCAACTCCGACACCTGCTCCGACACCTACACCAACCCCAGCAGTTCCTGCTGTAAACACATATGAAAAGGGCACAAAGGCTAATCCATATCACTTTGCGATAAAGGGCGATGGTTTCCTAACTGGAAAGTTTGTGAAAGAACTGATTCAGAAAGCAGAAACAGATGGAAAGACATTCTATGTTTCCCTTGATGTTTACAAAGATGATGATAAAACAAAAGGTCTTGTGGATTCTTGGTTAGTATCTGTAGATAGACTAAAGGAAATCTTAGGTACAGAAACAAATGATTTGGCAAAGGTTGATCTTAAGACACGTACACTTCTTAAGGTGCAAGTTTTTCACGAAGATCCAGTACCTGAAATTGAACCGGATGGGATGACGGCTTCAGAGCTTGTACGTGCTATTCACGCAAAGGAATCTGAAGTTCGTGAGTATGATATCGACATTCGTCGTAAACAGTTAGAATTATCAGAACTACAGACACAGCTAGCGGATGGCGTTGTTTACGCAAAGCGAAGTGGTGTCATTAAAGGTTTAAAGGATATAAATCATGTACCTACCGATGGAACACCGTTCTTAACTGTTGCAGGTGGAACGGGTACAGAAGTAAAGGGTACTATTTCAGAATTGTTATTAACAACAATTCAAAAGGGTACTAAGGTATCTGTTACAAGTTATGAAACTGGTTCAATCTACGAAGCAGTTGTTACACAAATTGATAACTTCCCGACGAATTCTGGTGAAGGATTCTACGGTGGTAATCCAAATGTTTCAATGTATGGTTTTACTGCATATATTGAAAAAGGTGATGATTTAAAACAAGGTACATATCTTGCTTTATCAATTCAACAAGAAAATATGGATACATCTTCTATCTACCTCAGCAATGCCTTTATCCGTGATGAACACGGACAGAAGTATGTTATGAAAGATGTAGATGGAAAACTTGTAAAGACATACATCAAGACAGGAAAAGTGTACTTCAATATGTCAACAGAAGTATTATCTGGTCTTGCGGATACGGACTATATTGCCTTCCCATATGGTGATGGTGCGATAGAGGGTACTCGTACGAAGATTGATATGGATGATAACGCTATGTTAGGAGGCTACTGATGGGTGAGAATATTAGATTATCAATTCGTGGAATCCTATCGCATAAGATGCGTTCAATTCTAACAATGCTGGGTATAATTATCGGTATTGCGGCAATCATCGCTATCGTTTCCACAATCAAAGGTACCAATGAACAGATTCAAACAAACCTCATCGGTTCAGGTGTCAATACCGTCAATGTACGTATGACACAAGGCGATTGGGAGTATGACTTTGGACAAGGAATTCCGGGTAAATATAAAAAAGTTTCTGCATCTCAAAAAGATGATTTAAAGAATATCCCTGGTGTAGTCAATGTATCACTCTATCATCGCCGTCAGGTATATGATGGTGTATTCCATCTGACAAACTCTTTGACTGGCGGATATGTATACGGAATCGATGATACGTATTTACAGACAAATGGCTTGGTTGTAAGTCGCGGTAGAGCTTTCTCTACAAATGATGTGGTTAAGAATCGCAAAGTATGTTTATTGGATAAAGTTTCTGCAGAACAGTTATTCCAAGGAGAAAATCCAATTGGGAAAACTGTAGAAATTCAAAAGGAACCATTCGTAGTTGTTGGTGTTATTTCACCTGCGGTAGAGTTTGAACCTACCATTAAAAATATGAATGATTACTACACATATAACCAGGATACTTCTGGAAAGGTATACGTACCAACATCAGTATGGCCACTATTATACCAATATGATGAGCCAGAAAATGTAATCTTACGTTCAAAAGATACAAATTCAATGACAACAATTGGTAAGCAAGCAGAAGAGATCTTAAATGCGACAGCGACTGGCAATAGCGATACGAGTTATAAGTCAGAAGATCTGATGAAGCAAGCCAAACAAATTCAACAATTATCCCAAGCAACCAATACAATGTTGTTGTGGATTGCGGGTATCTCCTTACTTGTCGGTGGTATTGGTGTAATGAATATCATGTTAGTAAGCGTAACAGAGAGAACACGTGAAATTGGTTTAAAGAAAGCAATTGGTGCTCCTAAGAAATCGATTCTGATTCAATTCCTTACAGAAGCGGTCGTTCTTACATCGACTGGTGGTGTCATTGGAGTCATCTCAGGTGTTATCCTAGCATTCTTGATATCAAAGCTTAATGGTACACCGATAGCCATTAGCGTCGAAGCTTCTATCTTCGCAGTATTATTCTCTATGTTAATTGGTATTGTGTTTGGTATTTTACCATCCTACAAGGCCGCAAACTTAAATCCTATCGACGCATTACGTCGTGAGTGAGTGATTGATGATGATATCATCAATCACTTTTTTGATGCGAAAAATGGATGAGAATGATATCATAATAAAAATGTCGACAGCAGGAGGATATATGAAATTTTTATTTGCCCCCGATTCATTCAAAGGTACGATGAGTGCTATCAATATTAATCGCTTGTTAAGACATGCGACTCATCGTGTGCTTGGAAGTGTGGAATATATCGATGTAACAATGGCTGATGGTGGAGAAGGAACAGTGGAAACTGTCACTCGTAATCTGCGTGGTTCAATTATGTATGTACCAACACACGATCCATACATGAAACGAAGAGAAGCTAAATTTGGTTTAGTGAATCAAAAAGAAGCAATCCTAGAAGTTGCGGAAGCAGTGGGTTTAGCATTGGTTCCACAAGAGAAACGTGATCCTCGTTACACTTCATCCTATGGTGTAGGTGAGTTAATTGCGCATATTCTTGATGATGGAATTCGTGATATTAAGATTGCGATTGGTGGAACATCCACAAATGATGGTGGTATCGGTGCCATGCAAGCGTTAGGTGTACGCTTTTTAGATAAAGGTGGTAATGAAGTAAAAGGGATTGGCGATAGTCTAAAAGATATCGCTACAATCGATACTTCACGTATGAACTCATTAGTTCAAGAAGCTAAGTTTACAATCATGTGTGATGTGGATAATCCTTTATGTGGTCCAAATGGCGCAACAATGTGCTATGGAAAACAAAAAGGAGGTACGCCAGAAATACTAGACGAACTTGAAAAGGGAATGGAAAACTACCATCAGGTTTTACTAAAAACATTTGGAAAAGATGTAAATGAAATTCCTGGCTCAGGTGCAGCAGGTGGTATGGGTGCGGCCTTCTCATTATTCTTGATTGGTGAGATGAAGTCAGGTATTGAAGTTGTAATGGATTTAATGAACTTTGATCAGATGCTAGATGGCGTTGATTATGTCATTAGTGGTGAAGGAAGAGCCGATGCACAAACATTACATGGTAAAGTACTTTATGGCATTGGTAAACGGTGTAAAGAAAAAAATATCCCAGTCATCGCAATCTGCGGATGCCTTGGAAACGGTTATGAAGCATTATATGAACACGGTATTACAAAGTTCTATGCAACAGTAGATAATGATTTGAGCGAAAAAGAAATTCTGGCAAATGCGAATGATAACTTTATGAAGACAGCTGTTCGTATGTTTGAAGATATCAAAAATGGAAATATTTCTTAGTTGAAAGCCATCGTAAATGATATGATTTATATAGAGAAAAGTTTCATGGAGGATAATTGATATGATTTTAAAAGTTGTACGTGAAAAGGAAACGAAATACTATGTTCCTACACAGATTCAAGCAATGACAGTTTCAGCTGTATACAATTCAGATGATATGTATGATGTGACATTTATTGTAAATGGAGTTTCTGAACCAGTAAGAACTTTCCCATCTAAAGAAGATGCGGAAGAATTCTTAGTACGTTTAGATACATTGTATTGTTCACATAATCCTGAAGTTCATATTGTGAATTTGAATAGCCTATAATATTTTAGAGAATAGTATTCGTAAAAGAATTAAGTAAACAAAAGCACTTCAAGACGAAGTGCTTTTGTTTAACTGCATGCATGAATGTATTTAAAAAACCCACAACACGTGGGCTTATCTTACATCTTAGATCCCTTGGAACCTTTTGCGCTTGAAGCAGAGAAGTTACTGAGGATATTTGTTTCATAGGAGAAGGTCATTTTTGATCTTCTTCTTTCTCTATCTAATGCAAGTTCTACAAGTTTATCCATTAACTCAGAAAATGATACACCAGCTGCTTGCCATAGATAGAAGGCAAGAGAGCCTGGGATGGTATTAATTTCATTTACATAAACTTTCTTAGTATCCGCGTCCATCAAGAAGTCAATACGACAAACACCAGAGGTGCCAAGTACACGGAAAGTTTCCTTCGCTAATTGTTGGATGAGTCTTGTTTGTTCATCCGTAAGTGGTGCAGGTACGATACGTGCTGTACTTGCCATACCTTTAGAACCTTCGCTCTTTGTGCTCTTACTACCACCGAGATACTTATCAGAGAAGCTGAGCAATTCATCTTGGGAAACTGAACTTACTTCTTCTAGTACACTGGCTACACAGGAATAGGAGTCTCCAACAACGGAACAGTTGATTTCACGCATTGGTTTTACAACCTTTTCTGTGATGATTTTTTCGTCATACTGACGTGCTTCATCAAAACATGCTAGATATTCTTCGTCGTTATGAGCGATAGAGATACCGACAGATGAACCTGTACGGGCAGGTTTGATAATCACTGGATAGATTAAGCGATGTACTTTATCGAGAATTTCACTTTGACGTGTATCCATTTCTGCCCCATATACCCAGAACCAGTTTGTGATTGGTAGGTTGTTATCATTGAGGACATTCTTTTGTAAAACTTTATCTTGTCCAATCGCTGCACCATAGAGGTCACATCCAGCATATGGAACCTTTAACATTTCAAAGAAACCTTGGATTGTGCCATCTTCACCATTTGTACCATGCATCACAGGGATAGCCACATCAATTGTACCTAATTCCTTAGGGCCAAATAGGGATGGCTTAACAGGACGGATTACAACACGATTATCCTCTGATGTAATGGAGACTTGTGTACATTGGGAAATCAAATGCTTGAGATCCTTATAGTTGCTCATATCCTTTAGTAAATCAGATACATATAGTTTGCGTTCCTTTGAGACATATACAGGAATGACATTGTATTTATTTTTATCAAGTGCTTCAATCGCTTGATGTGCAGAGATAATACTTACTTCATGTTCGACGGATTCACCACCGAAAAATACTGCGATATTTAATTTCATAAGACCTCCGTTAACACTCCTTATTATACTCTAAACTCCATTCGAAACGAAAATGAAATTTTATAACTTAAAAGGAAGTTAATCATAACTAATTAAAGTGGCTGAAAGTGTAGAGAAATCGCATAAACGTGGTAAAATATCAAGGAAGAAGAGGTAGGAATACAAAATGAATAAAATTGCACAGTTTGAAAAAGTTAGTTATGAAGAGTTTTATAAGGATTGGCTCAAGACTTTTCCAAATGAAACAAGAGATATTGCGGAAATATACAACGCAATTAAGCTTCCACGACGTGCAACGAAAGGTTCTGCAGGGTATGATTTTTATACACCAATTGAGTTGAAGATTGCCCCACAAGAAACGGTATTAATACCTACTGGTATCAGAGTAAAGATGGCAGATGATTATGTATTGATGTTATTTCCACGTAGTGGACTAGGATTCAAGTATCGTTTACAGATGAATAACACGGTTGGCATTATTGATAGTGACTACTATCACGCAGATAATGAAGGGCATATCTTCTGCAAACTAACAAATGATACAAATGAAAATAAGACAGTTGAAATTGCAAGTGGCCAGGGAATGTTGCAGGGTATTTTCGTATCCTTCGGTATTACGGTAGATGATGAAGTAGATGCTGTAAGAACTGGTGGCTTTGGCAGTACAACAAAATAGAAAGACAGGTAGTAAAATGGATTTAAAACTTTGGCAAGAAATAGATCAGAATGAACCAATTCCAGAACACATTTTGAAACGTATGGAGGAATTAAGACAAAAAGGTTCGATTTTACCTGAGGAAAAATATATCAAGCGTCCAACGATGATTGAAGGAATTCGCAAGGCTTCGCTATTAAATAAGCAGGTATTAGACGAAGTAGAAAAGCATATTCACGTTGGTATGTCGACACAGGAAATCGATGATATTGTTAAAGATTTCACTGAAAAAAATGGTGGAATCTGTGCACCATATCACTATGAGGGTTTTCCAAAACATGTATGCACATCAATAAATAGTGTTGTATGCCATGGAATCCCAAAGCACATTCAGAAACTGCATGATGGTGATATTATCAACGTTGACTGTACAACAATTGTGGATGGCTATTATGGTGATGCGTCCCGTATGTTCTGTATTGGAAATGTAAGTGAAGAGCGCCGTAAGCTTGTCGAAGAAACAAAGAAATGTCTTGAGATTGGACTAGCAGCTGCACAACCATGGAATACCGTTGGGGATATTGGTTATGCAATACAGAAGTATGCGACATCCAAAGGATATAGTGTTGTAAGAGAATTGGGTGGCCATGGAGTAGGCATTGAATTCCATGAAGATCCATTTGTGGCGCATGTTGGTAAGAAGGGTACAGGTATGGTACTTGTACCAGGTATGATTCTTACGATTGAGCCAATGATTAACTTAGGAAAAGCTTCGGTTGTAATTGACCCATATGATAATTGGACAATCAGCACGAAAGATGGCAAAGATAGTGCGCAATGGGAATATACAATTTTGATTACAGAAGATGGTAATGAAGTATTAAGTTATTAATATATTAGATAATTTGTGGAGGGTTAGTTGAAAGGACATGAGTAATCACAATATTTATGTAACAGGTCATAAACATCCAGATAGTGATTCAATCTGCTCGGCAATTGCGTTTGCGAATTTATTGAATAAGACTGGTAGTACGGCAATTGCTTGTCGTCAAGGGCCTTTGAATGAAGAAACAAAATTTATTTTACGTACATTTCATTTAGATAATCCGTTATTGATGACGGATGCACGTGCACGTTTAGCAGATATCAATCTCGATACTCCAACAACCATTCGTTATGATGAAACAGTTCATCATGCATGGCATCTGATGTTAAGAACACAAAACCGTTCTTTATATGTTCTGGATGAAAATGAGAATCTATGTGGTATCTGTTCTACAAGTGATCTTTCTCGTTATCGTATCCACGAAGATACTGATTTAAAGGACTTGATGGCAACTGCGACATTAGATAATATCGCACGTACGATTGGTGGCAAGGTTGTATTGCGACCAAATGAATTCAGTACAAATGGTCAAGTACACATCGTTACTTTAGATGATTTAAAACTGGTTGAGAGTTTTATCGCTGGCAGTATTATCATCATGTCCGAAGGCCATGAAAAGCAACTAAACTTAATTCGTCTAGGTGTAAAATGTTTGGTTCTAACTTGTGATGAACATGCGTCAGATGATGTTAAAGAACTAGCGAAGGAGTATGGTTGTGCAATCGTTGAGACACCTGATCGTACCATGCATACAGCGACAGTTATCACGGAGAGTTATTCTGTTTCTCAGATTATGACTACAAATTTAATCTGTTTTAAGAATACAGAGTATGTAGAGGATGTTGCGACAAAGATGAATGCTTCACGTGTACGTAGTTATCCTGTACTAGATGAAAATGGTAAAGTTGTAGGTGGTGTATCACGTTATCACACACGTAACTATAAGAAACTACGTATTGCGCTTGTTGACCATAGCGCAACAAACCAAACAATGAATCATATTGATAAAGCAGATATTGTCGCAATTATTGACCATCATCATATTGGAGATATTCAAACAGACCATCCTATTGAATATCGTAACCATCGTTGTGGCTGTACAAGTACAATTGTGTATGGCTTATATTGTGAGAAGAATATCGTTCCAGATCCAACTATGGCTGGCTTAATGATGAGTGCAATTCTCTCTGATACATTAAACTTTAAGTCTGCCACAACAACCTTAGAAGACATCAATGTGGCTAAGAAGTTAGCAGAACTTGCAGGTATCGATGATATTG
>ERZ773051.1588-NODE-1588-length-12226-cov-15.606442_pt1 | contig 12226 bp, 21 predicted proteins | sample MGYA00580631_ERZ773051 | MGnify/ENA primary metagenome ERZ773051 (study PRJEB29015, sample SAMEA2738137) | human oral metagenome | biome: human oral; feature: human-associated habitat; material: saliva | place: China | collected 2204 ...
TCTACAAAATACACCTCCAAAGTCATTTTTTGGGTATATCGTTTTAGGTCGTTTTCAGCCCCTCTAAGAGCGTTAGGCTCATTTTGGGGGATTTGCCCACCGTCTAAGATTTCGCCCGTTTCTTGGTCAAATTCTTGCGTTTCCTCGTCGATATGACATCCAAGGAGTGTTCTAAACTCTGGATGTTCATTTTGTTGCTGAGCTAAAACTTCCTCACGTTCTCGTTCAGCTCGCTCTTGAGCCAATCTCAATTCTTCCTTTTGCTTTTCAAAAGCGTAATCTGCCTTGATTTGTTCTAACACTTCAACCAAAGTCATGTCTTTCAACATCCGAATATATGGCTGGTCTGTCATTCCGTACTCGGCACATTGTCCTGAGATTGCTGAGATGGTTTTCTTGTATTCTTCTTGTTTCTGATACTCAAATGTAATCATGTCATCAAGCGACTTCATCGTTACTTTCTTGAGTGTCACACCGTCAGCCATGAAATCGCCAGCCTTGACATACTCAAGGGCCTTTTCATCAAAGAGACGAGGATCTAGCATGTACTCAGCTGATTTGTTGGCTATGTAACTCTTAACCGTATCTATTTTTAGTTGTCTTTGATGTTCTTCAATTTCCTTGATACCTTTATCAAATTCACTAACTACGGTTGCAAATGGTTCAATAATTGACTTAGCATAACTATCCCATGTGTTAGCTGTCTCTGATAGCAAGTTTTTAGTGTCGATACGGATACGATTTTTAGACTCAATTAGCTTATTAAATTCAGCTCGCTTTGCCTTGTCGTCTTTGAGAGTACTAGCTGTAGGAATATAGTCCTTGTACTTTTCAGTAGCCTCTATGAGGTCTTTTTCAAAAGACTCTCTAGTAAGCTCATCCGTTGTAATCATTTCATAGATTTTATTGATTTTCTTATCATCAATAACTTGTAATTCTTGCATGTTGTCCTCCTAGTATTCTAGTTCACCGTCTAGCAATTCGCCCTGGATTGTCTCCTCAGTTTGAGCAGGTTCGGGATCTGCATGATTTGCCTCTTGCTCTTTGTTGAATTGCTCAATCTCGGCCATCTTGCGTGCTACGACATCCTCACGGCTCTCTTGAGGTGTGACGTCTTTAGGTGTGTTATCCAGCTGAATTTCATCAGCCTCATAGCTCGCTCCAAGCTCAGCAGGGAACGCCTCACGGTAAGCTGACACTAGAGCTACTTTCCGTATCATGACACAAGGCATAGTATCCCAGTTATTCTCACCTATTGGCTTGCCGTATGAGTTCATCACTGGATAAGTAACATCTTTCCCCTGTTGTGTCAGTTCCTTAACTCTTGCACGTATTTTAGAATTGTCATACTCCTCAAAAGATACTTCTGTTTCCGTTGGGTAAGTACGGTCTTTGCGGTACACCTTGGCCCAACCGCCAAGAATTTCAGCGCCTTTAGGAATAAATGCTCCTTTTGAGTATTTAATTTCACCGTCCAACAGATAGATTACGCCTGCCTCTTTACCATCAAATTGTGGATGACTATCTGCTTTCTTTTCAAAAGCTGATTTGGCAGTGACTATCTGGGCTGGCTGAGTGCCATACTTGATAAAATAAATTTCTTTTGTAAATGGATTGAGGTTTTGGGCTTTGGCTTGAGCTATAAAATAGGCAAGCTCCTCATCACTAGCTTTTCCTTGCGGGTCAAGATACTTTCTGATAATGCCGCTATTAAGTAGCTGAGGGTTAGTCAGAAAGTCCCCTTTTGCTTCTACAAGTTGATTGTTTGTCATTTTCTTCTACCTTTCGTTTTCTTAAAGTTCCAATTTTGACGCTTCAAGCGTCGATTTTCGTTTTGCAATTTCAAAATTATGTCTTGTTGCTCGTTGATAATTCCTCCGAGTTCTTGGCCGAGATGAATATACTCAGCTCGCCAGTTGTCGATTTCTGCGTGTAACTCTTCAATCATATTTCATCACCCACATATCGACGTCAACCGCATCCGATATCCACATATTCGCTTGGGTCAAGTTCTTCTCGTTCTTCAGGTGGCTGCATCATATCCCTGTCGTAATCAAACATTAGCCTCTCCTTTGCTCTATCCCAAATACTTTGCATAGCGTGATCTTCGTGGTTCTGGCAAGGCTAACGGCTCAGGACGCAATCCTACAGGTGGTTCATTGTCAAATGTGAATCCAGGGAACTCTCTACGGGTATTCTTGCGAATTTCTTGACGTTCAATCTCACGACCCATTTCAAGCAATTCATCACAAGTTCTAATCACTTGCGTATCATACTCTTCTTGAAGTCGTCTTTCTTCCTCTTTTTGCTTTTCTAACTGATGAGCTAGAAACCCTGCGCTGATAAATCCTAAAATCACTGCGCCAGTTCCTAAAAGCTGGCTAATTAGTGGTGGTTCGTACATTTTTTCTCTCCTATACTCCGAATTGTTTTTCTTTCTTGATATTCTCAAGCATTTCTGATAAAGTTTCTTTCTTCGTACGATAGCGATTACGACTTTTCCATTTGACGAACATGCGAAATCCTTCGTAATCGATAAATACAATCTTATGAGTTGGGTTATCGATGAACTGCTTAAAATCAGGATGTTCTCGCATTTCACCCGCCCAGACTTTTGCAGTCCCTGGAGTCAACCCTTCCCACCTCTGACAAAGATGTTTGTAATCACCATGCGTGGCTTTCTCGTCCACATCAACTGGCTTATAAGTAATTTCTGTTTTAGGCATGGCAATTTCCTCTCTTTCTTAATTATCTTCATCCTGTTTAGGCAAACTAGGGATTGTTAATGATCCTTTTCTGTTGATGAAGTATTGAATTAAAGAAGGATGATCATCACTCCATCTTCCGTTGTATAGCTCTAAAAAAGTTAATAGCAATTTTTTCTTTGCAAATCCTTCGATATCTTCTGACGTCAAATCCGATTTTTTCAATTGTGTCAACATTCTATTTTCGTCAAAAACAGATGTTGTGTACAAAGTCCATAAAACAGATTGTAAAAATGGTTTGTTAGGTAGTTTTGTTACGTGTGCTGCCGTACCATCACGTCTTCCTGAACCAGCTACGATTACCATCTTGTCACTAAGCAATTCGTTCTCGTCTAAAAATTTAGCTAATTTAACAAATTCAGGATCTCCCTCTAAAGCAAACGAATACACATAATCTTGTAATGCCCAGTTGACAGCTGATGTATTCATCGAAATTACTGTCTTGAAATTAGCGGTTGGATCAATTATGTAGCGCACTGGTTTTCTATGTTTTCTCAAGTAATAAAGACGATGTTGCCCGTCGATAACTTCCATTTTTTCATTTACCAAAATCGGCTGACGTTGACCTTCAGAAAGTAGTTCTTCTTCTAATTTAGGATTTTCTGTTATTTTTCTATTACTAATTTTGCGAAACATATCATATTCAGTAGTTGTTAAAATTTCATTTGTATTTAAGTTCATATTCATGTTATAATCCTCTTGTAAAGTTTTTTAGTATGCGCCTGATTGCCGTCAGGTGCTTTTTTGTATTTATTTTTTCTACCCTCTCTTTTATTTAGAGAAGTAGGACTTGTTGTTAATTAATATTTATTGTTAGTTAATACTTGTTGTTAGTTAATATTTATTAGTGCCTTATTTTACTGATTTGTAAAATACAGATTTGTAAAATACAGATTTGTAAAATACAGATTTGTAAAAGTCGGAAATGTAAATATCAAACTGTGGATAACTTAGATATACTTTTCTTTTATTTAGATTAGTAATAGTTTGTTGTAAAGTTAGTGGTTATTACTAAGTTAGTGCCGTAAGGCTTAGATTATTATTAAGTTAGTTATTATTATTTATTAGTTATTGTTAGTGTCGGATTTTTCAACTTTTGAACTTTTCAACTTTGTAAAATTCAACTTTTGAACTTTTCAACTTTGTAAATTCAGTAAGTTGTAAATAAACCCTTTTACTATTCTGAGGACAACTCTTTTTCAAGATTGCTTACCCAATACTCCCAATAACTGTCTGAAATTGGTACATCTTGAACTAAAGGAAAATTCTGGATACCTTTACCACGACCAAAACTCTTACGATAGATACGGATATAACCAGCCTCTTTTAACTCATCAAAAGCTGCCCTATGAGCATCACGCCCATTCCTGGAACGTTTGGAAAGTTCATCGATATAAGGGCGCCATGTATCCTTATTAGACATCAATACCAATAGCAACCCTTTAGCTTGTAAGCTTAGATCTGAGTTTTGAGCTGAGTGGTTGTTCATCTGAGTGTAGTTCTCGTTTGTATTCCTGATTATATACTGCATACCTCATATTTAAGCCCCTTTCTGTAACCTTGCTTGTACATTCATATCTCTCCTAAACTATGATTTAATTCGTATTTTTTACCTAAAAAAATAAAATCTTTTTTAACATTATATAACCGAGCTAGCTTATCTAATAAATCAACTGGAATTTTAGAACTATCATGCTCATATTTCAACAATGTTTGTTGATGTATTTGTAGCTTATCAGCAACCTCTTTTGCAGATAAATTGTAATTTGTTCTTATTGCTCGTAGCGTCATCTTTTGCACGCACTCACCCCCTTATCTTAATTCATCCAAGCTGACTTCCAGTGCATCAGCGATTTTGCACATATTCGTCCACGACATCTCTTTCATCCTACCAGCCTTTAGGTTAGAAAAATTAGATGGATGGACATTTGATTCCTTAGCTAAACGATACATCGACCAGCCTTTTATTTTTAATTGTTTTTCAATTTTATTCCACATCAAAAATACCATATGTTGTGCTTTTTAAGCACATTAAATCCTTTCTTATACAATATGTTGACACCCAAATATATTTGGGTTATAATATATCTTGACTAAGACCTCTCATGTTTTAGTCAAAATTTCAATAGAAAGGAGATTTAATCATGGGTAAAAATCAGCATGTTGTCCCTGCTAAAAATGGTGGTTGGAACGTGAAAGGTGCTGGCAATTCAAGAGCAACTGTTCATACTTCTACAAAGAGTGAAGCTACAAATATTGCTAGACAGATTTCACGAAATCAAGGTTCCGAACTTATCATTCATGGCAAAGATGGGAAAATTCAAAGTCGTGACAGCCACGGTAAAGATCCATTCCCACCCAAAGGCTAGTCATAATTTGGTCTTAGCCTTACAACATATCCTGCAGCAGAAGTTACATCATCTAGTGTGACTTCTGCTATTTTTTTTGCTCCATCCTCTGTTTCAACAATTAGCCGTGTATAGAAGCGACTATCTAAAATGTTCATCAGATTCGGTTTGAAACTATACGGATATCGTCTTGGTCTCATTTTATACCCTCGTCTTACTTTCCAACGCCCTGAGTTCAATCTCATGGCTGACTTGTTTCAATAGCTTCTCACATGCTATTTTAGCTTCTCTGTACGTTGTGTTTTCACTGATAAAGTAATCAGCAAGTTCGATGATTTTGTCTTCCATGATTGTCTCCAAAAATCAGTCTCAAGACCGATGCGTTGTTTTATATAAACTGCTACATTAGCAGTAATTTTAAGAAACGAGGAATTCCTAATGGATGATTTATTACCAACAATATTAACTTCTTTTGCAACTACTATGGCTACAAAAGGGGCGGAAGCTCCCGCTCACACTTTTAATGAAGCGTGGAAGTATTTTTTTGGTGGAGTAAATAGCTTCTTGATGAGAGCTAATTTAAAACGTGAAGTCAATGACGTGAAATACGCACAATCCTTTATAGACAAAGCTTTCAAAATCCCTGATGAACAACTACAAGAACCAAAGCTTAGTATAATCGGTCCTGCTCTAGAAGCTTCAAAGTTTTATATTGATGAAGAAGAAATCAGAGAAATGTTCGCGTCTTTATTAGCTGCATCATTTGATAGTTCAAAAAATGATATTTTACACCATTCGTATATTGAGATCATTAAACAATTATCCCCACTAGATGCTAAAAACCTCAGGTTTATTTTTGATAATAAAAAATATCCTATAGCTAAGTATTTAAGCAACACTCCTGGAACATATTCTTACAAAGATTTAAAGACAAATGTATTTTTACCAGAACACGATGTTTTATCAAATGAGTTAATCAAAATTATAGATAATAACTCATCTTCAATTTCAAATTTAGAACGCCTAGGTTTAATATTTGTTGATCGCATCAATCCATTAGCAGATGATTCTTTATATCACAATTTAGAACACAATCAATTGGTAGATTTTTATAAAGAATTACTCCACGAAAAAAACTTGGAATTAGATATTACAAAACAAAGCGTTTCGATGACACCTTTTGGTAAAAACTTTTGCTCTATTTGTATTTATTAGCAATTCTATCCATTGTATCTAAAGTAAGTTTTTGTATCTCTTTTCGTGCTTGCAATTCATTGTCAAAGAAATTCTCAAGCATTTCGGTCAATCTATTCGAATATCCTCGCAATAGCATTACCGTCACCAAAAATGAAGTAATTACTGATACGAGAACCGCTGAAAAAACACTTTCCATTTTCCTACTCCTTATCTTTTTTATCACATCGGTATTCCACTATCTTACGAATAGTGAAAGATACAATCACAAATCCTGCTAGGATTATCAATCCTGTATTTTCATCCATTGCTTTTCACGGCAAATGATGGTACACTATCAAGTAGAGGTTGGGGCTTCTGCCCCTTTCTCTACTTTTTGTTTTGAAGCTTACGTTTGTGTTCTAAAATTTGTTTGTGCCACAAACGTGCTTCTCTGACTAAGCCTAGTGCCAAGATGACGGTTGCAGTGTCCTTGGTTGCTAGGCTTTTTATGATGTGTTCCATCATTTGCCTTACCTCCTTTTTTATTTTGCTCTTAGAGCAATAGCTAGGAGAGGAATTGCACCTCTCTACGCTACCCTAGCTTGTTTAGCCTCTTCAACCTTTTCAAGAACTAAGATTGTAAGAGCCATTTCTTGAAAGTCTTTATCATCGAATCCGATGACATCGCCGTAAACTCTGATGGCTGTTAGTATTGTGTTGTACAATGTGTACATATCATCTGATGATAGTTTTTCACGATCTAAGATTTCTCCTAGTTTAAGTGAGCGTTCTCTGCGATTCTTAACTTGTAAGATTTCTTTCGCTAGTGCGATTTGTTCTTGTGTTGTAAGTCCTTTATTCATTGTGTTTCCCTCCGCTTTGTTTTTGTTATTTCCTTAAGCTTGATTTAATTATACTACGAATTAAATCGTATGTCAATACTTTTTTAGAATTTTTTCGTATTTTTTTCGAATTTTTTATTTACAAATACGAAAATAAACGTTATTATATAGTAAAAGACAAAAGGAGAAAAAGAATGGCCAGAGGACGAGGAAAATTAACTCCTCAAGATAAAGAGGACATGAAAGTCTTTTCCGCAAATCTTAATGCGATTTTGTCGGATAGGAATTGTAAGCAAGTCGAATTGTCCAGAGCAACAGGTATACCTGCTAGCACTTTGACGGGCTATGTAAAAGGAACTTCTCTGCCTATACCTGGGAATGTACAAAAAATAGCTGATTATTTTGGAGTGTTAAAATCAACTTTAGATCCGAGGTTTGCAAGTGAAGATTCATCTATTGAAATTACTCCTACCACTTCCCCAATCCAATCCATCTACGACCAACTAGAACCGCCTAGACAAGGCAAAGTCCTAACCTATGCTGAGAGGCAACTGAACGAGCAGAAAAACGAAGAAGAAACGAAGATAAACGAAGTATCGGAGGTTATCAGTTTGTACAAAGTTGAGGTAGTATCTGAGACGGCAGCAGCTTGTGGATTCAACTATGGATTCGGATACGACGATACAGACAGAGAGACTATAGAGGTTGACGAGCGACCACCACGCTACGATATTGCGACTAAAGTTAGCGGAGACTCCATGCAACCTGACTACCAAGACGGAGACATTCTCTATTTAGTAGACAAAGGACTGACTACCTATAGTGGAGACCTAGCAGTTATCGCATACGGAGACCGTTCTTACTTTAAGAAGATATATACCGAAAACGGACGCTTACGCCTCGTATCGCTCAATGACAAGTACGAGGACATCATCCTAGACTTCCCACCAGCCGAAGACACACACATCAAGATCTATGCAGTTGTCGGGGTGTATAGAGGGGAATAGAACCAGCTGTTTTCCATTTTGGAAACAACCACTTGACAAAATTTTAAAAAAGAAGTACACTAATAATGTCAAAAGCCTTGTTCGTCAAGGATACGATATTTACTTATAAAGCCTTGTTCGTCAAGGACAAAACTGTCTGGTGTACTTCTAAGAGGTACACCTTATTTTATTATCTGGAGCATTATATGAAATTTCAACAAGGCGAAGTTTATCTAATCAACTTCCCACAAAAAGGTGGGAATGAATTTTACGGAAAACACTACGCTATCATCTTAACAACTCCTGACAAAGCCGATGGAACACTACTAGTAGCACCTTTAACTGGTAAAAAATCAGGAAAGAAATATCGTGGTGGTATCACGATTGAAAATAATAAATATCAAAACACTCCTTCCAAGCCAAAAGCCTATGCTTATGTCCGAAAAATCCAAGAAATAGACAAACGGAAAATCGTCTATAAAACAAAGAAAAAGATTGATAGCGATGGACAAGTGATGCTAGATGCAACAGGAAAAGAGTTATATGATAAAGTCTATAAACCAGCTTACAAACTAGATACAAACGACCATAAAAAACTACTAGACAAGATAAAAGAAGTTCTTGGGCTAGATTTATATTAAATAAAAAATTGACTTTTCTTAAAATTAGGGTTAGAATAGAATCATAAGGTCGCTTGACGACAAAATAGATGATACTGTCCCAAGAGGACAATTCTAGCCCTGCTCTTATGAGTTGGGCTTTTAATTTTTTATTTAACATCTATTCCTATTTTGGAAATAGTTACGTAAAACGGAAATAAAAAAATGTGCAATAACTGATCCACATTAAAAGCTGAGAGAGGTTTCATTATGAATGAAGAACGCAAAGTTTTAGGTATTTTGGCTATTATTTTCGGAGCAATCGCTCTATTTGGGTCTTGGATGCCTATTATTAACAATCTATCTTTTGTTATTGCTATCTTAGCGCTTATATTGGGCTTGATAGGTCTAGCTATTAACAGAAAAAGACCAAAAATGTTGGCTATCATTGGTACAGTCTTAGCAGTTGTGTCAATGGTTATTGTTATCGCTACGCAATTGATGTATGCTCGTGCTTTGAATAATGCTGCCAAGAATGTGGAAGAAACTGTAAGTTCAGTAAGTTCTTCAATCGAATCTTCACAAAAAGAAGAGGATGCTAAATTTAACTGGACAAAAGAACAGTTTGACGCTCTTCAGATGGGTGACATCACGAATTATGGAGCTGGTGGAACTAACTACGATGATATTGTTAGCATTCATGGAGAACCAAATAGCATAAACACTACTACTGTTAATGATCATGAAAGCAGAACAATTTCTTATTCTTCAGCAGGGACAAAACTCCGAAGCATTACTTTGACATTTAGCAAACAAGAAAATGGTGCTTATTTATTGACTGCTAAAGTCGGCATCGGATTGGAATAAGTTTAAGTTTATGATATAATTAAGTTACTTAGAGGCAAGCCCTCATAATTTTAGACTTTGCACCTTAGCGTGCCAGGGGAAGTAACTTAACTGTTGCTTCCCTTTTTTAAAAATAAAAAATCCCCACGCTCTCAAAACTTTGGCGAGTCTGAGCGTGAGGATGTACTGTATAAGGAAACGACCATTAAAAAGGTAGTTTTCTTATACTCTATTCTATCAAGAAATGAGGTGAAAATCAATGTGGATGGAAGAACTTCCCAATGGAAAATACAAATTCTTTGAACGATATAGAGACCCGTATACCGAGAAATGGAAAAGGGTGTCGGTCACTCTTGATTCTGGATCAGCAAGGGCTAAGAAAGAAGCTCAGAAACAACTGGATGAGAAGATAGCAGAAAAACTACAAAGTCTTACTACTACAGATATGCTTTTTACAGATGTACTAAGTGATTGGTGGGAACTTCATAAAAAGTCAATCAAGCCTTCTACCATAAAGACCATGGTCTATGCTGTAGATGAAGTAAAAGAGACTTTTGCACTTGACGTGAAAATAAAAAATATCACTGCGAAGTACACTCAACAGTACTTTACGGACTCGGAAGAAAATCATATCAAACTCAAAAAGCAAAAGTCAGTACTAAGCATGGTTTTTAAGTATGCGCTTGATATGGAACTAGTAGATAGCAATCCTATCCAGCGTGTGAGACTTCCTAAAAAGGTTGTCGCATATGAAAATATGGAAAAGATTGAAGATAAGTTCCTTGAGCAAAGCGAATTAAAAAGGCTTTTAAAAGCTATGAAAAGCTATAATCGGGGCTATCACATCGCTCGTATGGCTGAGTTTATGGCTTTAAATGGTTGCCGAGTCGGCGAAGCTGGTGCGCTTAAATTTGAAAACTACGATAAGAAAAACCGTACTATCACTATCAACGGGACTTTAGACCCAACCCGTAAAGGTTCAGAGGGTGTTAAAACCACACCTAAGACCTTATCATCTATCAGAGTAGTTGACCTAACAAAAAAAGAAATTGAAATCATTGAAGAATTCATAGAGTTACATAAACTAAGAAAGAATACAAACCCAAACTATAAAGATATGGGATTTATATTTGTATCAGCCAATGGAATTCCCATTCATAAATCAAGTATCGGCAAGCTCATGAAAAATGCAAACGCCACTTTAAAGAAGCCAATCAACAAACCACTGCACCCGCATATCCTGCGCCATACACTGATCAGCACACTTGCTGAAAACAATATCCCTTTAAAAGCAATTACTCAACGTGTTGGCCACAAAGACAATGGAAAAACAACAATGGAGATTTATACCCACGTTACAAAAAATATCAAGTCAAGAGTCGTAGACGTGCTAGATAAAATTTATAAATAGTTTTGCCCCTTTTTTGCCCCTTTTAGAATAAAAAGAAAAACCGCTACTCCCAAGAATAGCGGTTTAATCATGTTTTTAAGCTACTAATGTAGTTGCTCTATTATTTAAATAAAATGAAGTGTTATGAATAACTTCAATATCTTTAAAGCTTTTTGTTAGATTTATAATTTCAACTATAGCCATCTCTTCTCCTTAGTTTACAGCAAAAAAATATGCTTAATTTTTATTGTTTTTGTAAACAATCAGCGAACCCAATACTATTCCATTCAACAAACCTAAAGAAATACCATATTCAACTGGAAAATCTAAAAAAATTGCAAACACTATTCCAATCATCACCCCTAGTGAGGCTGCTATTGAAATTACATATTCATTTTCTTTCTTCATTTTCTTTACACCTCATTTCCTTTTTGTATATAAGCTGTAGTACTCTCCACCAAGAGCCATTAAGTACTTATGATTTCCTGACTCAACAATCTTACCACCTATCATTACAAAAATAATATCCGCATCCTTAATCGTTGACTATCTATGAGCTACAATTATTTGAATACAGCCCTGACTTTTTATATACTTTGTTATTCTTTCCTCATTAATAGTATCTAATGCACTAGTTGCTTCATCTAAAATTATAATACTTGGATAATTTATTAATGCACGTGCCAGTGCTATCCGTTGACTTTGACCACCTGAAATATTTGAACCCATCTCTGAGATGATAGTATTAAATTTCATCGGCATAGCCATGATTTCATCATAGATTTGAACTACTTTACAAACTTCCTCTATCTTTTGTGAAGTAACTTCGTGCTTTAAAGTTATATTATCAAGAATACTTCTGTTCAATAAAAATGAATCCTGTGGAACTACTCCTAAATTTTGACTTAATATTTTTTTATCTATTTGATTAATATTTACACCATCAAATAAAACTTTTCCTGTATCAATCTTATATAATCCTGATGGTATTTTTGATAACGTACTTTTTCCTGACCCCGGTTGACCGACTAGTGCAATTCTCTGTCCTGACTCAATAGTCAAATTTAAATTTTCTATTACAGGAGCTGACTCTTTGGAATAAGAGAAAGATAGGTCCTTAATATCTATTCTACTTCAAACGTTTCTAAACTATACTCCGGAAAATAATTTAACCAATAATTAACCATACTATCTTTCATCGTATCCTCCAACCAGTACTAAGAGTCTGGGACAAAAGTCTAACCTTAAATATAAAAAGCGAACAAAACGAGTTA
>ERZ773051.1593-NODE-1593-length-12199-cov-14.911397_pt1 | contig 12199 bp, 1 predicted proteins | sample MGYA00580631_ERZ773051 | MGnify/ENA primary metagenome ERZ773051 (study PRJEB29015, sample SAMEA2738137) | human oral metagenome | biome: human oral; feature: human-associated habitat; material: saliva | place: China | collected 2204 ...
GCTCATGCTTTAGAAAATAATCTCTTACTGAATTACAATACTGACTATGAATTAATCTCAGGAGAAAAATTACCTCTTCCTAAAGAGATTTCAGGTTACACTTATATTGGATATATCAAAGAGGGAAACATAACTTCTGAATCTAAAGTAAATAATCAAGAGAAATCAATATCTAGTCCAACAAATCAACAAAAGGTAGATTATAGTGTTACACCGAATTTTGTAGAAAAGCCATCAAAAGTACAAACTATGCAGGAAGAAAAACCTGTTTCTACTAAATTAACCAATCCAAGAAAAGAAGAGAAACAATCTTCAAATTCTCAATCACAATTAGCAGAACATAAGGATGTACAAGCTGGAGCTTTGATAACAGATAAAGGCACCCCAGAAGTTCAAACTGAATTGCCAAAAGCAGTTGTAACAGATAAAGACAAACCAGCAGTTCAACCAGAGTTACCAGAAGCAGTTATAACAGACAAAGGTGAACCTGCAATTCAACCAGAGCTCTCTGAAGCAGTAGTAAGTGACAAAGGTAAGTCAGCAGTTCAACCAGAGTTACCAGAAGCTGTAGTAACCAACAAAGGCACCCCAGAAGTTCAACCTGAATTGCCAAAAGCAGTTGTAACCGATGATAAAGACAGACCATCAGTCCAGCCTGCCTTACCAGAAGCAGTAGTAAGTGATAAAGGTGAACCTGCAATTCAATCAGATTTGCCAGAAGCTGTAGTAAGTGATAAAGGTGAACCAGAGCAAGTAGCTCCACTTCCAGAATACACAGGGGTACAAGCCGGAGCATTAGCAGAACCTGAGAAAGTGGAAGCCCCAAGAGAATATACAGGAGTACAAGCTGGAGCGTTAGTAGAACCAGAGAAAGTAGAATCACCAAGAGAATACACAGAAGTACAAGCCGGAGCGTTAGTAGAACCAGAGCAAGTAGCTCCACAACCAGAGTACAAGGGGACTCAGTCTAGTGCCATCGTCGAACCAGAGACCCATGCTTCCTTACCAGAATATACAGGTGAGCAATCAGGAGCTGTTGTAGCCCCTGAGACAGCTGAAAAACCAGAATATACCAGCACCCAGTCTGGAGCAATAGTCGAACCAGAGCAAGTAGCTCCACTTCCAGAATACACAGGAGTACAGGCCGGAGCAATAGCAGAGCCTGAGAAAGTGGAAGCTCCGAGAGAATATACTGGTATACAAGCTGGATCTATAGTAGAACCAGAACAAGTAGAATCACCAAAGGAATATACAGGGGTACAAGCTGGAGCGTTAGTAGAACCAGAAAAAGTAGAACCGCCTAGTGAGTTTTCTGGAAGTATTGAACAACCAATTACAGAAGAGACTAAACCAAATAATGAAAATACTAATACATCAGAAGAAATGAGTATTCAGAAAAAATCTAGTGCATTAATTAATATGAATTTTGTTACTAATTCAAATACTCAGCCAGCAGTAGGTTCAGCCACATTTATTGCACCAAATGTACTTTTAACAGTGGCTCATAATTTTATTAGCAGTTCTTCTGATAATACTACAGGTAAGTTCATAGGGGATGAAACCAAAAATATATATGAATGGGTAACTCCCGATGGGCGAAAAGGAAGATTTACTGCTAATGATATCCATTTTTATAATAAACAAGATTATCCAAAAGGATTTATCTATGATTTAGCAGTGATTAAGCTACCTGAAACAACTGGCAGAGAACATGTAGAATTAGTTAAAAATTATACTAAAGTAAATCTTAATGACAAACTAAATGTTCATGGATATCCAGGTGGGAAATATACGCACTTAAAAGATGCTAGGGTAGAAATGGAACAAGAATATGCGAATAATACCTACGGTGTTCAATATCAAGGTGGAAATCCTGGTATGAGTGGTGGAGGAATATTTAATGCTAATGGTGAAGTCATTGGTGTCCACCAAAATGGAGCACAAAATCGCTCAGGCGGATTGATTTTATCTCCTACACAATTAGCGTGGATTAAGAGTATTATAGCAGGTAATGAAATTCCACCAGTATACGATAAACTTTATCGTCATAAAGATGAGAAAAAAGACGATATTAAAGAAGAAGTTATTAAGAAATTGGAACTTAGAAATATAACTTCTGTTGAACTATATTCTAAAGAAGGTGATAAGTATCGTCATGTTACTTCATTAGATTCTGTGCCAAATGCTCCACAAAATTACTTCATGAAAGTTAAATCAGAGAATTTTAAAGATGTGATGCTACCAGTTACAAGCATTACTAATACTAATAAAGATAATAGAGATGTTTATAAAATAGTAGCAAGTGTAAATAATCTGATACAACATGAAAATAATAATGTACTAGAAAATTATACATACTATTTACCAAAAACTCAACAAAGTGAAACTGGTGTTTATACATCATTTAAAAATTTAGTAGATGCAATGAATAACACTCCTAATGGCACATTCCGTTTAGGTGCAACTATGGATGCTCGTGAACTTGAACTTCCAGATGGTCAAGAAAGTTATGTGAAAAATGAATTCCATGGAACATTAGTAGGTACAAATAATGAGAAATATTATGCTATTTATAATTTGAAAAAACCATTATTTGGAGGATTAAATGGTGCTACAGTAGAAAATCTTTCACTAAAAGATGCCAATATTTCAGCAAAAGAAGATGCTGCAACACTTGCAAAAGAAGCGAGAAATGGAACTGTAATTAGTAATGTTCATGCTGATGGAGCGATAGCTGGTGAACATGGAATAGGAGGATTAGTATCACAAGTTAATAATTCTACTATTTCTAACAGTAGCTATACAGGTAGAATAACTAATACATATAACACAGTTGCTAGTTATCAAATCGGAGGTTTAGTAGGTAAACTTTCTGGTTCGAGGGGATTAATAGATAAGTCGTTCGCATCAATTGATTTAGCATCAAACGCAACTAAAGGGGATCAATCTATTGGTGGAATAGTTGGTGCAGTAGAAGATAGTGCGCTAATTAGTAATAGTTATGCTGAAGGAAATCTTAATAATGTTCAACGTTTTGCAAACGTTGGTGGAGTAGTTGGTAATCTTTGGGATCCAGCTGGAGGATTAGAAAAATCTGGTCGACTTTCTAATGTACTAAGCGACGTTAATGTTACAAACGGTAATGCTATAACTGGAAAAGATTTCACTAACATGCAAGCAAAACATGTGTATAGCAACAAAAATAATAAGGTTGTAAACGTAGTACAAGAAGATGATGAAATCTTAACTAAGGATTCTGATGTTCAAAGAGGAGAAGTATTAGAAGACGCACAAATTAGAGAGAAAAAAGCTGCTTTTGTATCTAAAAATACTACTAAAACAGAAGATTTTAACTTCTCTTCTAGATATGTAACTGACTATAGAAGTCTTGAGAATGCTGATTCATCAAAAGAAAAAGTATATAAAAATATAGAAAAACTATTACCATTCTATAATAGAGAAACAATAGTTAAGTACGGAAATTTAGTAGAGTCAAGTAGTAATCTTTACAATAAGGAATTATTATCAGTAGTTCCTATGAAAGATAAAGAAGTAATAAGTGATATTAACAAAGACAAATCAAGTATAAATAAGCTACTACTATATTACACGGACAATACATCAGAAACGATAAATTTAGAATATCAAAGTGATTTTTCAAATGTAGCAGAGTTTAGAATAGGCAATACAAATTTAATTTATACACCGAATACATTGCTTCGCAATTATGATAATATTTTGGAAAAAGTATTACCAGCATTAAATAATGTAGAATATAAATCAGAGGCAATTAGAAAAGTATTAGATGTTTCTAAGGATGTTAGCTTAACGGAGTTATATTTAGAAGAACAATTCAATACTACTAAACGTGATTTGAGAGACAGTTTAACAAAACTTCTTACTGCAGATGCTGCAATAGCGGAAAATAACAATAAGATAATAGATAATTATGTAATCGAGAAAATTAAAAATAATAAAGAAGCTTTACTTCTAGGATTAACATACTTAGAGCGTTGGTACAATTTCAAATATGGTGAAACAAAAGCAAAAGATTTAGTTATGTATCACTTGGATTTCTTCGGTAAATCAAATAGTTCAGCGTTAGATAATGTTATCGAATTAGGTAAATCTGGATTTAATAATTTACTAGCGAAAAATAATGTTATAACTTATAACGTTTTATTAGCAAAAAATTATAAAACTAATAATTTATTTGATGCATTAGAAAAATATAGACAAGCATTCGTGCCAGGTAAAACCAATAACGAGTGGTTTAAAGAACAAACTAAAGCTTACATAGTAGAAGAAAAATCTACTATTAAAGAGGTAAGTGATAAGCAATCAAAAGCAGGTACTCCGCAATCTATAGGAGTATATGATAGATTAACTAGCCCATCTTGGAAATACCCAAGTATGGTCTTGCCGCTATTAACATTACCTGAAAAATCGGTGTTCATTATAGCTAATATTTCGACTATAGGATTTGGTGCTTATGATAGATATAGAAGTAAAGAGCATCCAGCAGGAACTAATTTAAATGACTATGTTGAGACAAAAGCTAAAGAAGCGGCTGTTAGATTTAGAGATCACTATGATTACTGGTATAAAATACTAGATGATAAAAATAAAGAAAAATTATATAGAAGTGTTCTAGTCTATGATGCATTTAGATTTGGTACAGATGAAAAAGAAGATAAAGATACATACCAAGCTACTTTTGAAACTGATCATCCAGCAATAAAACATTTCTTTGGCCCAGCAGGAAATAATGTTGTTCATAATGCTAATGGAGCATACGCTACGGGGGATGCATTCTACTATATGGCATATCGTATGCTTGATAAAGATGGTGCGGTAACTTATACACACGAAATGACGCATAACTCTGATAGAGAAATTTATCTTGGAGGATATGGAAGACGAAATGGACTTGGACCAGAGTTTTATGCTAAAGGATTGTTGCAAGCTCCTGATCATCCATACGATCCTACTATTACGATTAACTCTATATTGAAGTATGAAGAAGCAGAAAATCCAACTAGACTTCAGGTGAAAGATCCTACAGAACGATTTAAAAATGCAGAAGACTTACAAACATATATGCATAATCTGTTTGATGTAATTTATATGCTAGAATATCTAGAAGGTAATGCAGTTGTTAACTTAGATATTTCTAAGAAAAATGAGTTATTGAGAAGAATAGAAAATAAATTTGAAACAGATCCAGATGGAAGTAAGGTTTATGCAACTAATATTGTTCGTTATTTAACAGCTGAAGAGCTTAATAAGTTAAATTCATTTGAAAGTTTAATTGAAAATGATGTCATTACAAGAAGAGGATACGAAAATGACAATGATAATACCTTTAAACGAAATGGCTATTATACAATTAAACTATTTTCACCAATATATTCTGCTCTAAGTAATGATAAAGGAACTCCGGGTGATTTAATGGGACGTCGTATAGCGTTCGAGTTGTTAGCTGCAAAAGGATTTAAAGATGGAATGGTACCATATATTTCTAATCAATTCGCAGAAGAAGCAAAAGCAAATGGTGACGTTATTACATCATATGGTAAAAAAATCGGTAATGTAACTGATGATTTAGTGCTTAAGAAAGTATTTGATAATCGTTACTCATCTTGGGTTGAATTTAAAAAAGCAATGTATGATGAGCGAATAGCTAAATTCAATAATCTAATAAGTATTAGCTTTTATAATCCAAATGTAAGTTTCTCAAGAAATAGTAAGGTAACAATAACTAATATTGATATGCTTCGTAAAATGATAACTGATGCTGTTAAAGCTGATGCAGAGGATGAACTAGCGAAAATGTATCTTGAACATAATAGAGTTCATAAACTTAAACAAGCAATCTTTAAAGCTTACCTAGATCAAACGAATGATTTTAGAAGTTCAATTTTTGAGAATAAAAAATAGTGTTTGCTATTAGGAAATTAAAAGTAAAGGTAGAGGATTACAATTGTCATTATTAAAAAAAGATAAATTTTCCATTAGGAAAATAAAAGGTATTGTTGGCTCAGTATTCTTGGGAAGTCTTTTATTCGCTCCGTCAATTGTTGGTGCATCGACTTATCACTACTTGGATTATAGTAATTTGACACAAACTGAACGTGATCAGCTCAAACAAGGTAGACCTGACGAATCAAAAGAATCATATGCTTTGGTTTATGAGAAAGACGCACTACCAAATACTGGTCAATCACAATCTATTATGACTGTATTTGGTTTATTGACCATCGGTAGTCTTGTTGTAGTTATTACAAAAGATAAGAGAAACAAAAAAATAGCTACATTTTTGATTGTAGGGGCGACAGGTTTAGTTACACTATCAACTACTTCAGCACTTAATTTGAATGCTAACATCCATGAGTCTGGACGTGATGGTGTGTTGCAAATTTCTGGTTATAGATATGTTGGTTACTTGGAACTTGATGAGAGAACTGTTTCGTCGGTTTCTCCAGCATCAACTGTTTCGCCAGTTGAGCAACCCAAAATTGTAGCAGAGAAAGGCGAACCTGAGGTTCAAGCAGCTTTACCAGAAGCCGTAGTCACTGAAAAAGGAGAACCCGAAGTTCAAACAGTCTTACCAGAAGCTGTTGTAACTGAAAAAGGAGAACCCGAAGTTCAACAAGATTTACCAGAAGCAGTCGTGACCGACAAAGGCGAACCTGAGGTTCAAGCAGAATTGCCAGAAGCCGTAGTCACTGAAAAGGGGGATCCTGCAGTTCAACAAGATTTACCAGAAGCTGTTGTAACTGAAAAGGGCAAACCTGAGGTTCAACCAGCTTTATCAGAAGCTGTTGTAACTGAAAAGGGGGAACCTGCAGTTCAACAAGATTTACCAGAAGCTGTAGTCACTGAAAAGGGAGAACCTGAGGTTCAACAAGTGTTACCTGAATATACTACAAAAGTTGCACCAACTTTGACTTTGGATAAGGTAACAGAAGATGCGATGGATCGTTCAGCTAAATTGGATTACACTCTTGAAAATACAGGTAATGCTGAAATCAAGAGCATTATAGCTGAGATTAAAGATGGGGACACTGTTGTTAAGCGAGTTGATTTATCTAAAGAAAAATTGACAGATGCTATTCAAGGTTTGGATTTATTTAAAGATTATAAAATTGCAACAACAATGACTTACAACCGTGGTGAAGGTGATGAAACGTCTAAATTGGATGAAAAACCTTTACGTTTAGAGTTGAAAAAAGTTGAAATTAAAAATATCGCATCTACTAATTTAGTGAAGGTAAATGACGATGGTACTGAAACACCTAGTGATTTTATGACTGAAAAACCTTCAGATAAAGATGTGAAGAAAATGTACTTAAAAATCACTAGTCGTGATAATAAAGTAACACGTTTAGCAGTTGATAAGATTGAGTTAGTAACTGAAAAAGAAAAAGAACTTTATAAAATTACAGCAACCGCTCAAGATTTAATTCAACATGTTGATCCATCTAAGACTAGAAATGAATACATTCATTACATTGAAAAACCTCGTCCCAAGATTGATAATGTTTACTATAATTTTAAAGATTTAGTAGACGCTATGAATGTTAATAAAAACGGTACATTTAAAATTGGTGCAGATTTGAATGCAGAAAATGTACCAACGCCTAATAAAGAATATGTACCTGGGACATTTAGAGGTACATTGACCAGTGTAGAAGGTAACCAGTATTCAATTCATAACATGAAACGTCAATTATTCGGTGGTATCGAAGGTGGTTCAGTTAAAAATATTAACTTAGCAAACGTTAATATCAATATGCCTTGGATTAATGATATTTCAGCACTTGCTAAGACTGTTAAAAATGCGACAGTTGAGAATATCAAGGTTACTGGTAGCATTCTTGGAAACAATAGTATTGCTGGTATTGTTAATAAGATTGATCGTGGTGGCCTGTTAAGAAATGTAGCATTTATCGGTAAATTGCAGGCTGTTGGTGATCGTGATTGGAATTTAGCTGGTATTGCTGGTGAAATTTGGAAAGGTAACTTAGATAGAGCATATGCTGATGTAACAATCACAGGTAAACGAGCTAGAGCTGCTGGACTTGTCGCGAAATCTGATAATGGTATGGATAATTTCACTGTAGGAAAAGAGGGTTCTGTTCGTCATTCAGTTGCTAAAGGTACAATTGACATTGATAATCCAGTTGATGTTGGTGGGTTTATCAGTTCTAACTGGGTATTAGGGCAAATTGAAGATAACGTATCAATGGTGAAAGTTTCTAAAGGTGAGATCTTCTATGGTTCAAGAAATATAGATGACGAAGGTGGTTACTTCTCAGGTAATAGACTTGAAAATGATTTCGTTGTTCGTGATATGAGTACAGGAGCCTCTTCATATCAACGTTCTAAACGTGTTAAAGAAATTAGTTTAGAAGAAGCTAATAAGAAAATTAAAGGGTACAATATAACAGCTAGTGGATTTGAAATTAGTGCTCTTCCTGAAGATACGCTTAACCGTACAGCACCAAAATCAGAGGAATACAAATCAACTCAAGACTACAAATCCGAACGTGATTTGGCTTATCGTAATATTGAGAAACTTCAACCATTTTATAACAAAGAATGGATTGTCAACCAAGGTAACAAACTTGCAGAAGATTCAAACTTAGCTAAGAAAGAAGTTCTTTCTGTTACGGGTATGAAAGGCGGACATTTTGTAACTGATTTGTCAGATATTGATAAGATTATGGTTCACTATGCGGATGGTACTAAGGAAGAAATGGATGTTACTAAGAATACTGATTCTAAAGTGAAACAAGTTCGTGAATATGCCATCGCTGGACAAAACGTTGTTTATACACCAAATATGGTTGAGAAAGACCGTGTGAAACTGATTGCAGATGTGAAAGAGAAGTTAGGTTCAGTTACATACGATTCGCAAGATGTTCGTAAAATTATTGGAAATCCATCTGATTTGTATCTAGAAGAAAGCTTTGCTGATGTTAAAGCTAATCTTGATAAATTTGTGAAAGCTTTAGTCGAAAACGAAGACCATCAATTAAATAGTGACGAAGCTGCGATGAAAGCACTTGTAAAGAAAGTTGACGACAACAAAGCGAAAATCATGATGGCTCTATCTTACTTGAATCGTTACTATAACATTAAGTATACTGACAACAGCATGAGTATCAAAGACATTATGATATTTAAACCTGACTTCTACGGTAAAACACCAAGTGTGTTAGATCGCTTGATTAACATCGGGTCTAGTGAGAAGAACTTAAAGGGTGACCGAACTCAGGATGCTTATCGTGAAATCATTGCAAGTAATACTGGTAAAGGTAGTCTTCGTAACTTCCTAGAATACAACATGCGTTTGTTCACTGAGGATAAAGATATTAACGATTGGTTTATCCATTCTGCTAAAAATGTATATGTTTCAGAACCTAAGACAACAAATACAGAGTTGAAAGATAAACGTCACCGTGTATTCGATGGTTTAGATAATGGTGTTCATGGACGTATGATCCTACCTCTATTAACTCTTAAAAATGCCCATATGTTCTTAATTTCAACATATAACACGATGGCGTACAGTTCATTTGAGAAATATGGAAAACATACAGAAGAAGCTCGTAATGAGTTCAAAACTAAGATTGATGAAGTTGCACATGCTCAACAAACTTATTTAGATTTCTGGTCCAGATTAGCTCTACCTAATGTTCGTGATAGACTTCTTAAGAGTCAAAATATGGTACCGACACCAGTTTGGGATAACCAAAACTACCATGGAGTCGACGGTGCCAACAGCATGGGATACGGAAAGAACGGGGCAATTATCAGACCTATTAGAGAATTGTATGGTCCAACTGGCAAATTCCACGCAACAAATGGAGCCATGGGAGCGATGGCAAGTATTTACGATAGTGCAAACAATAATGACCAAGTTTACTTTATGGTAACCGATTTAATATCACAATTTGGTATTTCAGCATTTACACATGAAACAACACACGTCAATGACCGAATGCTCTATTACGGAGGATACAGTCAACGTGTTGGTACAAATGCAGAAGCCTATGCACAAGGTATGCTGCAAACACCTGACAGCTCAACGACTAATGGTGAATACGGCGCACTTGGAATTAATATGGCTTACCATCGTCCAAATGATGGTAACCAATGGTACAACCCAGATCCTGACAAATTAAAGACACGTGATGACATTGACCGCTACATGAGAAACTACAATGAAGCTATGATGCTGCTTGATCATGTAGAAGCTGATGCTGTACTTCCTAAAATTAAAGGAGACAATAGTAAGTGGTTCAAGAAGATTGACAAAGAAATGCGCTCTAAGATTCAGTACAATGATCTTTTAGGTCCAAACCAATGGGATAGTGTCCGTGATTTGAAAGGTGAAGAAAAGGTAATGACTTTATCTAGCGTCAATGATTTAGTGGATAATAACTTCATGACGAAACATGGAAATCCAGGTAACGGACGTTATCGCCCTGAAGATTATGCTGTCAACTCAGCATATGTAAACGTCAATATGATGGCTGGTATTTATGGTGGCAATACTAGTCTTGGAGCTCCTGGTTCATTATCATTCAAACACAATGCCTTCCGCATGTGGGGTTATTATGGATATGACAAAGGTTTCACTAGTTATGTATCTAACAAATACAAAGATGCGGCTATTAAAGAAAATAAAGGTTTGCTAGGCGATGACTTTATTATTAAGAAAGTATCTGGAGACAAGTTCAAGACACTTGAAGAGTGGAAGAGACATTGGTACGAGGAGGTTCTTGCTAAAGCTAAGAAAGGCTTTGAAGGTATCGATATTGATGGCGTCCATATCAGTAACTATGATGAGTTAAGGCCTTTATTTGATAAAGCAGTCGAAGAAGATTTGAAAAAAACAGATGACTTCTCTCATACTGTAGCTCTTAAATCTAAGGTATTCAAAGCCCTTCTTAAAAATACAGACGGTTTCTTTAACCAACTGTTTAAAAAAGACATTTAAATGTTTAGAATATAAAGGGAACAGTTTTTTGCTCCCTCTGAAAAGTCATCATTTGATGGCTTTCAAAAAGCACCTCAAAAAAGGTATTGCCAAGTTGCAATACCTTTTTTTGAGGCTCTTTTATCTTGTCCTTGTTTCAATTGACGATACCACATTATGTACTGTTTTGCTTCATTTTATTATAAAAGGACTTAGTCTTATGCAGTACAGAACTAAATCCTTTCAATAATTATTTGTGCAACTTTTTGGGGTTAGTAAAGAGAAGCTCGTTTTTGTTCATTCTCTTTCTGTGTCAAGTCTCTTAATCTTTATTTTCGTATGGTAAGATCAAGTTCAAGATGATTCCTGTCATGGCTGATAGGGCAGTACCTGAAAGTGTAACTGGACCGAGTTTAAGGATAGCTCCTCCAAGTCCAAGGACCAACATAGCACTTGCGATGATTAGGTTACGCATTTGACCAAAATCAACACGTTCTTTGATCAAGACTTTCAAACCGTTGCTGGCGATAACTCCATAGAGAAGGATTGACATACCACCAAGTACAGCGTTTGGAATAGTTGAAATCAAGGCAGTGAATTTACCAAGGAAGCTGAGGGCAATTGCGATGAAGGCAGCGTTACGGATAACTGAGACAGAAGCGATACGAGTCATACCGATAACCCCTGTATTTTCTCCGTAAGTTGTATTGGCTGGTCCACCAAGGAAGGCAGAAACAGAAGTTGCGATACCGTCACCAAGAAGAGTACGGTGAAGACCTGGTTCTTTCAAGAATTGACGGCCACAGATTTGACCCAAAACAGTATGGTCTCCGATATGTTCAGAAATTGTTACGATAGCGATTGGTAGGATAGCGATTGTTTCAGGACCGAAGTATAGGCTATACTCTTCAAAGGCACCACCTGTACTAAATGGCAAGTAGAAACCAGGAATTTCAAACCAGTTAGCTTTAAGAACTGGTGTAAAGTCAACCAAGCCGAGGGTTAGCGCGAAGAGGTAACCACCGATAATGGCAAAGAGGAATGGAATGATTCGTAGGAAGCCTTTTCCTTTTGTATTGATAAAGGCAGCGATTAAGAAAGTAACAACTGCTACAAGAGCATTTTTCCAGTTTCCATCAGCTACAAGACCAGCGTTGGTAACAGCTGAACCTGCAAGTCCAAGACCGATAACGATGATCATAGGTCCGA
>ERZ773051.1594-NODE-1594-length-12193-cov-11.389850_pt1 | contig 12193 bp, 13 predicted proteins | sample MGYA00580631_ERZ773051 | MGnify/ENA primary metagenome ERZ773051 (study PRJEB29015, sample SAMEA2738137) | human oral metagenome | biome: human oral; feature: human-associated habitat; material: saliva | place: China | collected 2204 ...
GACCCAGCTTCTCAGCGCGCGTATCGACCTGGATCGTGGGGGTGGAGGGCAGGAACTGGTCGTAGGGGAAATCCGTGCCCAGCAGGATCAGCACGTCGGCGTCGTTCATGCCCTCCGCGGCCGCGCCGTAGCCCAGCAGGCCGGTCATGCCCACGTCGAATGGGTTGTCGTACTGGATGAAGTGCTTGCCGCGCAGCGTGTGGCCGATGGGGGCCTTCAGGGCGTCAGCCAGCGCAATGACCTCGTCGTGGGCACCTTCGACGCCCGCACCCGCGAAGATCGCGACCTTGTCCGCCTTGTTGAGCAGGGCGGCCGCATCTTCGATATCGGTCGCGTTGGGCGCAAGCGTCGCGGGGCGCGCGGGCGCGTACGTGGGAACGTGGTCAACCGCCTTCAGGTCGGACACGTCACCGGGCAGCGTAATGACCGAGACGCCGCCCAAGCCGACCGCGTGGCGGATTGCCGAGTTTACGGTGCGCGGCGACTGCGCCGCGGAGGAGATGAGCTCGTTGTAGACCGAGCACTCCTCGAAAATGCGGTCCGGGTGGGTCTCCTGGAAGTACATCGAACCGATTTGCACGCTGGGAATGTGCGAGGCAATGGCAAGGACGGGTGCGCCCGTGCGGTTCGCGTCGTACAGGCCGTTGATGAGGTGAAGGTTGCCCGGGCCGCACGAGCCCGCGCACACGGCGAGCTTGCCTGTGAGCTGAGCCTCGGCCGACGCTGCGAACGCCGCCGCCTCCTCGTGGCGCACGTGGATCCAGTCGATGCCGCCCTTCTTCGAGCCGCCGGTTTTGCGCACGGCGTCGACGATGGGGTTGAGGGAATCGCCGACGATTCCGTAGATGTGGTGGACGCCCGCGTCGACGAGCTGCTCGACGATCTGTTCTGCGACGTTCATGCCGCCTCCTTATTTTCCGTGGCTATGACCTGATAAAATAATCGTAGGTGCGACTAAGGTCCCGTGTCGCTTCGGAGTGAGCAACAGATCGTTCCGGGGTGGCAGGTGGAGCACACGAACCCGAGTCCGGTAGGATGGTATCGCCCCAATAGCTCAGTCGGTCAGAGCAGCGGACTCATAATCCGTGGGTCGTCGGTTCAAGCCCGACTTGGGGCACCAATGCGTCGGCATCTCGACGCCTGGCAGGTTTGAAGGGTGCGGGAATCCATCCGCCCATTCCATCTGGGGTGGGCATGAGGTCTGCGGGCTCGATGTTGAAGAAGCTGGCGGCAGTTAGTAGTTCTGTCACCGACCAGCCGACGTTTCCTCGCAGCTTGCGACTCACTGTGGCTCCAGAAACCCCGATAACTGGCCCAAAACTATTGCCAGACATCTTGCGTGCAAACAAATGTTGATTGATTGTCATGCCGATCGCTTCGTCGGGCGCTAGTCCGTGCTGAACCTTCGTTGTCGTCATGCTGCAATACTACACAAACGCTGCAGAAACTGCAATAACATCTCTTGACGGTAACACCGTATGGATGCATCATATACGGTATGACACTGCAAAAAATGCAACAGCTTATCAGTGCTGGCGAGGCTGCCAAGCTTGTAGGTGTTTCCCCGGACACTCTGCGGAGGTGGGCGAAGGCGGGGCGTGTTCGGCATGTGGTGACGCCGTCGCGGCGAATTCTGTTTGATCCTGCGGACATCGAGGCGCTGTACACGACTGTCGACCCTGAGCGCGAGTCGTCGATGTCAGATGTTCCGTTGCCTGGTTTGGGTAGGGCGGGTAGGTGACTCATTGTGAGCATCTACGGTGTCGCTTGGGCTTTGGATCGGGTTCGTGGGATCTCGGTCGGCGCGAAGATCGTGTTGATCTCGTTGGCGGAGTTTGCTAACGAGCAGGATGTGACGTGGGTGTCGCGTGAGCGTCTCATTAGCCGTGTGGAGTGCTCGACGCGTGCGCTAAGTGGGTACTTCAAGGAGTTGGAGGTGTGCGGGGCGCTGACTCGCGAGGCGCGCTACGAGTGGTGTACGTCCGAATCGTGCTCGCGTACGGGTGAGCATAAGCATCGTCGCGGCACGGTCTATCGGATCCATCCAGAGCTGCGCATTGACGTGCGCGAGGCCACAAGCGCAGATTCTGCGCCTGTGATGGAATCGTTGGAATCTCAACGAAAGTCTCACAGTGGCAATATCTGCGCTAGTGAGGTCACAGTGGCAAATTCACGTCGTTCACAGGCGCAGACGTCTGCGACCATTACTTATAGGAAAGAACCACCATTAGAACCACCAAACCTAACCCCCCCCACCCCCTGTGGTTGAAGGTTCGGTTGGGTTGGGCAACGGCTACGCCGATCAGGTGACTGTCGAGGGGGAGGCTGCGTCGCCGGTGGCGACGTCAGTGCCCCCAGAGGGTCGCAGAGGCCCTCAGAAGCCCCGTAGAAGTCCAAAGTCTGAGGCTGATCGTGGTGCTGAAAGTGCCTCAGAAGCCGATCTAGCGATCTTGGCGGCGTGTCTACCTGAGTCGATGCGACTGCTGGATGCGCGTGGTCTTGGCCTCGTCGTTGGTTTGCTGCGCGAACGGCTGGATGCCGGGTGGACGCCAGGGGAGATCAAGCGGTTGCTGGATTCGCCGTTGCCTGATCGCGTTGCTCGGATGTCGGGTTTTGTGGCTTCGAGGCTGCGTCGTCTGGTGGCTGTGGGGGAGTCTCCTCGAGCTCAGGCTGCGGCTGCCACGCGTGAGCGTGAACGCCTTGAGGCCAAGCGAGCTGCCGCCGAGGATGAGCGTGTGGCGCAGACGGCTCCGTCGTTGTTGCACATGCGGATTCATGACCTGGCGAAGGAGCTGGCTCCGGGGTTGTCGCCCGCTCGGTGCGCAGTGGTTGAACTTGCGGTTCAGCAGGCTCTTGCGGATGCGTGGCGTCGGGAGAACCCTCAAGGGGGGAAGCCATCGCCGTCAGTGCTGCTGGAGGTGCTCGCAGCATCTGGCGAGCAGATCGCGGGTCGTGTGATTGCTGAGCATGTGGACGGGGAGGTGGCCTGAGATGGTGGATGTGGTCTTGTCTTGGCCTGCGTGGGCCCGAGCTCAGCGAGGTTTGGGAGCTTCAGCCCGTGCGTGTTTGCGTGAGCTGGCTTCCTTGGCGGATGATCGTGGGGCCGCGATTGTGGAGATCAGTTGGTTGGCTGAGGCGACGGATCGGTGTCATCGGACGGTGTGGCGTGGTCTAGCGGAGCTAGAGGATCGTGCGCTGATCGTGCGTGAGGGGCGCCGAGAGGCGGGGCATCGCGCGCCGTCACGATTCCAGCTGGTCCGTGACCCTGCGGTTGCCGTGGAGCGAACCCGTGATCGGATGCAGGGCCTGGGTGTCGTCGTCGATGTCTTCACTGGGGGCGCGGTTGACCCGGATGACAATGAGGGGCTGCGCGCAGTCCTCGTTGAGGCCTGTCATGCGGGCTGGGTTGGACGGGGGGCAAGCCGGTTAGCTGTGACATTACTGGAGCATGGCCCCAAGCAATTTGGGCGCCTCGCGGTGCGACAGGCACGTTTCGAGGGGGAGACGGTGTCGAATGCTTTGGCTGATGTCTTGACGTTGGCATGGTTGGAGGCGCGCGCGTCCGCCGCGTCGATGATTCGCGCCCGCCGCCCGTGGGCAGTGTGGTCGCGGGCCGTGGAGTGCGCAGTTGCAGAGGAGTCGTTGGCAAGCCTAGAGGATCGCAACGCAGTGACCATCGAGGGCGTTGTCCCCGAAGGGGGTTCTTCCCTCGCTGGTGAGGCGGGGGAGCTGTATGTGGGGATTGATGAGCTGACGGGACCTTTCGTGCGCGTCATTGACGCGTTGCGTGAGGCAGGTATGCCGTCGACCCTCGCGTGGGCGGGCAGTGTGCGTATCGCGCAGATCGCTGCTCATGTTTCGGTCGCGAATGCTCACACGATGGCTGCGCGCGACGCCACGCTCGCCTCTCTCGGGGTGAGTCCTACAGCTGCCCGAGCGTGGATGACGCTGCTGGTTGGGTCACGGCGTGGAACGGTCGCGAATGCTCTCGATGCTGATCAGAAATCGCTGCATGAACAGGCCGCTGTCGTCGCATCCGCGTGGCGCAACACAATGCTTATTGCGTAGATCACAAGGGTGCCTTGAGGTGCCTGACGAAAATGTCAGGTAGCTACGTTTCCGTTGGCGTTCCGGGCCTTTTATGGTTTGTCGGGAAATGTATAGCCGTCGATGTCGCGAATGTCTTTGATGATGTCGTCGATGAGTTCTTGGTCGTCGATGGTGGCGTCGTCTTCGACCCATTCGCTCTTGATGGTGATTTCGAGGCGTTGGAAGACGCGCATGCGTGACATGTCGATGCCTTGGCGCATCGCTTTGTCGATGGCTTGCGCGATCGCGTAGTCGCGATCGGTGGAGGGCCAGCCTGCGGTGTTGAGCTGGCCGCCGGCGCCGGGAGGGCGGCCGTCGAAGGTGACGGCCCAGTATTGGTGACGTTCAGGCGGGGGATTGTGGTTCATGGGGGTGCTCCTAGAGGTGTCAAACGATCTGTGTCAATGATGCCATCTTGGCTGGTTGTCGGCGTGCACGTCGGTGTGCGTGTACGTGCTGACGGATAGGGCGTAGTGAGAGGAGCGCACATGTCGTCTTATCTGGGTCTGGGTCTGACCTCACCTGCACAAGAATCGTGGCAGGCCCCTAATGGTTCGTCTGTGCCGATCCCGCCCCCGCCCGCGGTGGCCGCGGCGCGCACGTGGGCCCCGGGCGTCGATGGGCTTGCCGTTCGTCGGCACATCCGGCGCTCCGCCGTCGATGGTGCCCCTCTCCTGTGGATTGTGGGTGCCCACGGCGGCGCAGGAGCCTCGACCTGGGCGCATCTGCTTGGTGCCGGTGATGCTGGTGTTGCGTGGCCGCAGCACGTCAACCCAACGCGACTTTTGCGCATCGTGGTCTGTTGCCGCTCAACTGCGGCGGGGCTGCGTGCCGCGCAGGACGTGGCTATCGAGTGGGCGTCGGGTGCCCTCCCTGGGCAACTCGTCGGCCTCGTTGTTGGGGCTGATGCCCCCGGGCGTCTCCCTCGTGAGCTCCGTGATCAACTCCAGATCACGTCGGGCGCATTCCCGCATTGTGCATTCGTTCCGTGGCAGGCGCACTGGCGCTTCGCCAAGGAAAGCGACGTGAATACCGATCATTCGCGCCGTATCAATAAGATCGCCGCCACCGTAGCGGCATGGACCGAAAGGATACTCGGATGATGATTTCGACTCGACTGGCTACGCTACTCGGGACTGATACGTCGGTTGTTCCCGACGTGAAGCCGAAGACCATTGCAGGACTGATGAGTCAGATCAGTGATCTATTGGGCAATGCCATGTGGATTGGCATTATCTGCGGAGTGCTTGGATTAATTATCGCAGGCGGAATGATTGCCCTTCACAACCGGCAGGGCCCTGGAGCTGGTGGCGAAGCCGTAGAAAAAATCGGGTGGACCATTGCCGGTGTTCTCATCGTCGTGTCGGCGCCGATCATTATCAGGCAGTTTGTCTAAAGGAGCGATGCGATGAGCGAGAGCGATGAGGTAAGGGAACGAAGTCCATTCGCATCCCCATGGGTCATTGCCTCCGGTCTGATTGTCATTGTCATTGTGGTGATGGGGATTGGACTGGGAGTTGGGCTGGCGCTGCGCGGCTCCAGTGAGGAGCCGTCGAATCAGTCAGGCCTGCCGACCGGCAGGCCAACGGTGATCACGCCGTCACCGAGTGCATCGCCATCGCTCATGCCCTCCCCGACACCCACGGAGGGGGTACTCGGAATGGACTACGTCTCGCAGCCATGTTACGTCGACGAGGTCAATATGTTGCCATTGGGGCAAACCCCTCGAGCGACGCGCGTGAGCACTGTCCAGGGAGGGCGGTCGGTCGAGGTGGCAACTAAGGCGGGACCCTTCGCTGCTGCAGATCGCACAAATCTGTCGTACTGCTACTCACATACGGCCGAAGGTGCGATCACAGCAGGTGCGAACTTCCTCCTGCATTCAACATGGGATGCCGAACGACGCGACTCGATCGCGATGGACCTTGCAGACAATTCCGACGGCGCCCTCGCCGGTAAGGTTTTTGACTCGAGTCGCTCGCAGGCCGGTGTCTACTCCATGCAGCAGGCACATATCACGGGCTACTACTACGAAATCCGTGATGAGAACAATGTGCTTGTCGTCTATACCTTCACGCTCGGAGACGATCCAAAGACGCTGACCATTCCACTGCGCATGACGTGGGTGAAAGACTGGAAAGTCGTCTACCCCGAAACCCCTGATGCCTGGGGAATCGGTGAACTCACTGATGAGGCAAAAACGCGCATCACCCCATGGAGCGTGAACTAGCATGGGGATGCTCGAAAACTTTGTCAGTGAGGTGACAAAGTCGCTAGGAGAAATCGTTCTCAATCTGGGAACGTGGTGGGTGAAAGCACCTGTCCCCTCGCTCTTCATCACGACTTCTCCAGCATATAAGCTGCAGGATTACTTGCGCTTTCTCCTCGCTGCCGTGATGATCGCGTCCCTCATATGTGCTGGAATCAAAGTCATCATCGACGGTCGTGGTGATTCACTACGCCAAGTCGCCCAATCTCTTGTCACAGTCGTCGTCATTTCGGGAGCTGGGCTCGTGTTGGCATCCGCGCTCATTAGTATTTTCGATGACACGGCGGTGTGGCTCTTGGATTCGGTCACGGAAGAAAGTGCAGAAACCTTCGGTAAACGAATCATTCCGGTTCTATGGGAGAGTACCCAGGTTCCGGGTGGTACAGTCCCTGTTCTCTTGCTCGCGCTGGCGGGGATCCTCGCGAACGTCATTCAGATGGCGATGATCTGGATTCGATCGATCCTACTCATGGTGATCATGGGGTTGGCACCGATCATCGCTTCAACGATTAGCACGTCATGGGGGCGCGCATGGGCGGGGAAAATCCTGGGCTTCTTCTCAGGACTTGTCCTCTACAAGTTGGCCGTATCGGTCATTTATGCGACAACAATCCTTTTCCTGACCTCGGAGAGTGGCCTGGAGGGGTTTGTTTCTTTTCTTGTTGGTGTCATGCTCATGGTTTTCGCGGCCGTGTGTCCGTTTGCGCTCGTGGGGCTGCTTGTGCCCACGGGAGCGATGATTGCTTCCTCAATGGGTGGGGTCGGCGGCGCGGCTACAGGCGCAGCGACGGTCGCCTCGGGCGCGGTCGACGTGGTGCATAGGGGGCATGTATCGGCAGATGCATCACCGGCGCCGTCATCTCATGACGGTGGAACAGGTGGATCTCCGTCAGGAGCTACTACTGCGCCCGATGCCGGAGCGGTGGGCTCGAGTGGTGCCGCCGGTGCAAGCAACGGTGCAGCCAGTGGAGCGGCTGCCGGGGCGGCCGAAGGTGGTGCCGCTGCAGGCGGCGCAGCTGCTGGAGCAGCTACTGGCGGCGCGGCCCTCATCGTGCAGGCCGTCGCAGATGGCGCTTTGCAGGCACAACAAGGCATCAGCGACATGGTTGAGACCAGTGCGGAAGGAGCACACGCATGAGCACGATCGGTGCAACAGAGACACAGATCCGTACGTATGGGAACTGGCGTCACCCACGCCTAGCGGGCCTGGGCAAACTGAGCTTCTTCCAGACGATGGCGCTACTGGCACTGCTCATCGTGTCAATCCTCGTCTATGGATCGCTTGGCCTCGCGCACGCAGCTGTTCTGTTACTTTCAGGGCTGTCCGTTTTGGGGGCAATGGAGATCAGAGACGCCCACGGCGTGAGCGTGTGGGACAAGATGGTTGAGCGTGTGTCGTTTGCTCGGCGCCGTCGAACTCGGCGGACCGTGTACAGGTCCGGGCCGATCGGCGTTGTCCCGGGTGGGCGCGCTCGCCTTCCTGGCCTGCTCTCAGGGTCGCGCATCAGCGAGCACGTTGATTCGTATGATCGCCCGTTTGCGCTCATTCACCACGGCAACGCTCACGTGAGTGTCATTATGGGGGTCGCTCCGTCGGGTATCGCACTGGTTGACCAGGAGCGTATCGACCAGCAGGTCGCACACTGGGGTGCCTGGCTTGCCGACCTGGGAAGCGAAATCGGCATTGTCCAGGCCAGTGTCTGTGTGGAGACGGTGCCCGATACGGGTGGGGCCCTTGAACGGCAGGTGAATGCTCGCCTGGATACGAATGCTCCTGCGATCGCGCTGAACGTTGTGCGCGAGGCTGTCTCGCAGTATCGCGCGGGTGCAGCGCAGCTGCGCTGCACAGTGACGCTGACTTTCGACACGAAGCGCATGAGCGTGAAGAAGCGGTCGACCGACCAGGTTGCCCGTGAGATCGGGACACGACTGCCCTACTTGACGCACTCACTGGAGGCATCCGGGACGGGACCTGCCCACCTCCTCACAGCCGCCGACGTGACTCGCTTGGTGCGCGTGGCATACGACCCAGCATCCGAACCGATCTTCGAAGAAGCGACAGCCGCTGGACAGGAGGTCGAATTGGACTGGGAGGACGCTGGCCCAGTTGGCGCCCACACTTCCTTCGATTCGTTCCGTCATGATTCGGGATTGTCGCGCACCTGGTTGATGACCAAGGCGCCAACGGGAGTCGTCCAATCGGGTGTGCTGTCGAAGCTGCTGTCGATTTCACGGGATGTTGAACGCAAGCGCGTCACCCTGCTACTTCGCCCGATTGATGCTGCCATGACAGGTGACATCGTCGAGCGCGACATGACGACGGCCGCGGCGGCGGCCGGCATGTCGAAGAAAGTCACTGCGCGCGCCGCGCGCGAGGTAGCAATCGCGAGGAAAAACGCGCAGGAGGAAGCCAGCGGTGCGGGCCTCGTCGACTTCACAGTCCTGGTGACAGCGACTGTGACGGGGGATGACCTCGACGACACAGCCGCAGCCATCACGTCGCTTGCGTCCGCATCGAAGCTGCGCATACGGCCTGCCTACGGAGCACAAGACTCAGCCTTTGCCCTCGCCCTTCCCCTGGGCGTCGTCCCTTCGTGGCAAAAGGTGTGGTCGATATGAGTATCACAATCGCAGATCTCAACCGCCCCGGCGGTGGCGGTGTCACACCGCTTCCCCGCATTCACGACTATCGCGGCACGAGCGTCCAGGTGTGCGGCCTGTACCCATTCGTCGCAGGTGGAACACCCCCACCTGTTGGTGTACCACTTGGACGGGCGACGGATGGGACTGGCGCGGTGTGCGCCGACCCTATCAGCTGGTTTCAAAAGGGACTTATTTCTGCCCCATCTGCCATGGTCCTAGGCCTGAATGGCTTGGGAAAATCCTCACTGATCAGAAGGATGGTCCTGGGGGGTGAGGCATTCGGTATTCATTCGATGGTTGTTGGAGACGTCAAAGGCGAATACGCCGACGTCATCGACGCACTGGGCGGACAGATCATTTCCATCGGACACGGAAAAACCGGGCTGAATCCACTTGATGGAGGGAACGCTGGTGAAGCGGCAGAGATGCTGCGTGCTGCTGGGTATGTCCGCGAAGCCCAGGAGGTAATGGAGGCGGCTCACGAGCGCAAGAAACAGCTGGTGTGTTCGCTGATCCAGATCATTCGTCGACAGGCGCCAACCGATCGCGAGGAGACGATTGTTGATGCCGCTATCCGTGTCCTCGAGGAGACATACGTTGGCACGCCGACTCTCGCCGATGTTCTTCGGGTCGTCCAAGAGGGGCCTGAGCAGCTCCATGCAGCCGCCCTCGATAAAGGGAAGCCGGGGGAGTACGAGCGGTTGACCAATGAACTTGAGGCCTCACTCCAGGCGCTGCTCATGGGGCGCTTCGGCTCACTGTTCGCAGCGAAGAAGACCGTGTCCATGCGCATGGATGCCTCTGTCGTTTTTGATGTCTCATCGCTCATGTACGCCGACGAAGACCTGCAAGCAGCGGTCCTACTGTCATGCTGGTCCTACGGCTTTGCCACCGTCGAGGTCACTCAGGTTCTTGCCGACACGGGGCTGATCGCTCGGCAGCGCTATCAGCTCATCATGGATGAACTCTGGCGCATCCTTCGGTCCTCACCGGGCATGGTCGAGCGCGTCGATTCGCTCACCCGCCTCAACAGGACTGTAGGTGTCGGACAAATTATGATCACCCACTCCGTCGCGGACTTTCAGGCGTTACCGTCGGTTTCTGATCGACAGAAAGCACAAGGGTTTATTGAGCGATCAAAAATGTTGTTCATCGGCGGTGTGCCCCCCAAAGAGGTCCGCGAGCTCAGATCTGTCATGGCGTTCTCACGCCGTGAGGAAGCCCTCGTTTCATCGTGGAATGCCCCTGGGGAGTATGACCCGATTACGGGGGGTAGTGCGGCCCCCATCGGCCGTGGGAAGTTCCTTCTTAAAACGTCGGACGCACCGGCGTACCCATTCCAGGTTGACTTCACACCGGTGGAATACGAACTGTCCAATACAAACAAGAGGTGGTGACATGTGGGATTCAATGAGTGATAGCGGACGAGGCATCTGGCTTCTTCTCATCACGCTCGGGGTCGGTGGAACATGCCTGTACGGTGCACGCGCCCTGTACACCTGGTGGACGGGGATCGAGTTACCATCGAATCTTCTGAAACTGGCAGGGGGGATTATTCGGGGCCAGCAGCCACGCGCAGTGGCCGTTCTCGCTCTCCTCATTCTCCTGACTGGCTTCGCGTGCCTCGTTGCTATCACCCGGTGGCGACACCGAGGCCCGCGTCGGCAAAAGCGCGGAGATAAAGTCGCTCGCAAGGCTGCCGCACGGCGCGAGGTAGCCGTTCTGGGGGAACGGGCGGTGGCATCGCAGGCATCCCGGCTGGGTGTCGTGGCCGATTCTCCTGGTTTGCCGATCGGGCGCATGGTGCGAGGAAACGCGTGGTTGTTTTCGTCCTGGGAGTTCGTGTGTCTGATGATTGCAGGCCCGAGGACGGGTAAGACCACGGCGTGGCTGGTCCCGCGGATTCTCGTAGCGCCCGGCGCAGTCCTCGCGACCTCGAACAAACGTGACATCGTTGATGTGACTCGTCTGGAACGAAGCAGATTTGGCCGAACCTGGGTATTTGATCCCCAAGGGATTGCGGGTGAAGACCAATCGTGGTGGTGGAATATCCTGGCGGGGGTGAAGACTCCCGTTGCCGCTGTTTCGTTGGCGGAGGTTTTCATCGATGCTCAGCGCGATCCAGGTGCCACCAAGGATGCGTACTTCGATGGGGCATCGAAAGACCTGGTCGCTGCGCTTTTGTTAGCAGCTGCCCTCGGTGGCCGAGACATTCGGATGGTGCACGAGTGGCTGACGCGGCCCCTCGATGATGAGCCGGTGCGGATCTTGGAGCGCGCCGCACAGATGATGACCGCACAGTCGCTGCGCGGGATGATGAATCTGCCAGCCGAAACCCGAGGTGGCGTGTATGGCGGCGCCTCACAAACGATGTCATTCCTACTCAACGATAAGGCGCTGCGCTGGGTCCTGCCCCCGACAGTGAAGGACGGCGAGAACGACATGATGGAGTTTCGCCCCACCGACTTTGTGGCATCAACCGATACGCTGTATTGCCTGTCGCAGGAGGGCCGTGGCAGCGCATCCCCGATCGTGACAGCACTGACTGTCGCGGTCATTGAGGCCGCCCTCGAGCACGCAAAAACCCAGCCAGGTGGCAGGCTCGCTCTCCCGCTCTTTGTTGCCCTCGATGAGGCCGCGAACGTCTGCCGGTGGAGGGAGTTGCCTGATCTCTATAGCCATTTTGGTTCTCGGGGCATCGTCGTCGACACGCTCCTACAGTCCTGGAGCCAGGGCGTGAGCGTATGGGGCGAACCAGGCATGAACAAACTCTGGAGCGCCGCCAACGTCAAGGCGTACGGCGGCGGCGTCTCAGAGGACAAATTCCTCCAGTCGCTGTCGACCCTGATTGGCATGGAGTATGTCGATCAGGTACAGACGTCCTCAAGTCGGCAGGGGACCTCGAGGAGCGTGTCTGTAGGGGCAGCTCAGCGTCCGATTGCCCCGGTGTCGGAACTTATGGCCATGCCCCCCAACCGCGCGTGGGTGTTTGCATCAGGGGCGCCCGCCGTCTACGTGCGCACCGTGCCCTACTGGGAAACCAAGAAACGATAGGAGAAACCCATGAGTGCCGAGCAGATCGAGCAACAACTATCCATACAAGCCACGCAACTGATGCGGGCAGCAATCATGATTGCTCGAGCACTCGCTGCGCGGGAGGCGGCCGCACGCCGCGCGGCCGCGCGCGCCTCC
>ERZ773051.1602-NODE-1602-length-12165-cov-6.189595_pt1 | contig 12165 bp, 8 predicted proteins | sample MGYA00580631_ERZ773051 | MGnify/ENA primary metagenome ERZ773051 (study PRJEB29015, sample SAMEA2738137) | human oral metagenome | biome: human oral; feature: human-associated habitat; material: saliva | place: China | collected 2204 ...
GGCGGAGGGTTTCCCGGAAGATATTCCGGTAAACCCTCCGCCGGGAGGGGGAATGTGTAGCATTACGAGCACGCCGAGTATCCGGCCGCTCAGGCAGGTGTCAGGAGGCGCTAGTCGCCGCCGCCCGAATCGCCGCCGCCCGAATCGCCGCCACCGGAGTCCGAGCTGCTGTAGTCGGAGCTACTTGAGCCGGAGTCGAAGTCGCCGGCGTAGGGGTCGGGGCCCGGGTCCACGAAGTCGTCTTTGTCATCCTCTTCATCCGAGGAATCCGAAGAGTCCGAAGAATCCGAAGTGTCTACGCCGTCAGACGAGGAGCTGCTGACGTCGCCGCCGCGGGCGTGCCGTGCCTGAGCTTCTTGAGCGTTCAGGGCGGCGCGCGCCTCGAAGTAGGCGGCCACGTACCCGAAGGCTGCCGCAACGACAACAGCGACCACCATCAAGACGGACTTGTCCATGTTGGCGATGTACAGAATCAGCCAGATAATGCAGGCATTGGTGAGCGCCATGAGGGTACCCTTGAACAGCGCTTTGCCGATGATGGATTGGTTATTCGGCTGGCTCATGGTTAGCTCAGTTCAGCGGCCAGCTTGCGCAGGCGTGCGAGGGAGGAATCCTTGCCCAGGATCTCCATGGACTCGAACAGCGGCGGGGAGATGCGCTCACCGGACACTGCGATACGCACGGGGCCGAAGGCCAGGCGCGGCTTGATTTCCAGGCCGTCGACGATGGCCGAGCGCAGCGCTGCCTCGATGTTGGCGGCGGTGAAGTCCTCGAGGGGCTCCAGGGCCTCGATGGCGGCGGCTAGCACCTGCGGTGCGGATTCCTTGAGCTGCTTGCGGGCGTCGTCCGCCACGGTGATCTCGTCGTCGCTCTTGAAGAGGAAGGCGAGCAGGCCGGGGGCCTCGCCGAGCAGCTGCATGCGCTCCTGAACCAGGGGTGCGGCCTCGGTGAGCACCTGCTCCTGGCGCTCGGTGAGGGTTTCGCCGAGCACACCGGCAGCCTGCAGGTACGGAATCAGGCGGTTGCGGAAGTCCTCGGGGTCGAGGGCACGGATGTGGTCGCCGTTGATGGACTCTGCCTTCTTCACGTCGAAGCGGGCGGGGTTGGCGACAACGTCGTGCACGTCGAAGTGCTCGACGAGCTCGTCGATGCTGAAGACATCCTGGTTTGCGGAGAGGGACCAGCCCAGCAGGGACAGGTAGTTCAGCAGGCCTTCCTTGATGAAGCCGGCGTCACGCAGCAGGAAGAGGTTCGACTCAGGGTCGCGCTTGGAGAGCTTCTTGTTGCCCTGGCCCATGACGTAGGGCAGGTGGCCGAACTCGGGGATAAAGGTGGTCACGCCGGTGTCGATGAGCGCGCGGTAGAGCGCAATCTGACGCGGGGTGGAGGAGAGCAGATCCTCGCCGCGCAGCACGTGGGTGATGCCCATGAGCGCGTCGTCCACGGGGTTCACGAAGGTGTACAGCGGGTCGCCGTTGGAGCGGACGACCACGTAGTCGGGCACGGTACCGGCCTTGAAGGTGATTTCACCGCGAACCAGGTCGTTGAAGGTGATGTCCTCGTCGGGCATGCGCAGACGCCACACGGGCTTGCGGCCCTCGGCGCGGTAGGCTTCCTTCTGCTCCTCGGTGAGGTTGCGGTCGTAGTTGTCGTAGCCGAGCTGCGGGTCCTGACCGGCTGCCTTGCGGCGCTCCTTCACCTCGTCGGGGGTGGAGAAGTCCTCGTACACGTAGCCGCCCTCAACGAGCTTCTGGAAGATCTCGTTGTAGATGCCAGCGGTCTTACGCTCGGACTGGCGGTAGGGCTCGTGCGGGCCGCCAACGCCCACGCCTTCGTCCCAGTTGATGCCGAGCCAGTGCAGGGAGTCGAGCACCTGGTTGAACGATTCTTCGGAGTCGCGCGCGGCGTCGGTGTCCTCGATGCGGAAGACGAGCTTACCGCCGGTGTGGCGTGCGTAGGCCCAGTTGAAGAGGGCGGTGCGCACCATGCCCACGTGCGGGGTGCCGGTGGGCGAGGGGCAGAAACGCACGCGGGTGTCTGCGGGGGTGTTGAGTTCGGGACCGTGGTACTCGGTCATGTTGTCTCCTTGACGGTGTGTTCAGGATGGACGGTAGATGGTGTGGGGCGCGGGCGGCTTAGTCGCGCACGCGGGTGACGAGGGAGCCGATGCCTTCGACCTCGACCTCGACCTCGTTGCCGTCGCGCAGCACGCTGACGCCGGCGGGGGTGCCGGTCAGGATGACGTCGCCGGGCAGCAGGGTGAAGATTTCGGAGGCTGCGGCCACCTGTTCGGCCACGGAGTAGTGCATCTCGGAGGTGTTGCCCTCCTGCACGACGTCGCCATCGACCCAGGTGGTGATGTTCAGCGAGTCGGTGTCCAGGTCGGTTTCAATCCAGGGGCCGAGCGGGGTGGCGCCGTCGAAGCCCTTGGCGCGGGTCCACTGGCGGTCCTCGAGCAGGTCGCGGGCGGTGAGGTCGTTGGCCACGGTGTAGCCGAAGATGACCTCGTGCACGCGCTCGAGCGGCACGGACTTGGCGATACGGCCGACGATGACGGCAAGCTCACCCTCGGGGCTGACGGCTTCGGAGTACTCGGGCAGGCTCACGGGGTCGCCGGGGCCGATCACGGTGGTGTTCGGCTTGAGGAAGAACTGCGGGGAGGCAGGCGCCTCGGTTCCTGCCCAGTTTGCGATCGCTCCAATCACCTTGGAGCGGGGGATGATCGGGGCGAGCAGACGCACCTGATCGATGGGGTAGGTCGTGCCGGTCGGTTCGACGCCCGAGTAGAAGGGGTCGCCGGCGATGACGCGCAGGGTTTCTTCGCCCGCTTCGCCTTCGACCAGCCCGAAGTGGAGCTCATTATTTACGGTAAATCGTGCAATACGCATACTTTCTAGGGTACCAGCCTTCGAGGGTGTGGGCGGCGGGCGGAATTGGCGGGGCAGGTTTTAGCCCGGCGGGGTTCAATGCTGTTAGGTTCGGCGGGGTGTGCCTCCTCTCCCCTATATCGCCGGGCACAGCGAATCCCCGCAAGCTGCTCGCCGCGCGACGTACAGGGTCGGGCGGGCGCATCCTGCGGGGATTTCGTGGGTTACGTTAGATTCACGTTTTAGATGAGGCGGGTCAGCCAGCCGTGGCGGTCCTCAACGGTGCCCAGCTGAATACCGACGAGCTCTTCGCGCAGGCTCTTGGAGATCTCACCGAAGTGCTCGGTGGGTGCCGGGATTTCGAAGTCTTCGGCCTTGAGCTTGCCGATGGGGGCAACCACTGCTGCGGTACCGCATGCGAAAATCTCGGTGATGTCGCCGTTGGCCACGCCCTCGCGCCACTCGGTGAGGGTGATGGCGCGCTCTTCCACGGTCATGCCGCGGTCCTTGGCCAGCTGAATCAGCGAGGAGCGGGTCACGCCCTCCAGGATGGTGCCGGTCAGCTCGGGGGTGACGATCTTGTTTTCCTTGCCGAAGATGAAGAACACGTTCATGCCGCCGAGCTCTTCGATGGCGTCGCCGCGGTGCGGGTCCTTGAAGATGACCTGCTTGCAGCCGTGCTTTTCGCCTTCGGTCTGGGCGATCATGGACGCCGCGTAGTTACCGCCGCACTTGGCTGCGCCGGTGCCGCCCTCGCCCGCGCGGGCGTAGGTGGTGGAGAGCCAGATGTCCACGGGTTCGGGGGTGCCGAAGTAGTTACCGGCGGGCGAGCCAATCACATGGTACTGCACGTGGCGGGCCGGGCGAACGCCCAGGAAAGCCTCGGTGGCAATCATGAAGGGGCGGAAGTAGAAGGCCTCGCCGTCACCGGTGGGAACCCATGCCTCGTCGGCTTTGATGAGCTCGCGCAGGGACTCGATGAAGGTCTCGGCGGGCAGCTCGGGCAGGGAGAGGCGGTGCGCGGAGTTCGCGAAGCGGGCGGCGTTCTTTTCGGGGCGGAAGGTCCACACGGAGCCGTCGGCGTGGCGGTAGCCCTTAATGCCCTCGAAGATTTCCTGACCGTAGTGGAAGACGGATGCTGCGGGGTCCAGAACGAGCGGGCCGTAGGGGTGGACTCGGGCGTCGTACCAGGTGCCGCCGGTCTTGTAGTCACCCTCCCAGTCGATGGTGACCATGTGGTCGGTGAAGTAGTCGCCGAAGCCGGGGTTCTTGAGGATTTCTTCGCGGCGTTCGGCGGAGGCGGGTGACTGGTTTGCTTCGTGGCTGAATTCGATGGCCATCGTTCTGCGTTCCTCTTCGTCTAATGCATCATTCTGCGTTCTTCGAGTTCGGTCGCTCTCGCACGGTGGGAGCGGCCGGGGCTGCCTGCGGCCGCTGATGCGCCGGGGTGTGTGCGGTGGGCGCGGTGCCGAGGCAGGTGGTGCATCCGTGGGGACGGTTCGTGCTTTCGAGCAGCGTGGATGCATCAAGGTACGCGGTGGAGGGTATCCACCGCCGAGGAGGTCGGGCGGGTGTGCTCGACTGTTTTAGAGTACCGGAAAGATGCATTTGCCGCATGTGCACCTTTTACCCCATTCAGGATGTGAACAGGTGGGTTTCGCAGGTCAGGTTCGGCGGGGGGTAAACCTAGCGGCAGTGGATACCTCTCCCCCGCCCGCACAGATATATGTAGCCACGAGCGTGGGCAGACGAGCGCGGGGCAGGCACAGGTAAAGCCCGGAAGGTGCGTTCCTTCCGGGCTTCCCTGGCGTTTTTATTCAGCGCTCACTGTCAAAAGCGAGTTTTAGTCAGCTGACCTTAGCCGAGGCGTGCGAGCACGTCCGCGCCAACCCGATCGGTGCCACGCACAGTGGCGCCGTTCTCGCGCATGTCCGCCTCGACGGCGTCCTCAATGCGGGCCGCGGCGGCATCGTGGCCGAGGTGACGCAGCAGCATTGCGCCGGCGAGGATTGCGGCGGTGGGGTTGGCCTTGTTCTGGCGGGCGATGTCCGGTGCAGAACCGTGCACGGGCTCGAACATGGAGGGGAACTCGCCGACGGCGTTAATGTTGCCGCTGGCGGCGTAGCCAATACCGCCGGTGACCGCGCCGGCCAGGTCGGTGATGATATCGCCGAAAAGGTTATCGGTCACGATAACGTCGAAGCGGGAGGGGTCGGTGACCATGAAGATGGTGGTCGCGTCAATGTGCAGGTAGTCGGTCTCGACCTCGGGGAATTCAGTCGCGATTTCGGCGAAGTAGCGGTTGTAGAGGCGACCTGCGTGGGTGAGCACGTTGGTCTTGTGCACGAGGGTGACCTTCTTGCGGCGGGTGGAGGCCAGCTCGAATGCGTAGCGAATCAGACGCTCCACGCCGTGCGCGGTGTTGAGGGAGACCTCGGTGGCAATCTCGTGCGGGGTGCCCTGGCGAATCACGCCGCCGTTACCGATGTAGGGGCCTTCAGTGCCTTCACGCACGACCACGAAGTCGATGTTGCCGGGGTTGGCCAGCGGAGATACCGCGCCGGGGTACAGGCGGGAGGGGCGCAGGTTGATGTAGTGGTCGAAGGCGAAGCGCAGCTTCAGGAGCATTTCGCGTTCGATGAGGCCGGAGGGGATCTTGCCGCTGCGCGGGTCAGCACCGATGGCACCGAAGAGAATCGCGTCGTGCTTCTTGAGGGATTCCATGGTGGACTCGGGCAAGGTCTCACCGGTTTCGAGCCAGTGCTCGGCGCCGAGCTTGTACTGGGTGGGGTTGACGGTGATGTTTTCGAGCTCGCAGGCGCGGGTGAGGATGCGCTGGGCTTCGGTAATGATTTCGGGGCCGATGCCGTCGCCGGGGATGACGGCGAGGTCGATGCTACGTGCTTCAGTCATGCCTCTACCGTAATACGCGCTCGGGGGCGGGCGGTAGGGTGCGCGGGCGGGTTCTCAGAGTCTGGGCCGTCAGAGTCCGGGTCGTTCCGGGCGGGTGGGAAGACCCGCAGTGTGGCTAGGGGAAACAGGAGGGTTAAAACACTTTTCCCCGGCTGAATCATCAGCCGGGGAAAAGAGATGGTATTTCTACCCCGAGTGGGGTCGAGTACCTAAAACGTTACCGCTAATTATGCGGTGCGCTGGCAGAGGGTGACCTTGACGTAGCCGTTGCCACGTTTGCCACGTTCGGTCGGAGCGTTGCCTGCGGAGGTAATGGTACCGCCGGAAACACCGGGAGCAACGTAGGAGCCACCTGCGCCGCCGCCACCACCGAGCTGGCCGAAGGAGACGTTCTGGCGGATACCGTTGGGGTTGTTGTTCCACTTCTGGGTCAGAACGATTGCGGAGGAGGAGCTGGAAGCACCGGAGCCACCGCCACCGTAGCCTGCGCCACCACCTGCGGAGACAACCGACTCGTAGCCGTTGAAGTTGAAGCCGATGGACTTGTACTCGAGAGCGTAACCGGAACCGTTGTGGGTACCCTCTTCCTTCTTGGTGCGATCGTTGTTGTCGATCAGGTAGGAGTAGGATGCCACACCGTCGCCACCGTTACCCTTGAAGCCGTCGCCACCGTTGTTACCGGACTTGGAGGACTGGTAAATCTCCTGGTTGTTAGCGGAGGAGAAGCCCAGTACACCGTTCGGGGACTTGCCGGTGTGCAGAGCGGTCTTGGAACCACCGTTACCACCGATACCGTTTGCGCCACCTTCACCGGCCTCAACGGTTTCGCGGATGGAGCTGTCAGCGTCGTAGATACCGAAGCCGCCCTGACCTGCAGAACCTGCAGAACCATCAGCGGAACCACCGGTGGAACCGAAGATGATGCTGCCGTTGCGCTTTGCACCTTCGGGCCACTGCCAAGAAGCGGTCACTGCGCCAGGTTCCATGTACTTGGGGTTGTTGTTAGCGCCACCGTTGTTAATGAAGCCAGCGCCGCCACCGCCACCTGCAACTGCAACGGGGGTGCCGTCGATAACCAGAGCGGAGGAGCCACCACCGGAAGCGGAGTAGGTAATACGCTTCAGGGGGGAGTTATCGGGCCAAATAGCGTTCACACGCTGCATGACGCTGGAGGGGACGGGGTTGGGCAGGCTGGAGGAACCGCCGTTACCGTAGCCCTCGCCACCCTCTGCGGGGGTCAGGGGGTTGTTACCGATACCACCGGCTGCACCGACGAGCTGAACGGTCTGGCCGGGCTTGACCTCGATGATACCGGTGATCTTAGCACCGGAACCTGCTGCCATATCGTCGTAGTTGGTACCACCGGCACCGCCGACGACCTCGAACTTGATCTTGTCGACTCGCTCGGGAACGGTGAAGGAGGTGGTGCTCTTAGCACCTGCGGAGGTGCCCTCAACGCTGTAAGCAGCGGAGGAAGCCCACTCGCATTCGGTGGAGGAAGCGAAAGCCGGAACAACGGCAGAAGCCGCGACAACCGGAGCAGCCCATGCTGCGCCCGCAACAACCTTGCGGCGAGAAATGTTAGTAGACATATATGTCCTTCGAGAGTGATGTCATTTGAGGAATAAGAGTTATCACCCATCGTCGTGCACGGTGACAATTCACCAAAGCGATTGAGCGAGTGAAGCCGGACAGTATTCCGACCCCGGATGATAACAACATAATGCTGTACCGTTCCGCGTGGGAGCATCCCACAAGGGGCCTTGGTGCGCCCGTTGGGCTCAGCCTTCTACACGCCGGGTGACGATACAGGTAAAACTATACCCACCAATTCCAACCCCCGCAATGGTTTTCAATAGAGCCCTGATGAGGGGTTATGGCAAAAACCCTCCGTTAAGATTGAAGGTTTTTCAACTCAAATAGGTTACTTAAGAAAGTTTTTAGTGATATACACCTAAATTCAAACCCCATATAACCCCAAACCTTCAAGCGATGATTGAGAGAAAAATCTAATTTACTGTGGCGAAGCTCATAAATAATCCCGTATTTCAGCGTGTCGCGCACACAGAATCACACACAGGCAAAGATATACCCACACGCACTATGTGCACGTCAGCGCATTTTGTGGGCCTCCTATGCCCGCCATACTCCCCTCGCCCCCTCGCTACACTGGAAACATGCCCCACAAGCGCACCGAACCCCAGCAGAACCCACAGCACAGCACAGCGACAGCCGAACCCGGCTACGCCGTAACGCATACCCGCGGCAGGTCAGAAAGCAACGACCTGCCCGCCGACGCCATCACCGCCTCCAGCCGCGTGCAAAGCTACCTCAGAGACAAACGTGGCTGGATGAACGTCCTCGTCGTCGCGCACATGCAGTTCTTCTGCTGCGTGCTCTCCGTTGCCTTCATCAACGGCTACGGCTGGATCCCGGTCATCTCCGCGCTCTGCAGCACCACCGCGCTCTACTTCCGCTACCGATTCCCCTACGGCAGTATCTACGTGGTCATCGCGGCGCTCTGCCTCACCCTCGTGTCCCCCTTCCCCGATTCACTCGCCCTCACCTGCTACCCGCCGGTCAGCCTCGCCGCCTACCATATCGGCAGGCACTGGACCCGCCGCGCCCGCTTCCGCGGCCTCATTCTCGGCTGGGTCGGCGCACTCGCCGTCACCGTGCAGGCATCACTCTCACTCCTCTACCACTGGGACGACATACCCGCCCGCATCTTCATCTCCCTGATGCTCGGCGTGCTCTGCGGATCCATCTTCACCGTCTTCTGGTTCCTCGGCGACTCCCGCCGCATGCGCGAACTGCGCAGCGAAGAGTTCGAAGAACGCGCCCGCCGCCTCGAATACGAGCAGGAACAGGAACGCCGCCTCGCCGCGCAGGACGAACGCACCCGCATCGCCCGCGAAATGCACGATATTGTGGCACACTCGCTCTCCAGCATTATTTCCCAGGCTGACGGGGCACGCTACGCCGCCGCGAGCGCCCGCACCGCACGCGCCCAGCAAACGCAACAGGAAGAGCAGTCGGGTCAAGCACAGCAGTCGGGTCAAGCACAGCAGCAGAGCGAACCCGATATTGCCGAGCAGACCCTCGAACTCATCGCAGACACGGCACGCGACTCCCTCACCCAGATGCGTTCTCTACTCGGGCTACTGCGCACAGACGAGGCAACCGCCTACGCGCCCGTGCCCACCCTCAGCGATGTGCCCGCCCTCGTGGATCAGAGCCGCCGCGCCGGACTCCCTGTTACCTTCACCGGAATCACCGGCACCATGGCGCGCACCCTGCCGCAGGGTGCCGAGCTGGCGGCGTACCGCACCGTGCAGGAGGCGCTCACCAACGTGCTCAAGCACTCCCCCGGCGCGGCAACCACCGTCACCATTCACTGGGGCGAGGACGGTCTGCAGCTGCGGGTACATAACGGCCCGGTTTCCTCTACCGTGGCTCAGCACATCGCCCGCCCGGTACCCGGTAGCGGTAACGGTCTGCGCGGCATGAGCGAACGCATCGCCCTCTACCACGGCACCCTCACCTACGGCCTGCAGCCTGACGGCGGCTGGCTCGTTGAGGCGGCGCTGCCCTACCGCGACCTCTAATACCCGTGCCCTCTACTACCTCGTGATCTAGGATTGAAACTATGTACTCTTCTGCACCACAGACCACCCAGCCGATCCGCGTGATGCTCGTTGACGACCAGCGCCTAGTGCGCGGCGGCTTGAGCATGCTCGTCAACTCCCAGCCGGACCTGCAGGTCGTCATGGAAGCCGATGACGGCCTGGCGGCTATTGACGTTTTTGACCGCATGGTCTCTGAGGGGCAGGCTCCGCAGGTCATCCTCATGGATGTGCGCATGCCGCATTGCGACGGTCTGGAGGCGGCGCGCCGTATTCTGGAGCATGACGGCGAGCGTGAAGTTTCCGAGGATGAGCGGGTGCGCATTATTATGCTCACGACTTTCGATATTGATGAGTACGTGTATTCGGCGGTGCGTGCGGGGGCGAGCGGTTTCTTGTTGAAGGACACTCCGCCGGAGCAGCTGCTGGAGGCGATTCGTACGGTGCACCGCGGCGATGCGGTGATTGCGCCGTCTGCGACTCGCCGCCTGTTGGAGCATATGATTCCGGTGCTGGACTCCCCCGCTCCTGCCGCTCCTGTTGCTCCTGTTGCCGACTCTGCGCAGGCTACTACCCCGGCTGCTGGTTCTGAGCTTCCTAAGGCGACGTTTATTCCGGCTGAGCATGCAAGCTTTGAGCCTGTGCAGGATTATCCGCATCGTGAGTTGATTGAGCAGTTGTCGCCGCGTGAGTTTGAGGTGTTGGGTCTGATTGCGCGCGGCTTGTCGAATGCGGAGATTACGCGGGAGCTGGTGCTGTCGGAGGCGACGGTGAAGACGCATGTGTCGCATGTGTTGGCGAAGTTGGGTGCGCGTGATCGTGTGCAGGCGGTCATTATGGCGTATGAGGCGGGTATCGCCCACTAGCGCTCCCTGCGATTGCTCCCCTTATAAAGGGCACAACCAAATAGAGGGCACAGCGAAGCCCCGGCGGGCGCCTCCTTTTCGAGGCGCCCTCCGGGGCTTTCTCACGCCGAGTATCCGGGTTTGCCGGATACTGTGACTACGCCGGGTTAGCCGCGCATACCCTGAACCGGGGACATGCGAGCCGAACGAGCCGCCGGCAGAGCCGAGGCCAGCATCGCGGCGAGCACACCCACAATCAGGATGACCACGTACCAGACGTACGGCAGGTCAAGCACCAGCGGGGCGGAAGCACTCATGGAAGACATAATAATCTGCGCAGAGAGGCTACCAATCACCGCACCGGAAACCATACCGAGCACCACTGCGGCGAGCGTAATCAGAATCGCCTCAATGGAAATCATGCGGCGCAGCTGCTTGCGGGACAGGCCCAGCGAGCGGAGCATCGCGTTCTCGCGGCGGCGTTCGTTGACCGACAGAGTCATCGTGTTCGCCACACCAATGATGGAGATGACCACTGCGAGCATGAGCATCACCAGGGTGAAGGTCAGCATAACGGTCAGTATCTGGTCGTAGGTCTGACGTTCCTGCAGACCACCGGTGAAGGAGCTGTTCGGGCTGGCTCGGTTCAGGTCAGCCTGCAGGGTCGCGTTCTCGCTACTGGTCAGCGGGGAGGCGGCGCGCACCAGAACGACGGTGTCGTTACCGGTTGCCTGGCTGGTGACGGTCAGGTGAGCTGCCTTTGTCTGAGCTTCCTTGTCACCGCTGGCGATTGCTTCTTCCATGCGCTTCTGAGCTTCCTCAGCGGCGGGGTTGGCAACCTTCTGCGGGTTCTTGGCGTCCTGCAGCTTGGCGGCGGTGGCAGGGTTGACAATCAGCAGGCGCTGCTTGGTTGCGGACTTGACGGGCTTGAGTTCCACTTCGCCGAGCGGGCCGTGTGCCTTCAGACGGCTGGACTCATTCAATCCAGCGGACTTCCAGAGGCCCTGCGGCACGAGCACGGTGTCATCGGCAAGGTTCGAGTTTTCGCCCGGCAGGATTGCCTTCAGATCGGAGGAGCTCAGCGCCACCAGGTCAGCGTTCTGGTTGGCGGTCTGTCCCTCGTACTCGACGGTGTAGTCAACCACACCGGCTGCGTAACCGACGGCGGATGCCTGAACGTTCTTAATACCCTTGACCTTGGAGGCGATTTCCTCCGCCTTGGTCACGGTGGAGGCTGCCTCGGACTGGTCATACGAGCTGTACTTCGCCTGCGCAGAAATCGGGTACTGCTGGTCCAGGGCCTTGGTCAGCGAGGCGCTCAGCACCGAGTAACCAGTCAGCACAGTCGACACGACCAGGGTACCCACCAGCACGGCGCGGCCGGTGGAGACGGTGCGCTTGGGCGAACGCAGTGCGTTGGCGAGCGCGAGCTTGCCGGTCTGGGTGCGGGTGACCTTACCGAGGGCGCCTACCAGCGGGGGCAGTACCAGCGGGGTGAGGAGGAAGACCGCAATACCGAGCAGCAGCGCGGCCCCCATCATGAAGGCAATGGCCTTATTGCCGGCACCCTCACCGGAACCCTGGTTCTGAGCCAGCATAGCCAGGCCGATACCTGCGGCACCGAAGACCAGGCCCAGGATCGGGCCGACCTTGCCGGGCTTGCGCACCTCAAGGTTGGTGTGCTCGCTCATCGCGCTAATGGGCGAGATGCGCAGGGCGCTTCGTGCCGGGGAGAGCGACGCCAGAACCGTCACGATGGTGCAGATCAGGGTACTGATAATCACCGGGGTGATTGAGTAGGAGATCATGATGGTCGTAACCATGCTTCCCACCAGCATGCCGACGGGGAAGGTCAGCAGCGCACCGATGAGGGAGAACACCACGCCCACGGTAATGGATTCGACGAGTAGCATC
>ERZ773051.1609-NODE-1609-length-12122-cov-4.054032_pt1 | contig 12122 bp, 8 predicted proteins | sample MGYA00580631_ERZ773051 | MGnify/ENA primary metagenome ERZ773051 (study PRJEB29015, sample SAMEA2738137) | human oral metagenome | biome: human oral; feature: human-associated habitat; material: saliva | place: China | collected 2204 ...
CTATACGAACCTTGCTGACGAATTGATTGAAGCTGGTGCTGAAGAGATTTGCCTCAAAGACATGGCTGGAATCGGTCAACCTGCCTTCTTAGGTAAGCTGACTAAGGCCATAAAGACTAAGCATCCTGACATATTAATTGAGTATCATGGTCACTCAGGTCCAGGCCTTTCGATGGCTTCTATCCTTGAAGTTTGTAAGAATGGTGCCGATATTATCGACACAGCTATAGAGCCTTTGTCTTGGGGAAAGGTTCATCCCGACATTATATCTGTATTGAGTATGTTGCGTAATGAGGGTTTCGATGTGCCAGAAATCAATATGAATGCCTACATGAAGGCACGTGCACTTACTCAGGAATTCATTGATGAATGGCTCGGATACTTTATCAATCCATCGAACAAAATCATGTCTTCCTTGTTGTTAGGTTGCGGACTTCCTGGTGGAATGATGGGCTCAATGATGGCCGATCTCGGTGGAATCCGTCAGACAATCAATAACCTTCGTAAGAAGAAGGGTGAGGAAGAACTCTCTATGGACGATATGCTTGTGAAGTTGTTCAATGAGGTTGAGTATGTTTGGCCACGTGTAGGTTATCCACCATTGGTAACACCTTTCAGCCAATATACTAAGAATATAGCACTCATGAACTTGCTAACAATGGAGCAAGGAAAGGGTCGTTTTGTCATGATGGACGAGTCTATGTGGGGTATGATCCTTGGAAAGAGCGGAAAAGTTCCAGGAAAGATTGACCCGGTTCTTGTTGAATTGGCAAAGAAACAAGGTCGAGAGTTTACGGATGTTGACCCTCGTACGCTCCTAACGGATGCCTTGGAAGACTTTAAAAAGGAAATGGATGAGAATGGATGGGACTATGGTCAGGACGACGAAGAACTCTTTGAACTGGCTATGCACCCTGAACAGTATCGCAATTATAAGAGTGGTCAGGCCAAGAAAAACTTCTTAGAAGATCTTCAAAAGGCTAAAGATGCAAAGCTTGGAGCAAAGGTTAGTCTTGAAGAAGCAACCGCATTCAAGCATGCAATGGCTGATGCTATCGTATCACCTGTTAAAGGTCAGATCTTCTGGGAGTTCCAAGGAGACGGTGAAGCAGCTCCCGCTGTTGAACCATTCATTGGTAAAGAGTACAAAGAAGGCGACACTTTCTGTTATATTTGCACGTCTTGGGGCGAGTTCGAAGCTATCCCAGCAGCACTCGGAGGCAAGCTCGTTGAGATTAAAGCAAAGCAAGGTGACAAGGTAAATAAAGGCGATGTGATAGCTTATATCCAACGTCCCACGGCAGAATAAGCCATGGATTATCAGCAGATTATTGACAAATACTATCCCGAAGACAATCAACTTCGGTATATATTCATGACACACAGCACGCTTGTTACTAAGCGTGCTGTGCGCATTTGCGACCTACATCCTGAGCTTTCTCTTGATCGTCAGTTTGTCATTGAAGCGGCAATGCTCCATGATATCGGTATCTTCAAATGCAATGCACCAGGTATTTATTGCTTTGGAAGCGAGCCTTATCTCATCCACGGACATATAGGTGCGGAGTTGTTACGGGCAGAAGGTTTCCCAAAACACGCCAGAGTGTGTGAGAGACACACGGGGGCTGGCATCACAAAAGAAGAGATAATAAAACTCAATCTGCCTCTTCCGCATGAGGATTTCCTACCCGAAACCATGGAAGAAAAAGCCATTTGCTACGCTGATAAGTTTTATTCTAAAACGCATCCAGAAGTAGAAAAGACCATAGAACAAGCCGAACGGAGTCTTAAACGCTTTGGAGAAGATGGCGTAGAACGATTCAAATTGTGGGAGAAGCTATTCGAATAAAAATAACTTTTAACGCTGTAAACAAGCGTGTTTCAGTGATTTATCACTATCTTTGCACACTAAATGAGAAGATATTCGTTTATAGTCATGTTGCTATGTGCCGTCCTTTTTGTGATGGCCAATGTCGACTATCAGTTCCGAAAGAGGCATAAGAGTGCTTCTAACGATAGTGTTGCTATAAACAAAACCCTGAAAACAGACTCTGCCAACCGTCAACCCATCGACACAACTCAGATGGATTCATTGCAGTTGGCTATCTATCATCACAACAAACTCATTGACGACTCCATCCGACTTGACTCATTGAACCGGCAAAAGAAGAACGGAATAGACGCTCCTGTGAACTTTTCGGCCAATGATTCTATGGTATACGACGCACAAAATAAGACAGCTTTCCTCTATGGTACATCGAGTGTGAAGTATGAAAACATGGACCTTAAGAGCGAACGCATTAGACTAAACATGGACAGTAGCCTTGTTCATGCCACCGGAGTGCGTGATACGGCGACAAAAGGACTAACAGGTACGCCGGTCTTTACATTGGGATCAGACAACTATGAGAGTGATACTATGGCATTCAACTTTAAGACTAAGAAAGGTCTTATCGATAATGTTAAGACACAACAAGAAGAAGGTTATCTCTCAAGTGAACTCTCCAAGCGTAATGCTGACGGTGAGATTTTCTTGAAACATGGCCGATATACCACTTGCGATAAAGAGCATCCAGACTTCTATATAGCGCTTTCGAGAGCGAAAGTACGCCCTGGTAAGGATGTTGTTTTTGGCCCGGCATATCTTGTTGTGGCTGATGTTCCTCTGCCACTTGCCATTCCTTATGGCTTCTTTCCATTCTCAAAGAAGTATTCAAGCGGCTTTATCATGCCTACTTATGGTGACGAAAGTACACGTGGTTTCTACCTACGTGACGGAGGATATTACTTTGCTATCAACGACAAATGGGACTTAAAACTCCTTGGAGAGATATATACCAAAGGCTCATGGGGCTTGAGTGCGGCCACAAACTACCGCAAACGCTATCGTTATAGTGGCAGTTTCTATGGCAGTTATCAAGATACTAAGACTGGAGATAAAGGCATGCCAGACTTCAGTCGGCAGCAAAGCTTCAAGATACAATGGAGCCATCGCCAGGATCCTAAAGCCAACCCATACAGCTCTTTGGCTGCAAGTGTAAACTTTGCTACGTCAAGTTATGAGCGCAACAACCTCAATAGTCTTTATAATCCGCAAACACTCTCGCAGACAACTCGTACATCTTCGGTCAGCTGGGGCACCAATTTCTCAAGCATCGGACTATCACTCAGTGCCACAGCCAACTTGAATCAGAACATGAGTGATTCGAGTATAGCCCTCACTTTGCCTGACTTGAACATTAGTTTGAGCCGTTTTTATCCGTTCAAACGACGTCATGCTGTCGGGGCAGAACGCTGGTATGAGAAGATTGCGGTAAGCTATACAGGACAAATTAGCAATTCAATCAACACAAAAGAAGACCGACTTTTCCATTCAAATCTCATCAAAGACTGGCGCAATGGCATGCAACACCGCATCCCAATCAGCGGGAGTTTCACGCTGTTTAATTATATTAATGTAAATCCTTCGTTTAATTTCACCGACCGCATGTACACCAATAAGGTGACAAGGTCATGGAATACAACCACTCAAAAGGAGGTTGCTGACACCACATATGGCTTCCATAACATCTACAACTGGGACTTTAGCATCAGTGCAAGCACTAAACTTTATGGAATGTTTATTCCTAATCGCAAGCTCTTTGGCGACAAAATTCAAGCCATTCGCCATGTCATCACGCCGTCGGTAAGTTTTAGTTATGCCCCCGATTTCGGTGCATCACGCTATGGATACTATAGTTCCTACCAACGTACCAACCCTGATGGCAGTGTGGATCTCGTTGACTACTCGCCTTATTCGAATGGACTTTATGGCGTTCCTGGCCGTGGTAAGATGGGAAGTGTTAGCTTCTCGTTTGACAATAACGTTGAGATGAAGATTAAATCTGACAAAGATTCTACGGGCATTCGCAAGTTAAGCATCATTGATAACCTTGGTTTCAGAATGTCATATAACATGGCTGCCAAAGAGAAACCATGGAGTGACCTCAGTGTCGACTTGCGTTTGAAGTGGTGGAAAAACTATACTTTCAACCTCAACGCAGTCTTTGCATCTTATGCTTACGAGCTCGATAGTCATGGAAGGCCTTATGTTGGCAATCACACCTATTGGGGAATGGGAAAGATTGGACGTTTCCAAGGCATGTCACAAAATATCTCTTACACACTCACTCCAGAGAAAATAAAGAAGCTTTTCGGTGGAGGCAGTGACGAGAACAACTCAAAAGGCAAGCGCAACGACCCCAATGCAGAAGGTCTTGACACCAATATTGAGTCGAATGTTGACGATGATATGATTGAAGGTCAACGCAATGCACGCAGTAAACGAGGTAATAACAAGGCGAAAACCGATGATGATGGTTACATGACTTTCAACATGCCATGGTCTATTACCTTTGGTTATGGCATCACAATGCGTGAGAATACCGACATCAGAAAGTTCAATTATCACACCATGCGCTATCCATATATGTTCACACAAACCTTGAACTTCAGTGGAAACATACGCATAAGTGACGGCTGGAACATTAGTTTCTCATCTGGATATGACTTTGATCATCACGCCATGAGTATGACAACAGCCAGTTTGCAGCGTGATCTTCACTGCTTTAACATGAGTTGTCAGGTCGTATTGGCACCTTATACAAGCTATAATTTCACTTTCCGCTGTAATGCAAGCACCTTGACCGACGCGTTGAAATATGACAAACGGAGCGGTTACAGCAATGCCGTGCAGTGGTATTAAGCCTATGAACAAAACGCAATTTACCAAAGACAGCATCGAGGCAGCCTATTGTTTCTTTCATCAGAAATGGCAGGTCTATGCCTTTTCTCATAGTGAACGTCAGAAAGATGACATCGAATATGCCATCAGTGAGTATGTCAACGAGATGAGTCCAGCACTCTATGAGGCCCTTGCACAAGGCAAAGAAGGCTTTCTGTTGACGCATTCTTCTTTTGCAGATGACATGAAAAGCGCTGTGAAACAATTGGAAGAACAACTTTAATACATATCTTTTATATCATAAACTATCACAATGAAGAAATCTTTTATTATGCTTTTGTTGTTGCTTTTAACCTTAGGAGCAACAGCACAAAACGTGCAATTGCACTACGACTTGGGACATTCGCTTTACAAAGATCTTACCAACCGTCCGTCAGTTACTACCACTGTAGAAATGTTTAAGCCTGATAAGTGGGGCTCAACCTTTATGTTTACCGACATAGACTATCAGAGAGAAGGCGTCGCTGGGGCTTATTGGGAGATATCACGCGAGTTTAATCTCACCAAAAACAAGCAGTGGGCAGCTCACATTGAGTATAATGGCGGCTTGTCTTCTGACGAAGATACCTGGCAAGCTAACCGCTTTCAGCATGCCGTTTTGCTTGGAGGTGCATGGAATTGGCATAGTGCAGACTTCTCAAAAACATTCTCTGTGCAAGCTATGTACAAGTATTATTTCAAGAATAAACACTATGGTGCCCACCCATTTAGTGGCTTTCAGTTGACCGAAGTGTGGAGTACGACGTTTGCAAAAGGCTTATGTACCTTCAGCGGTTTTTGCGATTTGTGGTATAATCCCAATGTAAATGGCAAACTAATCCTATTGAGTGAGCCGCAGTTCTGGTTCAATCTAAACACGTTGAAAGGCATGCAGGGTGTCAACTTGAGTCTCGGAAGCGAGGTAGAACTTAGTAACAATTTTGTGTGGAACAAGCGAGGAGAGCACAATCGCTTTTATGCTTTGCCGACAGTTGCCGCAAAGTGGACCTTCTAATAAACTACTTCCGCTCAATATTCCAAAGGAAAAAATAAACCACCGATGCGCATTAGTGATGTGCATCGGTGCTTTTTATATGATGATGTGGCGTAGAACGTAAAATGATTTGAGGCAAACGACCGCGTGATTAGCGTCAAATAATCGTGCAATTTGCCGCATTTTACATGATAAAATGACGCAAACCATTTTATGCTTTATTATCAATATCATCGTCACTACAATTATTTCATCTCGCAACTGCGTTGGTATTGCGCTATTATCTCAATGAATGAATTTCGCAATATAAATGCTCTCATGGTGCAACTCGGTACGAGTTGTGTTTTTGATAGCCCGGGGTTGGCGAGGAACGAGCCTACCCCGGGTGAGCATCCACAAGGAGATTCAACGCCGTAGGTGTTGAGCTTTTTCTATGAAGACAAGGTTATAATGAAACCTTTTATGGCGGATTAATCAAAAAAAGCGCAACACCTATGGCGTTGTTCCACGCACAATATACACTAACCCAGGGTAGCCTACACTATCGTTTGGCAACCCTGGGCTATCAAAAGCGTAACACCTACGGCGTTGAAACATGCATTTTGTAATACAATTAATGCCAACATCCGAATAAATAAATAGCAAAATGTGCCAAGATTCAAATGGAATTAGCCAGCATTATGAATTAATTCAACTTTTATTTTGCTTTCATTATCACCTCGGCGGCATACTCTCCCATAGCCCGATAGCCTTCAGGATTAGGATGCAACCAGTCACTTTGCCATTGTTTTTGCAATTGTTCAGGCTCATTAGGGTCACGAAGTAGTTCGTCAAAATCAAGGATTCCATCAACCTTTTCACGTTGACTTCTTATCCATTGGTTAAGCTTTTGGCGCATTGCTTCATGCGAAACAGAGTAATATCCGGCACCTTTGAATGGCGAAATTGTACCGAGAAAGACGCGGAGATTACGCTCTTTAGCTTTCCGAATCATCTCTTCATACGACTGAATCAAGTCATTTGTCACCGTCTCTACCTTGTTATTGGGCGTTGCTCCAATGTCGTTCACGCCTTCAAAGATAACGACTGTGCGCACACCACGCTGCAAAAGGATGTCGTGATCGAAGCGTTTTCGCGCCATAAAGCCAAAGCCTCCCGTCAAGGTTACACGGTTATTACCAATTCCAAGGTTTAGAATTCCAACATCAGTAACCCCATGTTTCTTCTGCAAAGACTCCGAAAGGATGTCTGGCCAGCGGTTTTGTGCATTGTTGGTAGAGTTCTTTCCATCGGTGATTGAATTTCCGATGATGGCTATACTCTTAGCCGTGAGGTCGAAAACATCAATTGCTGAGATATTAAACCAATGGTCTTCGCGAAATGCTTTGTCAAAACTTGTCTTTGGTGTAGACACACCTCGCAAGATATAAGAAGTCGTTCGAGAACCCATGTGCACTGTAGGAATGCGAGGAGCCTTATCATAATTAATGGTGATAGCAAGTTTTTCAAGTGGTTGAAGATCGAAAGTTAGCGCATCACTAAAACGCGATTTACCAGCAGGAATGACGGTGTTGTAATTGCCATTAAACTTGAGATACTTAGCCGAAGAAGGCTCTATGGCGCAACTATCGGTAGCATGTGCAATGTAAACAGACCGAATTACGAGCGGTTCTCGGGAGAGTTCGTTGCTGAGTTCAAGTCGAAGCTGCTTGCCACCAATAGATACTTTCACAATCTGTCGCACCGAACGTCCCGACATATTGTTGTTATAGGGCATGAAACTCCGCACAACAGGCTGTTGCGCTGTAGCCCAAGTACCCACCCAATGATTACCCGTCACAGCACCTTCTATTTGAGCATGTGTCGTAACAGCTATGAAAAACAAAATTAATCCTACGAATCTTTTCATCTTTTTACCTTGTTGTTATCAGCCTGCAAAAGTAATATAATTTTTTAATTCGTATGTAATTATCATAGATTTATAGTTAGATTTAAGGCATACTTAACAGAAAAGGGACTGGCAAATGCCAGTCCCCACGTGAGAGAGAAATTACAAAGTCCTCGCACGGACATTGTTTTTCTAATATTGAGGGTGTCTTTTCACGACATCATGCAACAGGTTTTATTGTCCACCGGCCCACCAAACATTGTTTGTGTAGATATACATTCCGGCATCATTACCCGTGCCAAAGGCCTTAGCTACATTCGGATTAGACTTTACATCGCTATCACCATAAGGCAAACATAGTGGCCAACGATTAGCACCTCCAGCCGTATTATTAGGGTTAGTCATTGCAACTGGGTAACTGCCATCAATGAAACGACAACGCCGAATGTCTGCATAAGTTTCCAATTGTTCGTCACGTGTCTGGGCAATATACTTCTGAATGAGAATCTCTTTCAACGGATTTGCAGTATAACGAGCCTGAATTGCAGTCAGATAGTCACTGATTTGAGTCGCTGAAATGGTTTGCTCGATAACACTTCCCCCAGCAGCAAAGAAGTCTTTTACAGACGCTTCGACCCCTGCTTTGAAGTTATCTTCAGCGTTTTCTCCTAAGCGTGCCTTTGCTTCTGCCATGACAAAGTTGAGTTCAGAAAGGCTCATCAAGTGCAAAGATGCAGCACCATTCTCCAAATAAGCAGGCCAATTGACGTATTCTGACTCTGCAGCTAAGGCGTCATCTCCGGGATTTGCCACAACATTCTTTCCCCATTTATTGTAATTGTAGATAGGTTCACGAGGGTCATTACGTTCAGTTAGCAACTTCTCTACAGTTGAAGAACAACCCGTATACTCACGACTTTGTGCATAAGCAAACCAAGAGTTGTCGGCTGTTTGACCATTGAAGACAGACATTTCACAGCCTGTAAAACCGCCATCTAAGGCAGCTTGGCCTTCGGAAACCACCTTTTGGAGCTGAGCATTGGTTTTGTTCACCCCATAGGTACGCAGCAAATAGCGTGCTTTTAGTGCGTGAGCAAGTGCTGACCACTTAGCCGCCTTGCCGCCATAGATAATATCATTTGAGCTAAAGTCATCCGTTCCGCGTGCAAAATTGATTTGAGCGCTGTCGAGAAGTTCAAAGACACGGTCGTAAATCACCTTCTGTTTATCAATCTGTGGGTTAGCCTTTACGAAGCATTCCTTAAAGGGAACATCTCCATGAAGGTCTGTAAGAGTGGCCCAATTTACAGCTTCTAACGTTTGCGTTACGCCCAAAAGATTATATTGTTTGGCATTAACCCCACCCTCTTGACACTTGTTTCGCATCAATTGTAGATTGTGAAGATTGAGATAAGTGCTATTCCACTGGTTATCAAATACCGAACTTCCCGCCACTTCTGAAGTGTTTCGGTGTTCTACCATGCGTAATTGATTGTTGCCAGTACCAAAGAGTTGCTCAGTATAGGAACTCACATACCAGGCATAATTGCCACAAAGTGTGCTATAGATAGTAGAGACTTCAGCTTCCGTTAGTTGGAGTTTGGCATTGATATTGATACCAGGATGCGCTTCGTCTTTATTGATACGGTCCATCATGTCTTCCGAACAAGAAGCCAACATCATAGTAGCGAGAGCCGCACTAAATATATATTTCATTTTCATAATCAATTCTCTTTACGTTAATATCATGTTAATTGGCCCTTAGAATGCAATCTTAAAGCCGCCACCGAAACTTGAACTATTCGGTATTGAGTAACGTTCGAAGTAGCCACTCATATTGCCATTACCTTGTGAACTCTCTGGATCGAGGCCGGGAAGTTTAGCCCAAAGCAAGATGTTGCGAGCGAAACCATAGACTGAAAGATTAATACCGGCAAACTTAGGGAACTGATAACTCAACGTCACATCGCGCAGTTTAAGGAAACTTGTGTCAAAGATTCCAGCCTCAGTCACATCATTGTAAGCCATATAATACTGCTGTTTGCTCACTTGAACCGTATTCTTCTGACCAGTAGCCTCATTGATTCCCTCAGCAACCATAGTTCCTTCGTGATATGGAAGCGATGCTTTGGAAGCACCAAAGTAATTCATTGTGAGCAGCGTTCCATTGTACATGCATCCTCCTTTCTGCCAATCCATCGTTGCAGAGAGTGAGAGTTGCTTATAATGTGCACGTAGATTGAAGCCCATATTAAAGTCAGGAGTACACTCACCAAGATTCACACTGGCTGCTGTTCCCTGTGGAAGACCATTGGCATTCAATAGTAATTGCCCATCTTCTGTACGCTTAAAAGCTTTACCATAGATGTTAGGATAGGTGTAACCTGCCTGTGCACGCACCTGAGGTTCAACGAAACCACCGAGCATAATGCTTTCAACACCATCGGCAAGTTTCTTTACCTTGTTGGTAATCTTTGTGAAGTTTACTCCCAAGTCAAGTCCATAATTAGCATGATCTATTACAGAAGCATTCACAGAAAGCTCGTGAGAGAGCGTTGTCATCTGTCCCGCATTCGTGCGAAGTGCCTGATAACCTGTCGTTCCTGCTGTTGGAACGTCGAATATTTGGTTTCTAACATCCTGATAACTCAAGGTATATTCAACCCTAACTCGATTCTTAAAGAGTCCTAAGTCGATACCCGTTTCCCAGTTAGATGTATTCTGTGGCTTAAGGTTTTCATCGAACTTCACATAGTAAGGAGCGTAACCTTTCGCACCGCCGAGAGGGTAACTGATAGGTGTGTAGACATACATTCCACCTGTATATGAAGGAACATACATATAGTTATTATAGAACTGACCAGCTTGACCAACTTGCGCATAAGACAAACGGAGCTTTCCATAAGAGAGCACATGATTCTCTTTTAAAGCTGGAAGTTCTGTAAAGATCCAACCTAATGACACAGAAGGATAGAAGAATGAACGATTACCGCGTGGCATTGTGGATACAACGTCGTTACGACCTGTTACAGTTAAGAACAGCATATCCATCCAAGAGAGAGACATTTGGCCAAAAATTCCGACGGTACGCTCCTGTATATGGTAGTCAGAATGGGCGTCCATAGACGATGTATTGCCTATCGTTGGCTGACCATAAAAGGCTAATCCCGTGCCATCATAATCCCACTTGCGACGATATTGATGGTTAAATTCATTACCAAGTACAAAGCCAAAGTCCCACTCTTCGTTAGCTCCCCACTTGGCAGTAAAGTTTGCTGTGAGCAAGTTATTAAAGATATTGTTCTGCGTACCTATGTTTTCCACCTCGCCTTTTGTGTTCTTTGCAGAGCCAACTTCAGCGATTTCAGAATTATTAGAGGTATACATGTCGATACCAGCTTGCTCGCGGAAGACAATCTTATAATTCTTTCCCCAGTTCAATTTCGGGCTAAATTCGGCATAAGCATTACCAAACACGCGGTTCGTATGCTGTGAATACTCGTCATTATCAGCCCACCAATAGGGGTTATTAAAGTTTGTTGCACGGAAAAGTATTTGCGAAGTAGGGTCTCCGGGCTTATGATAGGGCGTGCCTTTAAGGTCATATTCGGCCGGAGCTGAATACACTACATTAACTATTCCGCTATTCGCGCCAGGGGCAGACTTAATCTTTACCGAGCTGTAATTAGCCGAAAAGCCTGTCTTCCACTGATCGTTTACCTTCCAATCTACGGCACCACGCGCACCCGTTCTGGTCATTCCGGTTGATGGAATGACACCTTTTTGATAGGTATCACTAACACTAAACGAGTAACTTACATCGTTTTTGCGTTGTGAAATATTGAATGTTGAATTCTGAGTAAAGCCTGTTTTGAAGAAATCTCCTACGTTATCATGTGTCTGAGGCGTAGCCCATCCACTGAGACCAGCAGCTGCATACTTTGGATTATAGTACATTCCAGCATGTGAAGTGAGGTCACCATTGGTGTACTTATTATTCGTATTGCCTCCATAAGTAGCATCATTGGCGAGGTCAGCAATCTTTGGTCCCCACGACATTGAAGTGTTAGGGTTATACTTTGAGAGTGTTGTTCCTTGCGCATATACATCTTGATGTTCAAACTTTCGACTCAAAGTCTGAGCACTTAAGTCTGTAGAGAAAGTGATAACCGGCTTCGTTGAGCCCTTGCTTCCACGCTTTGTGGTAATCAATATCACACCATTCGAGGCACGGATACCATAGAGTGGCTGCTTGGCCTTTCAACACGTTGATAGACTCTATATCATCGGGGTTAAGGTCAATCGTTCTACTGGCATTATCGGCACCCGTAACAGATTCCTTTGTGCTAAAGTCGGGCGTAGATGAAATGGGCATACCATCTACAACATAAAGCGGTGTGTTGTTACCATCAAAAGAACGCGCGCCACGGATAACGATTTGAGCCGATGCACCAGGTGCTCCTGATGAGGTTCTAATG
>ERZ773051.1614-NODE-1614-length-12098-cov-2.287802_pt1 | contig 12098 bp, 10 predicted proteins | sample MGYA00580631_ERZ773051 | MGnify/ENA primary metagenome ERZ773051 (study PRJEB29015, sample SAMEA2738137) | human oral metagenome | biome: human oral; feature: human-associated habitat; material: saliva | place: China | collected 2204 ...
ACCAGAGTTTGAATCGAGGTTGCCGGTGGGTTCGTCGGCGAAGACGACGTCCGGGCGGGAGAGTAGTGCGCGTACGATGGCGACGCGTTGTTGCTGACCACCGGAGAGCTGTTCGGGACGGTGGCTGAGCCGTTTTGTTAGACCCAAAGTCTCCACAAGATAATCGCGCCAAATAGGATCAGGCTTTTTGCCTGCCAGGCCAAGCGGTAAGTCGATATTCTGCCCGGCGGTGAGGGTGGGTACCAGGTTGAAGGCCTGGAAAATAAAGCCGATATGTTCGCGACGAAACTCGGTTAACTCTTTATCCCGCCGACCGTATAGCTCGGTATCGGCAATTTTGATGCTGGTGTTGGGGTTAACATCCGGGGTATCTAGGGTGGCCAAAGTTTGCATAAGGGTAGATTTACCGGAACCGGAAGGCCCCATAATAGCGGTAAATTTACCCTGTTCAAAAGAAACTGTTACGTTATTGAGGGCATGTACCGTCGCCTCACCTGTGCCGTAAGTCTTGCTCAGGTTTTGGGTGGTAACAGCTGGTTTGACAGAAGTATCTAATGTAGTAGTCATAACACCAATTATCCCAAACTAGAATGAAAACCTGTGGGAGGTTTTATCATACTTTTGGGTGATTTTGGAGTTCTGTCTCTAAAATAACCGTAACTATTTTCAAGGTAAAGTTAGTGAAATTGCAGGCAATATTATAAATAGAGTACTTTCTCAGGAATGTATGTGAAGGTAATATATATGAATAGGAATATGTTCTATTAAATACTTGGTATAGTACAGTAATTTTTTATATGCTGCATAGAATCTGCACAGACTCAGTCTTCTCGAAGCGCCTGAACTGGTGAGACTTTTGAGGCGCGTACGGAGGGAACCCACGAAGCTAAGACAGCAATTCCTAAAGCGCCGAAGAATGCTATACAGTATTCCGTCAGGGGAATTCGGTAGATGATCTCAATGTTCTGTGGCGTGATAGCGCGTGTCAGGATAAACCCGGCAAGCGTGCCGCCGATGAGAGCAACCAGCAGCGCTGAGAGCGTGATAAGAATAGCTTCCATCATGATGGCGGAACGTAATTGCTGGCGAGAAAGCCCTAGAGTGCGGAGGAGCGCATTTTCGCGGCTTCGTTCATGGGCTGAGAGCATCAAGGTATTACTTACCCCTAACACCGAAATCAGCACCATAAGAGCAATAATAGCCAGGATGGTATACATGATAACGATAAGGGAAATTTCGACAGCTGCACGTATCTCTAGAATGCCCGCGAGATATAATCCGTGTGTTGTACGGGCAATATCCGTTAGATCATTCCGTAATTCTGTACTTTCATCAGAACTCAATCCCTGTTTGGCACGCACTACCACATAGGACTCTCCAGTGGAAGAAGAACCTTCAAGAAGCTGGGGATGATCAAGATCCTGGACCTTGGCGGCGGTCTCACGTGAGATATAGGGGGTATGGTCATCAGTTTGCGAGTACACCGCAGTAAGCCGTAGGTCTCCACGTGGACCGTGGAGTGTAAAACTAGGTGGCTTATGCCCTTGCAAGGCATGTTGTTCTGAGCGAGGCAGAACCACCACATCACCCTGCAATATCGTTTCCGAGGTACCAGGCAATACTACGTCAATATCCTGGGGCGAAACCGCATAGGCATCGGGAAGATCAGTATGGTCAGGAGCGCCAGCTGCAGCGCTGGGATTACTGCCTGCTTCATTCACCGGCCCATCTGAAGTTGTGAGAGTATGAGAATCATCATCGCAGGTGAGGTTTCCCGCATATTGTACAAACGCTTCAGACTGCACGGACGGCAGTTCTTGGACTCTGCGCTGCGCATCCTGTGCCTGGCGCATATACCGTTCTGCAATGGATCCAGAATTCTGAGAATTGCGTGCAGTAGAGGAGCTACCCTCCGTATCCTTGGAGCCATTAAACGTTAGAACCGCTGCCGGACGGTCTGTCTGCTGTATAAAGCCTGTGACAGATGCCTTAAGGGTCACATAACCTGTAAGCACCATAGCTATAAGCATCATTCCTACGAGGAGGGCTCGCCCGGTCGACACCATACGTGCCGGAGAACGCAATGCATTTTTACACCCGATAGACCCCGTTAGGGTACGCGCTATCAGAGAGGACCAGAACTTCACAAGCGGTGAAAGTATTTTATGGGCTGCCGTCAAAATAGCAAAGCATAAGAGAGCAGCAGCAATAATACCCACAACAAACACTTGAACGCTATGGGTGCCCTCCATGCCATCAGGCACGTGCTCAGAGGATTTACTCATGAAGACTGCATACGCCACAATACTCGCCACAAGCAATAACAGAGCGATAATCCCCTGACGCTTACCGTAGGTAGAAACCTGCTGTACTACGCCATCACGAAGCCCTTGCACAGGCGATACTTTTGATGCTGCATAGGCGGGTTTAAGAGCGGCGATCCAGGTGACGGCAACACACACTGGCAGAGTAACTCCCAAAGGAACCAGGGAAAAAGTGAAAACCAATGTATGAGCGGCCCACGACGTGATAACCGCCCAAAGAGCATAGGCAAGTGTAATACCTAAAGAAGCTGCAAGAACTCCCAAAACCGTAGATTCTGCCAGCACTATAGTGAGAAGATTGGAGCGGCTGGCTCCTAAAGTGCGTAGGAGAGCAAGCTCGCGGGTGCGCTGAGAAAGCAACACGCTGAATGTATTGGTAATAACAAAAGCAGAGACCATGAGGGCTAACGCTGCTAGACCTAAAAGGGCTGCGGTGAGCAGATCATTGGCAAAACCTATGTCCGGTTCTAATTTGTGGGCATATTCATGCGCTGGTACCACACGCCCATGATTGTCGTGGTGCGCGGTAAATTCCCGCTTAAAATCTTCAACCGAAACACCCTCACGAAGCTTGACCGCAACTATATGCGCATCATGAACAATATTTGTTTTATGCTCGCGATGAGCAATTTTAGATGTCGTTGTCAGCATAGTGCCACCGGCAAAAACTGTTATTGAATCTTCAGATCCCAGGGGCGGAGAGTGGAAAGTACCAGTGATCGTATATTCCTTGGTGGGCAAGGAATCTTCTAAAGATAGTGTGCCGCCCTCAAAATTTGTAATGGATGTGGGAGTGGGCAGCTTTATTGTTGCGACCGGGTCAATGCCGTGAAATTTATCGCCTATATTGAGATGCAAAGACTCACGAAGCGACTCTGGGAGCAGAATTTCATGATCATTCTGTGGCATTCGCCCCTGTATCTGATAAGGAAACAAATCCGGGTCAGTGGGAGCTTGAGAAAGCGCATAGGGCACAGGTTCGCCCGGTGCGTCATGATACATAGCTGAAACTACTGAGTCTTCCCGGATACCAGCCACCTGAGGGCTATTACGGATATCTTCAACTTCTTCAACCGAGAGAACGCCTGACGAGTTCTCCTTGGCTTGTCCCGAGATATTGGTAGCAACCACCGCATCGCTGTTACGTACCTGATTGCCGTAGTGTGCCATATATGTGGCGGAAATACTTGTGTTGAGAAGAAGCACTGCGCTCAAGAAAAAAGCTGCAACCGCAATACCCAGTCCCGTCAAAATATATTTACGCCAGGACGCACGAAGATTTGCGTATATCAACGAGAGCAGAGAGGAGATCATGTAAAAAATCCTGTGGCGTACTACATCATAAATATCAGTCTACTGTATAACCGTAAATGTTGGCTTGACGGATATTCATCATTCTCAAGAATGATTTTTCAGCCTTTTCACAGGTTCTGTCCTCAACGGTAGATGTAGACAAGGAGTCTACGGAACGATCCCAGCCTCATACGCCATAATCACGGCCTGAACCCTATCGCGGGCATCAAGTTTTGACAGAACATGCGAGACGTGGGTCTTAATCGTGGCCTCTGACAGCACGAGCGCACGGCTGATCTCCACATTGGAAAGACCCTGTGCAATCAGACGAAGTACCTCATGCTCACGCGGTGAAAGAGTCTGCATGAGTTCCTGGTGCAGAAGCTGCGGCTCCTCCTGAGGAGTGGGGGCAATACTGGCAGAATCCTGTTCCGAATGAACCTCCAACACCGGAATCATATGTTCCAGCAGGCGGCGTGTAGCGGAAGGGGCGATCACCGCATCACCGCGATGTATTGTTCGAATAGCCCCCAGAAGTTCTTCGGGAGGCGCATCTTTCAGCAAAAAACCGCTTGCCCCGGCACGTACCGCAGCATAGACATATTCGTCGACGTCGAAGGTCGTCAGCATAATAACCCTGGAATCAGGAACGTTGAGCTCTAGAATGCTTTTTGCAGCCTCCAGCCCGTCCATAATAGGCATACGAACATCCATAAGAACCACCTGAGGGGCAGTACCTTCTTCAGCCATACGAGCATAGCTATCAACCGCCGCTGCGCCGTCATCAGCTTCGAGAACAACCTGCAGATCGGGCTGAGAATTGATAAGCATCTTCAAACCGCCGCGTACAAGCTGCTGGTCATCAACCAGCATCACGGTAATCTGTTCGTTCATAGGATTTCCTTCAATATGTTCTGTCACTTTTACAATACTGGCTTCCTGTTATGTTTCGCGGTACGGCAGCCAAGCCTTCACGCTAAAACCACCCTGCAGATCCGGGCCGTAATGCAGGGTTCCGTCATACATTGTGATGCGCTCGCGCATGCCCAAGAGACCGTTACCGCTGCCCGGCACGAAGGAATATGGAGCATCCGAGCCATTGTGATGGGCCGGAGCGCTGTTGTACACGTCCAAATACAGGCCATCTCGTTTCCACGTAGCCGAGAGAGTAACGATCTCAGCATCGCGGGCGTGTTTAACGATATTGGTGAGCGCTTCCTGGATTACACGATATGCCGCTAGATCAGCTCCCTGAGGGAGGGCGCCGTTTATGGTACCGGTAATGCCAGCAAAGTCGATATTAACTCCCGACCTGCGAGCCTGCGCAACCAGAGCGGGAATTTCGTGAATTGTAGGCGCTGGAGCGTACATGGTGTCTTCATCGGTACGAAGAACCCCCAGAAGGGAACGCATCTGCGTGAGAGAATCGCGTGCCGTGACCGCAATAGTTTCAAGCGTCTGTTCCGCGATAGAAGCGTCATGTTCCTGAAGGTTAGTCGCTTCGGCGGGCTGAGTCGTCGTGGTCCGTATCGCAGCTGCGGCATACCTGGCGCCGTCAGCCTGCGTAATGATGCTGGAAAGTGAATGCGCCACAATATCGTGCATTTCGCGGGCGATGCGGGTGCGTTCATCCTGTGCCGCAAGACGCCGTTCCTGTTCTTGCTCAAATTCGAGGCGCATCGCTCGCTCTCGAAGCTCATCCTGGCGAATAATGCGGGTACGCCTTGAATCACCGATAAACCAGAGCACGGAATAAATCGCACCGCATAAGGTTGTAATGATAATCGAGCTTATAACAGCGGCAAATTGTTCGCCCTGCGGAAGCAGCATGATGAAAAGCTGGGTCCCTACCGCAAAGGCGCCAATCCAGCCCGCAATAAACATGCGGACCCGCAGCTTCTTCTTCCAGTGCCTGCCGATATGATAAGCCGCTACGCCTACCGGAAAATACAGGTGAACGGGCAAAACATCCGGAATAAATAGAGTGAGAGCGGTGGAGACGAGAACAAACCAGATTGACCCATAAGGATGCCGGTACCGAAAATAAAGGGCGGTCGTATTGATGCATGCAATGAAAAAAGTAATGCCGCTATCCTTATAGGACATTGCAAGAGCTATGAGCAGAACAAACATCTGCATGAAAGCAACTACCGTGATATTAAACCAGCGGTAGTTCCTATCTATGTAGTTGTTGATTCGGCTCGTTAGATCCATGGGTTAAGTGTAACGTTCGCCCTCAAAACAGGTAATCACTCGGAAGGATGAATTCTGCGCGTATTTGTGTAAGTCATGAGGCTGTAAAATCTGGAATAAGACCTCTCAAAACTGCGAGATTATGCGGGAATATAATATGCCCATACTCTGAGAATCATGGCCTAAAATCTGCGCAATTGTTCGTGCCAGCAGTAGGGTAGAGGTATGACTACTGAACGTTCTATCAACCTTGCCGTGATCGCTGGCGACGGCATCGGGCCTGAAATTATTACCGAGGCGCAGCGTGTGCTTCAACGCGCCTGCGAGCTTGATTCTATTCGCGTAGATTCCACCGACTATAAACTGGGTGCCGAGCACTGGCTTAAAACCGGCGAGACCCTACCCGAGAGTACGATGGAGTCTCTCAAACAGCACGATGCGATTCTTTTCGGCGCTATTGGTGCCGATCCGCGCAGCGGTAAGATTCCCTCAGGGCTGATCGAACGTGAAATGCTTTTGAAGCTGCGCTTCTCTTTTGACCATTACATTAACCTGCGTCCCGCACGGCTGTACCCGGGGGCAGTGTCGCCGCTGAGCAACCCTGGAGAGATCGACTTCGTGGTGGTACGCGAAGGTACCGAAGGGCCCTACGTGGGTAATGGAGGAACGATTCGTGGGGGCACCGATGCCGAAATCGCAACCGAAGTATCCATCAATACCGCACACGGTGTTCGTCGGCTAATCCGGTACGCCTTCGAACTGGCACAGTCTCGCCGTAAGAAGCTGACCCTCATCCACAAAACAAATGTGCTCGTACACGCTGGTCGTTTGTACACCCGTCTTTTTGAAGAGATCGGGCGCGAATTTCCCGAAGTGCAAACCGATTACCTGCATGTTGATGCGGCAACAATTTTCATGACCACCGATCCCTCACGTTTCGACGTGATCGTAACCGATAACCTGTTTGGCGACATCCTGACCGATCAGGCGGGTGCAGTGACCGGAGGTATTGGCTACGCGGCCTCAGGCAATATCAACGCGGTAGGGGAGTTCCCCTCAATGTTTGAGCCCGTGCATGGTTCAGCCCCCGACATCGCGGGGCAGAACAAAGCAAACCCAACCGCCGCAATCCTCGCGGGAGCAATGCTTCTGCGGCACCTAGGCTATGAGTCGACGGCGGTCCGTATTGAGGATGCGGTCGAGGCTGATATGCGTGTCAACGGCGCCCGCACCCGAGGCACCGACGAAGTTGGTAACGATGTCTTAGGGTTCCTAGGCTAGCTAGGGCTGAGGTAGCTTACGCCCCGCCTTCGATTTTCACGATATGGGCGGCGGTGGGTTGCGTGTGCGTTGTGCCTATTCATCAGGTACTCTAAAACAGGTGCAACGGGCACATCCGCCCCGTCGTCCACTGGCGTGGTCACAAGCCGCACTGATGAGCTTCGTAAGCGATGCCGCTTCTGCCTCCCACCTTGAGGTTCGCGCCGCCGATGCTATTGGCAGAGAGAATTGACAGAATAGGATTACACCATGGCACTTGAATTTAGCCGTGAAAAGAACCCCGCCCCCGCGAGTGACGAACGCCGAGCCGAGATTCTTGCCGACCCCGGGTTTGGTGACTATTTTACGGATCATATGGTCAGCATCGACTGGAACGGTGATTATAAAACCGGCGGTGAATGGTCGAACGCGCGGGTGCATGCCTACGGTCCGCTCAGTTTAGATCCCGCCGCTGCGGTTTTTCACTATGGCCAGGAAATCTTCGAGGGTATTAAAGGCTACCGTCATTCGGATGGGTCAGTGTGGACATTCCGGCCCGAGAAGAATGCGGTGCGCCTAAACCGCTCGGCGCATCGTATGGCGTTGCCTCAGCTGCCCGAAGAGACCTTTATCGAATCCCTGAAACAGCTGGTGCAGGCGGATGAAAAATGGGTTCCCAGCGGTGAGGGAGAAGCGTTCTATTTCCGTCCGTTTATGATTGCGACTGAGGCATATCTGGGGGTTCGCCCTGCTCGTCACGTGGAGTACCACGTGATTGGGTCACCAGCCGGTAACTACTTCGGCACCCCCGAGCCGGTGGATATCTGGCTGTCCACGAAGTACGCCCGCGCTGGTGAAGGCGGTACTGGCACCGCAAAATGCGGCGGTAACTATGCTGCCGCCATGATCGCCCAGCTTGAAGGTGAAGAAAACGGCTGTAAACAGGTGATCTTCAAAGACCCGCACCGCAACGATGCTCTTGAAGAGCTGGGCGGCATGAACGTATTCTTCATCTACGGTAAAGAGAATAAGTTGGTAACCCCCGAACTTACCGGAACTATTCTAGAGGGGGTTACCCGTTCCTCAATTTTGCAGCTGGCGAAGGATCGCGGAATGACCGTTGAGGAACGCCCCATCACCCTCAGCGAGTGGCGTGACGGTGTGGCATCCGGCGATATTACAGAGGTGTGTGCCTGCGGTACCGCAGCGGTCATCGCCCCTATTGGAAAGCTCAAGGCTGCTGATTTTGAGATTCCAGCGGCTTCCGAAGGATTTGGTGAGATTTCCAAGAGCCTGCGTGAAGAACTCGTGGGCATTCAGACCGGTACGGTAGAGGACCGTCACGGGTGGATGACCCGCCTCGTCTAATAACCTTCGGTTACTGCGCCGGGCACATCCGTGAAACATCCAGAGAGTGACTTTCCGACGATAAGCTCTACTTTTCAATCGGAAAGTCACTTTTTGCGTATCGAGAGGGGTATGAATGACTGGTACTCTAGAAGGTATGCGTATTGCACGATTTACCGTAGATAACGATCTTCATTATGGTGTGGTTGAAGGAGAGGACGGCAGCGAAGTTTTGCATGTTCTCGCGGGCGATCCGTTTTACTCCGGTGTTGAAACCACCTCGAAGACTTATCAGCTTGAGGACGTTCGCCTGCTTGCCCCCATCATTCCACGCTCCAAGGTGATTGGTGCTCTTGCTAATTGGGCGGGTACCCAGGCTCCTGCCGCCCCGCAGTTCTTCATCAAGCCAAATACGACGGTGGTCGGCCCTGGTGATCCAGTGACTCTCCCCGAGTATTCCGAGGCGGTCAGCGTTGAAGGCGAACTGGCGGTTATCATCGGTCGTATTGCAAAGTCGGTTCCGCTGGAACGTGTGCATGAGGTCGTTTTTGGATACACCGTGGCCAATGATCTGACGGCACGTGACGTTATGGAGACGGACACGCAGTGGACTCGTGCGAAAAGCTTTGACGGCTCAACCCCACTGGGGCCCTGGATCGAAACGGAGCTTGATACCGACTCGCTGAATATCACGAGCTGGGTTGATGGTGACGTGGTGCAGGAAGGCAACACCTCTGATATGCACTACTCGGTGGCGGAGCTCGTGTCCGCCGCATCTGAGATCTTTACGCTTCTTCCAGGAGATATTATCTTGACCGGAACCCCTGCGGGTACCAGCGTTCTTCGCGATGGTCATGAGGTTGAGGTCGAGATTGAAGGCGTCGGGTCTCTGGTAACCCGTATCCGCAGTTAGAGCCCAGTTTAGGCTGAGAGTGCTAAACATAGATTCCTCAGCGCTATAGGCCGCACAGCAGCATGATTTTGAGATACACAAGTTCAGGAGAAAACTTACTATGACCGAATATCCCGGTCCTAATCTGCACGATCCACGCGAAACTCGCGTACGCTTTTGCCCTTCACCGACCGGAACCCCGCACGTGGGCATGGTACGTACAGCCCTGTTTAACTGGGCTTATGCGCGCCATACCGGCGGTAAGCTCATTTTCCGTATTGAGGATACCGATGCGGCACGCGATTCGGAAGAATCGTTCAACCAAGTGCTCGACAGTCTGCACTGGCTGGGCATTAACTGGGACGAAGGCGTGGGCGTAGGCGGCCCCCATGAACCGTATCGTCAGTCTGAACGTAAACGTGAGGACATTTACCAGAAGGTTTTCAGAAGCGCATTGAGGGCGGGTATGTCTATGAGGATTTCTCGACCCCCGATGAGGTGCGGGAACGCCGTAAAGCAGCGGGGCAGGATCCTCAGCTCGGCTACGATAACTATGATCGTTACCTGAGCGATGAGCAGAAAGAGGCTTTCCGCGCCGAAGGCCGTAAACCCGTATGGCGTTTGCGTATGCCCGATGAGGATATTACGTTCAACGACCTTGTGCGTGGTGAGATTACCTTCAAAGCCGGGTCTGTCCCGGACTACGTCGTAGTGCGTTCTAGCGGTGACCCCCTGTATACTTTCGTGAACCCTGTGGACGATGCTTTGATGGGCGTAACCCACGTGCTTCGCGGCGAAGATCTATTGTCTTCAACTCCGCGCCAAATTGCACTGTACCGGGCACTGATTGATACGGGCGTTACCACATTTATCCCCGAGTTTGGGCATCTTCCCTATGTGATGGGGCAGGGTAATAAGAAACTGTCGAAGCGCGATCCCGAATCGAATCTCTTCCTGCTGCGCGATGCCGGTTTTATCAAGGAAGGTCTGCTGAACTACCTGTCTCTGCTGGGCTGGTCACTATCCGCAGATCAGGACGTTTTCTCAGTCGATGACCTAGTGGCTCACTTCGACATTCATGATGTGGTAGGCAACCCGGCACGTTTTGACGTCAAGAAGGCAGAAGCTATTAACGGCGATCATATTCGTCGTTTGGAGGCGGACGATTTCCGAAACCGCCTGGTGCCCTATCTGCAGGCCGCTGGTGTTGTTGGTGAGGAACTTTCAGCACGTGAAGAGCAGATTCTGACAGAGGCTGCTCCCTTGGTACAGGAACGTATGCAGCTCTTGGGTGAAGCCCCGAAGCTTCTGGCATTCCTCTTCAAAGCTGATGAAGAGATCACGGTTGCTGATGACGCCCGTAAACAGCTTAAAGAATCTGCCCCTCAGGTTCTTGCCGCCGCTTTAGAGGCACTTGAACCCCTCGAAGTCTGGGATGCGGCAAGTATCGAATCTGCCCTGCGCTCCGCTATCGTGGAGGGGCTTGAGATCAAACCGCGTTTGGCATTCGGGCCGGTGCGTATCGCCGTTTCGGGTGAGCGTATTTCGCCCCCGCTCTTTGAATCCATGGAGATTCTGGGGAAGGAATCTTCTCTCAACCGTGTGCGGGCTTTGGCTGCTGAGCTCGGGGCGTAGCCCGAACGCATAGCCGTATCTTTTTTTGAAAAGAGGAACTCGGTGGTTCACGAGTTTGCGCGAGCCACCGGGTTTTTCTGCGCGCAAGAGACGCCTACACATTGTGCGCTAGAGGAATGTAGGGTTCTCGGCTTATGCTGGTTATACGGTCGTGCATCGTGGGAGGTGAAGGTGAACCATAACAAATACATTGTGCGTGCTTTGCGCAAAGGAACCGTGATGGCATTTGCGAATGCATCAATTGTGTTGCTTATTGCCACTATTGCGGATGCAGTGAGATCTATCTGGACCATTGTGATAATTGTGTTAGCCAGCGCCTTAGCGTATTTCGCGGCGTATCATGAAGCTAAGTTTGATGATGAACAGATTGCACGTGAACGCGAAGCAGGCGGCCACCAGCCGGGAGGTGAAGCCATGGTGGGGGACAAACCCATAGAAAACGCCCAAGAGCGGCTGGAAATTGGTGAGGAGGATAAAGCATGACTCGACGCGATGTAACATTTGCCGCCATCATGTCTGCCGCAGCATTGGCAGTTTACATAGGCGTGAAGGTTTGGTTGGGCGGTCACTGGGACTGGGTAACCTTCGTCATTTGGGTTCTGGCCGCGCTTCTCTTTGGGTTTGGCATTATTTATGCGAAGTCGTTCTTGATCCGCATGGTAGATGAGATGACTGAGGATGGAGTAACGCCCAGCGAAGGGGAGCGCCGCACTGGGGTCGGTAGGGGTTCCGAACGTAATTCGCATGCGGAATCCATCGCGGATGCTGCCGTTGAGTCTTCTGCTGAGCATGCGCATCACCTGGGACATCAGCATCATCGCCGGCAGGAATCCTCGAACTTGTAACATCCTGCAGCGTATTGGCGTGCTCTAAACGCCTGTAAAGGGCATCATATAGAAAATATACGTGCTTGCTCTCATGTCTATAAGCCCTAGTCAGCATGATGTAGGTCTGAGGAAAATAGTGAGCTGGAGAATATCATGAAAAGATTTATGCGTGTAAGAGTTGCGGGTTATCAAACGGTACAGTATAGTATTTACCTGTGAGCGCGTCGGAATGAATGAAGGTTCCGGCTCGTTATTTTGTGAAAACAGAATATTGCGGTTGTAGCTCAGTTGGTAGAGCACCACCTTGCCAAGGTGGATGTCGCGAGT
>ERZ773051.1616-NODE-1616-length-12090-cov-3.192273_pt1 | contig 12090 bp, 9 predicted proteins | sample MGYA00580631_ERZ773051 | MGnify/ENA primary metagenome ERZ773051 (study PRJEB29015, sample SAMEA2738137) | human oral metagenome | biome: human oral; feature: human-associated habitat; material: saliva | place: China | collected 2204 ...
TTACGACGACTTCATTAAGTCTGCCTGTGGTCAATTCGAGTACCACTTTCAGCAGTGTATCTTTTGTTCCCTCGAGGTCGATGGTCTTTGGCGTGTAGCCTAAGGCCTGAACAACGAGCGTATACTTCGGCCTTTGCTTCACTTGGAGCACAAATTCGCCCTTCGCGTTCGTACCGCCGGCAAACGTTGTGTTGACCAAGCGCACTGAAGCAGCGGCTATGGGTTTCTGATCTTCGTCGACAACGATGCCGCGAATCGTATGACGTCCGACTTCAGCTATGTTATCGGCCACGACTTCTTTGGGCAAAGCCGCTACGACAAGCAAAAGCAGAAGTAAAGCTATATTTTTCATCGTGCTGGAGTAATTTATACATTATATAATAGGCTTGCTATTCGCCGCGAGCGATCTCGGAGCGCCCACCTCTTCTTAGTCGAATAGCGAAAAGCGTGAAGGGCGGCCTCCGATCCGCACGGAGGTCGCACCCATCACAAGACAATAGCAGAATGCCTTATTTGGTAAACGTGAAAGCCGCACGGCCAAGTCTGATAACATAAGTCCCTGGCGCGAGCGGAGCGATATCAAGCGTTGTTGTTGCCTTTACCGCGCTTCCGCATTGCAGCAGTTGTCCACTCGTTGTGAAGAGTTGCCAAGTTTCCCCCACAAGCTCACCGCCAACATTAAGTATGAGTTGGCCGGCTTTGATCTCAACCTTAGCCGCTTGTGCATCAGCTTGCGTTGCTACGTTGTTCACACCGGTAGTTTCGATTTTTTCATACTTCATGGTCGTCTTTTCGATTTCCTCCTCACCCTCTTCGCTATCATCGTCCGGTGCCGGTAGTTTCATGCTTGCCACAGCGTGCGTAAAACTATCGTTTTCCGGCAGGCCGGCAAAGACGGCGCAGTTGCGCTTCCCGAAATAAGTCAAGTCGCGCACCGTATGGCGCGGTATGAAGGTCTTTTCGGCCAACATATCCTGATCATATTCATATTCAAACATAAAATCTTTGCGGCCGGCTTTAATGATATCGCCGTGGCCATCATACGTATAAACTTCCGTCACATCGTTATTACCCGGAACCGAAAGCGTCAAACTCGTAATCTTACCTTGTGCGTTGTATGTCAAGCGCTCTGTTTCCAAAGTCGACCCATCAGCCATCATCGTCACCTTTTCGAGCAGCCCTTTATCATTATAAGCGAGCTCACAGGTTTTTCCCTTATACCAATCGCCGGCTTGCTCATCCCAAAAGTCATATTCCGCGCGGATAGGTCTGTGTTGCTCATCATAAAAGTACGTCCCGTTCACGTCTTCAATCAGCTCTAAGTCATCCGGCGTCAAAGCGCGGCGGCGAAAGCGCGTATATTTTTCGATATAGCCTTGAGCATCGCGCGTATAGATATGGCGATAGCTCACAATAGGATCACCGCCGCCTCTCGGATACTCACGTATCTCCATCTTAATCAAATAATGGCGCTCATCATACGTGTAAAGTGTTTCCTCAGCCAAGTCACTCCCCGATTCATAGACCGATTCTTTGATCAAGCAGTTGGCATTATCATAATCGTAGTGCATATCCTGCCCATAGCAGTTTTTAATATCGCTCAAGCGATATTGGTAGCGCGCAGGATCAGCGCAAAATTGTCGTTCAGCCATTGAGGATTGCGCAAGAGCTTTGAGGCAAAAACTGCCCAGCAGGATCAGCGGCAGTAGAAGTAACGTCTTTTTCATAGTGTTTTTATTTGATTTTTTTACGCGCCCCTTTCGTCTGGGGTCGGCGTGTCGTGTGTTTTATATACTCTCGTGTTGCGACGGCAGAGGCGGCGGAGAATCATCTCCGATACCCCCCGGCCGCCACATTGAGAAAAAGGTATCTATTAAAATGAGCTCAGCGCACGATTTTAGCTTGGTGCTGAGCGATTTTTACGATGTAGTTTCCAGAGGGTAAAGTCGTCAGATCGATGCGCTCGATGGCTTTATCCACTTGCTGCATCTTGACGCAGCGCCCGGATAAGTCGAAGATACGCAACGTACTGCCCACTTCGGAAGCACCCAGCTTTATGCGCAACCAGCTACCTTCGACGATAAGGGCGTCTCGATCAGCTTTATTACCAAGCATCACGTTGTCTATGCTCGTTTTGTCAATCGGTTCGTAGACCATGCCTGCTCCGGTCGTATCTTCCTGCCTGATAGCATGCACGTAGCTGTTTTCTGTAGGCGCGGCATACCACGTGATGGCATTGCGCAAGCCAAAAAGCGTTTTGTCGACAATGTTTTTGCGCGGAATAAAAGTCTTATCAAGCGTCTTGTCTTCGTAATATGAGTAATTGAAGTAGTATCCGGGTCGGCCCGATTGGGTTATGTCGCCTGCAGCATTGTAGGTGTACATCCAAACAACATCGTTTGCACCCGGCTTGGTAAGTGTCAAGCCAATAATCTTACCTTGTTCGTTGTAGGTCAACTCTTCTTTTTCAAACAAGGCGTTGTTCACGGTCTTCGTCTGCGATTCAAGTTTACCATCTTCGGTATAAGTCAAATCGACGACAAGTCCTTCATACCATTCCTCCTTCTCGCCATCATAATACATATAAACGGCGTGCGTAGGCTGCTGTTTGTCATTATAAGTATAGCTTCCGCGAATGTCTTCGATCATTTCGTAGTCGGTCTCCTCCTGTGCCCTACGCTTCCAGCGATTATATCCGATGATGTAACCATTGGCATCGCGCGTATAGATCTGACGCAGGTCTACGACAGGCGTTCCGTCATCTTTCTGGCCTACGCATTCTTCATGCTGCTTCAAGTAATGATTGGCGTCGTATGTATACACATTCTGCTCAATCTCCACGCCGTCCTCTGAAAGTCCTACTTGGCGCAGAAGACAGCCGAAGTTGTCATACTGAAATTGGAAGTCTTGCCCATAGTCGCCTCGCACTTCAGCGATACGAAAGTCATATTGTGCAGGCGAGGCTCTAAACAAATTGGGCGCAGGCGGAATGTCCGCCTTGGCGACCAAAGGCAAACAGCATGTAACCCATGCTGTGAGCATAAAGCTTGTCTTTTTCATTGTGAAAAACTTAATTATAGATTGTTGTTGTATGTGGTCGTGAAACCGAGTGCAAAGTTAGAGGGGCTTTCGCTCCGCCACAATACCAATTTTAGGGTATTTTGAATGCGTAGCTTTCATCTTTCTATTTATACAGCTTTCTTTCCCTTCATTCTATCGCCCCTACCCTTACATCTGTCTTATTTGGCATCACCACCAAAAAGTTTTTTGCACCAGACGTACGCATTTTTTGGGGTTGCAGCACCGATTGCTTCACGTGCAAATGGACGTTTCTCTTCGTCAGCGCCGGTTGGCTTTTCGTTTGCTGCCGCCAAACCATCGTTTGCTCCCACCAAACCATCGTTTGTTCCCGTCAAACCATCGTTTGCTCCCACCAAACCATAAAATGCGGCGAAGGCGCAACACGCCGACAGCGACAATAGAAGGAAAGGCCGCTGTATGTGCGATGCAAAACAAACAACAGACTGTTTTTCATCAATTTGCCGACTCATTTGATACGTGAAAAGCAATCGAAACGCTACGCTACAACTCGCACAGAAAAGACGATTAGTGCGCAGAAGGCGAGCGCCTGTAGACCAACAAAAAGGGCGTCAATCATAAGGTGAAGTAGACAGGCGAAAGGCCTCAACTACGCATCGCAGGTAGCGCCTTACGGCAAGATAAAAGCAGATAAGCAACCCCTTGGCGGAATATGGATGGCGACTTTACAACGAGCGCCCCACATGATTCAATGCTACGGCCTCGAAGAAGGGGAAGAAGCATCAATGGACACAAATTTGCTACTTCGATCTTGCGATAAGGGGTTTTAATATCCTAAAATTTGTAGCCTGAAAGTCGGCCCTCAGGCAAAATCCCCTCTTTTAGGTATTGTCGAAAAGCTACTGCACCTCTACATTTGCAAACACTTATCAAGCAAAAATGAAACTACGTCCACACGCTTTCGATTTCTCGCTACGCAACATCGACAGAAGCCTGCCGAAAGGGGCACGACACCAAGCCTATGCCAAGGTGAAGGCGACAAAAAGCCGGACGATTTGTTTCTTTTCCTTACAACAAACTTCTGAAAATCTGGCGTATGCTACGAAAAAGGGAAAGCGGATCCACGCTATCTCCAATGCGACAAAGAAAGATCGAGGGGGCAGCCTTTCCTATCGAACGTCCAAGACCGCAACAGCACACGTCTTAAGTACCCTAAAAGGATATCCTACTATATGAGCCTACAGCCATTAACCCTACCAGCACAGTCGTCACAACAGGAGGCGACTCTCCGGCAAGGACGCTTGTCGAACGGATTAACTTACTATATCCGCCACAACGCAGCTGAGCCGGGTTTGGCCAGCTTTTATTTGGCGCAGCGCGTAGGCTCGATCTTGGAAATGCCACATCAGCGCGGTTTGGCGCACTTCCTCGAGCATATGGCTTTTAATGGGTCGACCCATTTTCGCGGCGAGGGTGCATCGCCCGGCTTGATATCTTGGTGCGAAAGCGTCGGGATTAAGTTTGGCACAAACCTAAATGCGTGCACCGGCGTTGATCGCACGGTCTATCATATCTCAGCCGCTCCCGTGCGGCGACAGGGGGTGGTCGATTCGTGCTTGCTGATTCTGCGCGATTGGTGCGATGGGCTTTTGCTCAAAGAGAAAGCGATCGACAAAGAGCGGTGCGTCGTGCGTGAAGAGTGGCGCACGAGACGCACAGGGATGGCCGTGGCGCGAATGATGGAAGATGCTTTTCCGGTCATTTTCAAAGGCTCAAAATATGAAGATGCGATGCCGATCGGCCATTTGGACGTCATCAATAATTTTTCGCCCGATGCGTTGAGAGATTATTACAACAAATGGTATCGGCCGGACTTGCAAGCGGTCGTCATTGTGGGAGATGTGGACGTCAATGTCATAGAAAGCCAAATCAAACGGCAGTTTGGCGGCCTATCGCTCCCGCCAAATGCGCCCCAGCGCCGATACTATCCCGTAGCAGACAACAAGCGTATGATTACGCACGTGATGCGCGATGCAGAGCAACCGATCGCTCTGGCGCATCTCTATATGAAGCGCGATGTGAAGCCAACTTCGGTGCGATCAAGCGAGCGCTATCAGCAAGAAATCTATGAGCACGACTTGATTTGCTTGATGCTTAACGAGCGCTTGTCGAAACAACAAAGCGGGGCGAAGGCGCCTTTTACGGCAGCATCGGTGAAAGATGGAAAATTTTTGATTGTTCAGACGAAAAAAGCCTTTTCGCTGAGCGTCTCGTGTAAGAGAGATCAGATCGAAGCCGGATTGTCGGCAGCTGTAGGCTTGCTGGAGCAGGCGCGCCAATGGGGATTCACGACCGGAGAACTGACGCGAGCTAAAGCGATCTTGCGCAACAAGGCCGAGCGCTGCAATAATCAGCGCGGACAATTGGCCAATCATCATTACGTAAAGCAATGTCTGGATCATTATCTTTATGGTGAGCCGATTCTTTCTACGGCGGAAGAATTGCACGTAAGGCGTAAGTTTGATGCGGAACTGACCTTGGCGGATGTAAATACAGCGATTAAAGAGTTGGTAACGGACCGCAATCAAGTATTGCTGCTTTATGCACCCAAAAAGGCGGACTTCCGCGTGCCTTCAACCGAGCAACTTGAGCGCTGTGTGCGTGGGGCGCAAAAGAAAAGCTATCCGGCTTACCAAGAATGTGTACGCCCGAAGATGCTACTCACCGCCTTTCCGCGACCGGGAAAGATCTTGGCGGAATATGATCATACGAAAGCGGGCGTGCGCGTATTTAAGTTGAGCAATGGCATAAACGTCTACGTAAAGCATACGGCTTTCGGTGCAGATCAAGTGAGTTTCAAACTCTTTGGCAAAGGCGGGAAGCAACTCTTTGCCAATGAAGATGCGCCCAACTTGGCCTTTCTCAAAGGGGCTATGGAGGCCGGCGGATGGGGAGAGCTATCAGCGGCGGATTTACGTAGTTGGATGGCCGGAAAGTCGATGCGGGTCGCACCTTTTATCAATGAAAGGACGCAGGGCGTTGAGGGTACGGCTTCGACAAATGACTTGAGGGCACTTTTTGAGTTGACTTATTTATATGTAACGCAACCTCGAAAAGATCCGGCGGCTTACGAAAGTTTCAAAGAGCGGATGCAATCGTTTTTGATCAATCGCGAGGCAAACCCAAATGTGACTTACAACGACGCAATTGCGGCCGCACGCTACGGAAACAACCCGCGTACCGCACCAACCACGATGGAGACGTTAGCAAACGCAGACTACGAGCGGATTCAGGCAATCTATCGCCAACTTTTCTGCGGGATGAATGACTGCAACGTGATTCTTGTGGGGAATATTGACTTGCAGAGTTTGCGCCCCTTGCTTTGTCGTTATGTAGCTTCTTTACCGGCGAAAAATAGCGTCAACTCGCAGCGGACGGCCGCTTTACCGGCAGTGAGGAAGGTGGACGAAACGCTCATTTATCGACGTCGGCAAGATACGCCCTACGCTTCTGTTTCAATCTTCTACGACTTTGAACTGCCCTATGAGCCGAAGAGTGACGTGATGCTCAAAACTTTCAAGCTCATTCTTCAGATGATGTATACAGATACTATTCGCGAAGAATCAGGCGGCGCTTATCACGTCAGCGTAAATACGGAGTTAGATGGCTTGAAAATGCCTAATGCGCTTTTGAAAATCGCCTTTCGCACAGATCCGCAGCGCTATGAGGAGTTGATTCCCTTGGTCTACGAACAATTACTTCGCTTGGCGGAACACGGACCTACGCAGGAGTTATTACAAAAATCAAAGGAATTCTTGCTGAAAGCGCACCGGCAGCAAGCTCAATCCAATCATTATTGGCTACACATCTTATATAATATGGTGTATCGCGGAGCGGATTTTGACACCGACTATGAAAAAATAACAGAGGCAGTCTCTGCGCACGACGTGCAGCAACTTTGTGCGGAAATAATCGCTCAAAAGCGGCGAATTGAGGTCACAATGTTGCCGCTTTAAGGCGATTTTGTGGACTCTTTTCGGGACATTCTTCGAAAAAAATTGGTCTAATTAGGCGAAAATATAGGTAAAATGCACCGTATTAAAGGCTATGAAGCCTACTTTTAGCTTTTTTGTGCAGAAAATAATCTCCATCAATTGTAACATCCGTATCTTTGCCCCGTCATTAAAGAAACGGCGCGAGAAACGCACCACTTCGGTGAGACACCTCCGCCTTTCGCCTCGAGGCTTTGAAGATAAGAGGAATGAAGGAGCAACTATCAGAGACGATAAATACAAATAAGAGAAGAACAAATCATTTATAAAAAGAAATCGGTAGGCATAAGCCTCCGTATGTTTAACTAAATTATTTAGACAATGAAAAAGTTATTCCTAACATTTGCATTCGCAGTAGTTACTATCGCAGCTAGCGCACAAGTTTACCTTGGTGGTGAAGGCAGTTTTTGGCGTAATCCGAACGACAATCACACTCAGTTCTCTTTGAGACCGGAAATCGGTTACAAACTCGATAGCGATTGGTCACTGGGTATGCAAGTAGGTTACCAATACGACTACCTAAAAGGCATAGACGTGCACACGGTTAACGTTGCTCCTTACGCTCGTTACACTTTCGCAAAGCTTGGTCCCGTTAAGTTCTTTGCTGACGGCGGTTTCGCTTTCTTTTCTTCAACGGCAGACGCTTCTGGTAGCCACGATCCCAAATACTCTACTTGGCAAGTTGGCATCACGCCGGGCCTTTCAGTAGATTTGAATAAGCGCATTTCATTCATCACGCACTTTGGCTTCTTGGGCTATCGTGATTCCGACTACAAGAATGGCGGCAGTTCAGTATTCGAAGGCAACAACGTATTGGGCGAAGACGGCTTCGGCTTCCGTCTGGACTCTTCTACGCTCCAATTTGGTTTCGTCTACAACTTCTAAAAATAGCCGGACGTTGTCCGCTTTATAAATAGCGCCCCGTTATCTTCAACGATAGCGGGGCGTTGCTTTATAGAAGCAGGAAGCGAAAAGAATCAGCGTCACCACTGCTTCACAGAATTATAATCGTACGCCGCAAAACACGAACCATTTCCATAAAATGCAAATGCTCCGAAAGCCTTTTGGCTTTCGGAGCATTTATATCGCTAAACTAACGATCAGCTTATTTTGACTTCAGCGCGTCCGTCACCTTGATTGTATCCTTCTCAACGTAAGTCTTATCCTTATCGTTTTGAGAAATAACCACATTCAAGTTGTCGTTGTTTGCATCATAATAGATTGTCGTCTGATAAGCCGGCACTTCGTGCGCCTTACCACCCGTCGTCTTGTAAATACCATTCTCAGAAACGATTGGCGTAACCGTATTGAAATACTTCACTACGTTATCAAATTCGCCGCCAACTAACTTCTGCAAACGAGCCTTAAGATCTGCGTTATTTAAGAGGTTGATCTCTGTCGGAGTTTTACCATCATTCGTGGTGAAGAGAGCCTTCACGCTGTCTGTTGTTGCAGAATCAGCTACAACCTGCATAGAGTCGTTTGTTGCGGGTGTGGCTTCTTTCGTCTGTTGCTTGCAAGCCGTAAAGCCCAAACTGATTACGAGCGCTGCAGCCAAGATAAATGTCTTTTTCATTGTTGTCTTTATCTAGTTTGAATTATATGGAGCAATATTACTCCACGCTGCAAAAATACGCATTCCGTTTGGCATACGTCAAGAATTTAAAGAAAATTAGGCGAAGCTTTCCTATCTTGGCTTTTCTACACCCGACTTGGCATCTTTATCTAAATTATGGCCAATAATAGCTGATTCTCTCCTTTTTAATTGTTTGTATACGGAGAAGGGCGTACTTTTGCACCGCAATCTATAATTGACTTATTGTTTAACACATTCAAAACTATCACTATTCTACAATGGGATGGATTAACGACATACTTTATAACCAAGATTCGGTGGCGCATACTATCGGTCTTTATGCTGTTGTCATTTCTTTAGGCATTTTGCTGGGTAAGATCAAGATCCGAGGTTTTTCTTTTGGGATGACGATCGTGCTTTTCATTGCCATATTGATGGGCCACTTAGACTTTCGCATCAACCAGCAGGTCTTGCTCTTTATGCGCGACTTCGGACTTCTGATTTTTGTCTACACGGTAGGCTTACAGATGGGTTCGAGCTTCTTCTCCTCTTTCCGGCAATCCGGTATTCGCCTCAACGTCTTGGCCATCTTTGTCGTACTGCTGAACCTCGTCGTCTTGTTTACGATCTATTTTTTCAATAGCGATAAGACGAGCATCTACCAATTGGTCGGCATTATGTCGGGCGCCGTGACGTGTACGCCCGGATTGGGTGCCGCACAGCAGGTTTTGCAGGAAGCGCCGGGCGACTATGCGCAGACAATCTCTCAGATGACGATGGGCTATGCCGCATCTTATCCTGTCACGATCATCGCTTCGGTTCTCGTGATGGCGTTTATCAAACTCATATTTCACATCAATCCTGCTGCAGAGCAAGCAGCCGTAGAAAAAGAAGAGGCCGACGCTCACGTAGAACCATTTATCGGCACATTTAAGTTAACCAATACGCTGATCGATGGCATAACAGTCTCTAAGTTGCACAATGTTTACGACCACGATTATGTCGTTTCGCGCATACTAAAGCCGGACGGGCAAATCTTAATACCCGGTTACGACACGCAAATCGGCGTCAATGACCTGCTCTTAGTCGTAATGTCGCCCGAAGATGTCGAGGCTTTCCGACAGATTGTTGGGCCTGTGGTGGAGCGCAACTGGGATAAAGAGCCGGGAAAGGTCGTTTCGCGCAACATTCTCATATCCAATCCGAAGATTAACGGAAAACAGCTGGGCGCACTGCGCATACGCAACGGTTACGGACTGAATGCTACGCGCGTAACGCGGGCCGGCGTCTCGCTTTTGGCCTCTCGCCATCTCACTTTGCAGGTAGGCGACAAACTGACGGTCGTAGGTCGCGAAGCTGACGTTGAACATTTGGCCGGCCGCTTGGGAAATTCGCAGAAACACCTGCGACAACCCAATATGTTTACCTTCTTCTTCGGCATACTCCTTGGCATTTTGCTTGGCAGCGTGCCCATTGCTTTTCCGGGAATGACCATGCCGCTGCGCCTGGGACTCTCCGGCGGCCCGCTGATCATTGCAATCCTAATCAGCCGCTATGGCTACAAACTCAAGTTGGTTTCCTACACTTCCACCTCGGCCGCATTGATGATTCGCGAATTTGGTATGTGTATTTTCTTAGCCTCAGTAGGCTTCGCCGCCGGCCCGAAGTTTGTCGAGTCAGTCTTTAGCGCCAACGGTGCACAATGGGTTTTCTGGGGCTTCCTCATCACGACCATTCCCTTAGTCGTAGTAGCCACATTCGCGCGCATAAAATATAAGATCAACTACTTTACTATTCTCGGCTTCATCTGCGGAGCTTACACCGATGCTCCCGCTTTGGCCTATGCCGACAGCGAAGGCAACAACGACGCGGCACTCGTAGCCTACTCTACGGTCTATCCGCTCATCACCTTCCTCCGCGTCCTGTGCGCGCAGTTTATCGTCCTGGCCTTCTTAGCCGTCTGACAAGCTCGCAACGCCGCGATATTGCATCCTTTAGCGGCCTTTCCGCTTCCTTATATCCACCCTCGCCCCAATCGGGACGGGGGTGCACCCATTTTCACCTGATCACGAGCTATCCCCTTCCTGTTGCGGCATTCTCAGCCCCACCCACTCGCGCATCGCTTTTGGAAGAAACTACGGCAGCCCACAAGCGGGTAAAAGTCCTATCGGAATCGGAAGCCACAATTCAAAATCTCACTATAAGAAGCACGCACGAAAAGCGCCAACTAATCAATAAAGTTCCACTCCAAGCCCAAACGCCCATTATTTGCTCGGCCCAAACTATGGTTTGGTGGGAGCAAACGATGGTTTGGTGGGAACAAACTATCGTTTGGTCGGGGCAAACCATAAACGATCAAAATCAAAGCGATATCAAACGGGCGGAGAAGAATTAAAGAAGAACCCCAAAGAACTCCTATTTTCGCGCATTACACGAAAAAACGAAATAAGGAAGAAAATTAAACCTTTACGACTTAAACCAGTTTGCAGCAAAGGTGAACGAGAACAAACCGGCGTCGTGCAAAATCAAGCCTTACACGACCACATAAGGGCATAAAAAAGAGAAAGACAAAACTGCCTTTCTCTCAATGTGACCCCGGTGGGACTCAAACCCGCGACACTCAGAACCGGAATCTGATGCTCTATTCAACTGAGCTACGGGGCCTACATTTTTCGAGTGCAAAAATAGGCATTAAAGACCAACAAGCAAAATTTGACACAGACAAAGCGAAAAAACTTTTTAATCTCTTGGTAATTACTTACGAAACTCGTATCTTTGCGGACATAAAAGGGTGAGGGACTTTTTGAAGTTCCTCATTTGTTTTTAACCGTTTACGTCTGTTTGCGCCACGCTTCTTCACAGATCGCGAACGGTAGCCGTAAGGGGAAGCGCCATCTCGTCCGAAAAAACAAGAGCAGATGGGGCGCATTCTCATATCTTTATATAATGTATGATAGATAAAAACGTCGTAAAACAACTGGTAGAGGAATGGCTCGAAGGGAAAGATTATTTTCTGACGGACCTAACCGTTTCCCCGGACGATCGCATCGTCGTAGAGATGGATCACGTAGAGGGGGTTTGGATTGAAGACTGTGTAGACTTAAGCCGTTATATCGAAGAACGTTTGAATCGCGACGAAGAAGACTACGAACTCGAGGTAGGGTCGGCTGGTTTAGGGCAGCCATTCAAAGTTCCACAACAGTACATCAACTTCATTGGAAAGGAAGTGGAGGTATTAGACCAAGACAGACGCAAGATAAGGGGAATCTTGAAAAGCGTTGAAGGCGAAAAATTTGTGGTTTCGGTCAATGAAAAAGTACGCGTGGAAGGAAAGAAACGTCCTGTAAAGATGGACGTTGATCACGAGTACGACATGAATGAAGTAAAATACACAAAATATCTAATTAGTTTCAAGTAGAACTA
>ERZ773051.1622-NODE-1622-length-12061-cov-4.940863_pt1 | contig 12061 bp, 18 predicted proteins | sample MGYA00580631_ERZ773051 | MGnify/ENA primary metagenome ERZ773051 (study PRJEB29015, sample SAMEA2738137) | human oral metagenome | biome: human oral; feature: human-associated habitat; material: saliva | place: China | collected 2204 ...
TCTGCTTGGTCAGGCCAGCCAGAGCATGCTTAGAGGCTGTATAGGCAGCACCGCCTCCGCCAGCCAAAAAGCTAGCAATCGAACACATATTAATGATGATACCAGACTTTTTCTCCAGCATTTTCTGAAGGTAAAAACGAGTGATTTTCATAGTTGCGGTCAGATTGAGCGCAAAAATCTGCTCCCAATCCTCGTCACTTATCTCGTGCAAGGGACAATAATCGTCCAAAATACCGGCTGTATTACAAAGAATGTCCACTTCAGGCAAGCTAGTGAAAAGCGGTGTCAAATCATCTGTCAAATCCATTTTAAAAAAACGTAGTTCATTTAGAAACCCCGGATTTTCACTCTTGTCCACCCCATAAACGCGGTAGCCATTTTCTAAAAAGGTCAGAGCCTGAGCTTGGCCGATGCCAGAGCTAGCTCCCGTCACTAGTACCGTCTTAGTCATCCACTTCCACCCAATCTGTCGCGAGGACATCACAAGGAGTTGGACTCCACATGGAGAAGCCCTCCCCTTCGCCTGAAACATTGATTAGGAAATAAGGTGTCACCTCGAGAGCCACCCCATTCTGCTCAATCGTGTCAAAGAGCTGGACATAGTTCTCTGCCCCACCCCAGCCTGTACGCACATATTTTTTCTTGGCCTTAAGGCCTGGTAAAATTTCTCCAAATGTCATGATTTTCTCCTTTATTGTCTATAAACCTTGATTTGATAAGGTTTGCCAACCTCTGAAATGAGGTGGTTTTTAAATTTGTTCACCTTTTTGTGGACTCATAGGCTATTTATAGCTTTTTCGTAGTATGAAACAGCCTCTTTTTCTTTGTCCTTGGATAGGTGACTGTAGATGTCCATGGTCATAGCCAAGGTAGCATGGCCTAACCGGTATTGTAATTCTTTATAGCTGATACCAGCATTGAGCAATAAACTAGCGTGAGTGTGGCGGAAAGCGTGGAAGGTAAAGCGGGGTATTCCAATTTCTTTGCAGCGCCGATCCAGGGAATCTTGTCTTGTGGCCATATTCTGATATTCTTTGGTCAGGATAGCAAATACTACAGACGGAACACGCGCCCCATCTTCTAAGAATAATTGCCGCTGCCTATTTTTGTAGAGCTTCAGCATATTGACTGTTTTCCGGTCAATACTAATCACTCTAACTCCTGCTTTACTTTTAGGCGGGCCTACTAGATCCACCAGCCTATTATAATTCTTTGATATGCTGATAGTTGCATTCTCCAAGTCGATATCAGACCACTCCAGAGCCACTGCTTCACCAAAGCGACAGCCAGTCGCAAGCAGTAGGCTATACAGCACATAATCAAAATAATGACTGTATTTTTTGAATGCCAGCTTCTCCATATAACCCAAAAGAGACTTCAAGTCCTCCGGAGCGATAAACTTGATTGCTTTACTCTCACGCTTTGGCTTCCTGGGCAGGATAATATCCCTCGCTGGGTTGAATGGCAAGAGCTGCAGTGAAACGCCATATTTTAAGATACGACTGTTTATCGAGTGAACCACGCCAAAGTAAACCAAGCGACTTGATAAGTCATTGATGAAACTCTGGATATAACTAGCGGCCAGCTTCTCCAGTTTCATCTTTCCAAAAACTGGGATTAAGTGGCTATTCACCATTCTTTCTGTCGCTATGAAGGTTTGTGGTTTGACAGTCAGCCGGTAACTTTCCAGCCACAGTTCAGCCAATTCTTGATAATTCTTCACCCGTACAGATTTATGAACCGTTGACCCGTTCGCTTTAAAGTCAAGCTGCGCGTGCTGGGCTTTGCTCTTGACCTCTTTTCTTGTCCGTCCAGTGATACTAGTCTTTACTTTCTTCCCTGTTACCTGATCCACTCCCAGATAGACACTTGCGCGGTACACATTGCTACCGTCTTTCTTTTTGACTTCTGTTATTTTCATGATATACCTTTCCATCAGCAGGCAAGCTGTTATTAAAAAGATTTTAGATTGAATTAGGTTTATATCATGCTAGGAGCCACGAGACGCCCTCTATTTTCGATTTTTATGAGTTGGACAGTCAAATATACCAGAAAAGAAAACAAGCGCTTAAACGGGCTTATATTGCGTTTTAAAACGTGGCATGTTTTGGGGTGAATAATCTAGGTCAAGAAATGAGATTGTGAGGGTATGAGACTATTTATCCGCTAGGTGCTTGATTTGTCTTTCAAAGTCTGAGTTTATCTTTTGGGTTTTGTTGAATAGCTGATACTCTGCTTTTGCTTTATCTTTCGCAGCCTTGGAAGTGATTTTCCCATGACCTTCTAAAATATCGTATTCTTGGAAAGTCAAAAAGCGGTCAATGCTTTGGGCTAGTTGTTGCATTGTCTGAGCTTTTCGCTGTTCTATCTGTCTTTCCAGGTAATCAAAATAGCTAGATATTCCTCTTTCAAGGGAACGGATTTCTGTTTCTGAAAGGTAATTCTTTGCTATTTGGGTATCTGCTTGCAGTATGCGACCGTTAGGGGAGTTTTTCCATGTTGTAAGTCCCATGTTGTCTTTTGTGTGGTCTGCTTTCGTGTAGATAATTTCCGCAGCAGTTTGGCCAGTGATTGCATAATGAAACTTATTCTGTACATCAGCATAGAATTGCTTAGTCAACGTACTTTGTGGGTCATAGTCGATAGAGATTTCAGCAAAAATATCTGTAATCTGCAACCATATACGACGCTCACTAGCTCGGATAGAACGCACGCGCTCCAAGAGCTCACGGAAATAGTCTTTTTCCAGCAAGTTTTCGCCTTGTTTCAGACGGTTGTCATCCATGGCGAACCCTTTTATCATGTACTCACGAAGTACCGAAGTAGCCCACTGTCTAAACCGCGTGGCTTTTTGAGAATTGACACGGTAACCTACGGAGATAATAGCGTCAAGGTTGTAGAAATCAACTTGGCGTACAACTTCACGGCTACCCTCTATTTGAACTGTTTCCATTTTGGAAATAGTTGATTTTTCATCTAGTTCGCCTTCTTCAAAGATATTTTTTAGATGTTTACTGATTGCAGGAACACCGACATCAAAAAGTCTGGCCATTTCTTTCTGACTAGCCCAAATCGTTTCGCCGCGGATAATTACGCTAGCTGTCTCGTTATCGTTGTCAGCGGTATAGATCAAGAATTGTAATTCGTTCATGAGATCCTTTCTAAAATTGGTAGTATCGTTTTCCAAGGTCAGCGGACTTGCTGAAGTCTACTTTTTACACTGAGAAACGCTCATAAGAGCTCTTCTAAGCGCGTGATTTTGTCTTGGGTACAATTACACTCGGAAAGTATTTCAAGCCGTAAAAACAAGGCCAGAGATGTTCCTACGAGTCTTGGACGAGATGCTGACAGTTCCCAAAAGCTAAAACTGGCTCATTCTCTCTTTTTCAGCATCTAGTGACTGCTGCAATAGGTCAGCCAGACCTTGGACATTTTGATTGGCTAGAAGCTCCATGTACTCTGCTCGATCATTCTTGCTGATAATGACCGGAGCACCTAGGTACTTCATAGCCAAGTACATCAGGATTAGGCGACCAGCTCGGCCGTTGCCATCACTAAAGGGATGAATACGCTCTAGCTGGATATGAGTGTCGGCCAGTACTTCTACTATCTCCCGCTCACTCTTTATCATATCCAGCCTATAGGCCGTATTATCCACCCATTGAGCCATTAAAAAAGGCGTTTCTTCTGGTGAAGCCGTCTTAAACTCAGCCCCTATGATGGCATTTTGAACCGTTTTAAAGCGCCCTCTATCGTGCTGTAGGCGGTCTGTCAATAGCGCGTGGAAATCTTGCACCAGACCCAAAGTCAAAGGGGCACGATTGGTCAAGCTATCCAGCAGCAAAGAAAAGGCCTGCTTGTGGTTCTCTATCTCGTAGAACTCTCTAATACTCTTGTGCTTCCCTGGCAGGGTGCTTTCCAAGATGATACTGACCGTTTCAGGAAGGGATATCGTGTTCCCCTCAATCCCGCTGGAATGGTAGGCCATGCGAACCAAAATATCATCCAGGTAATCTTGTTTGTAGGTCATGCGGTTTCCTTTCTGTGGTTTATTGTATTTGATATTCAGGAAATTTGGTAGGCGTTGAACTCCGAGCGAACACCGAAAAATCAAGCGCTTCATGAGTGTTAGACATTGTTAAGGATTTCTAGGTTGTCACAGGGAAATGATCAAGTTTTTACCTAGGTACATCAATCATTTTTTGAATTTCGGCATCATTTACTTTGTATTCACGGGTTCCTTCGCCAATCCACCAATCTAACGATTTTAAAAATCCATATTCTTCTTTGCTAACTTTTCCATATTGGTTTTCAAACCAACTAGAATAATTAGATTGAATTTTTGAAATTATTTCATACTTAATTTTTGTGAATAGTTCACCCCTGTCGTAAGGTGCTATATATTTTTTTAGAAACAGAATACTATCATCGTCAATATCTATACTTACAGTAAATGAATTATAATCCAAATCATAAAAATAAGCTGAAACATACCAGATATTAAAATTATCCCCCATAGGTGTGTTATAAAAACTAACTTCTAATCCAAAATCACAACGAACCTCAATGTCTATGTTATCCGCCTGATGCTGATAAAAGTCTAAACTCTCTATTTGAGAACTATCTGGACTTTCATCTAACTCAAATGATTTTAGAGATACTTTTATATCTCTATTTTCATATACACTTTCTACTTCGTAATCATAAGGCAAAAAATAAAAAAAATCTTTTGGTTCTATCCTTAGAGCTAAACAAATCTTATTCAAAGTTAAGTAATCTATTTTAGTGCTAGTATTATTAACGATTTTTGACAATGCAGCTGGAGTAATACCCGTTTTAGTAGACAGCCATGCAGCTGTTTTTTCCTTTGATTTTAAAATATTTGATAGGTTGTTTTTTATCATAACCGTACCCTCCTAACGATATTTTACTATTATCTTCTAGAATGTACAATCAAAAATTATCACAAGAGATAATATTTCTTGTTGACTTTTAAAATATAATGGAGTACTATTATTCTAAGCAATAATTATTGCTTAGAATAATACAAAGAGGGTTGAAGATATGAAAAATAATTTCCGTGTTCTTTTAGCAAAGAAACGAAAAAAGGTTTCTGAAATTCATGAAGTGACAGGTATTTCTAAAAGTACCTTAACCAGCTTATATTATGAACGCACTAAGAATCCTGAAACAGAAACTTTGCTGAAAATTGCTAATTATTTAGGTGTCACTATAGATGAACTACTAACACCAGAAGAGTAGAAAGGAGCCAAACCATTGAACTAGTCTACATGGACGGTAAGAAAGAGCCGTACACGACAAGCGAGATAATCGCTGAATGTGCTGGAGTACAGCACCACACTGTAACACGCCTACTAAGAAATCACAAAGAGCGATTTACGGCGTTTGGATTTTATGGATTTGAAATCCATAAATTAGACGGAAAAGGACGACCTAAAAAGGTCTATCGTTTAAATGAGCAACAAGCTACTCTACTAATCACTTACTTAGACAACACACCGCAAGTTGTTGAGTTCAAGACAAACCTTGTCAAAGCATTCTTTGAAATGCGGGACGAGCTAACTCAGTTTAAGCTGCAGCGTTCTTTAGAAAAGCCAAAGCGCAAGACTTTGCATGAGAGCATAGAAAGCTGGAAAGAAGCTCCAAAGCACGCGCATAGCACGATTACAAATCTTTTGCTAAAAGGCACTAGCGGCATGAATAAAAAGCAACTGACGGCAGCGCGTGGCGGTCTGACAGGTATCGATAGCTTGACCAGTACCGAGCTTGTCAGATACCAAGCCTTGGAAGATATGGCTATCGCTATGATTAACCTAGGCATGACCTATCAGGATATTAAGTCCATGGTTTTCAGACCAAAAGAAAACGCACCACAAGGCGCGTGAGAGCAACAAAAAAGGCTTAGCAATAACCACACCGCAGAGCCTTTCGCACTATCACTAAAACATAATAAACAAGCAGGCAAGCTGTTATTAAAAGGGTTTTAGTAAAGATTTATACCTAGATTATAGCATATCTAGGACATTTTGACCATACCGAGAGCGCCAACTCTTTAAACTGGAGAGAAAAAAGTATTAGGTGCTGGTATCGCCATTAGCAAAAGCTAAACCACCCTGAGAAAATCACACACAGCTAGACTATTATTTTGGCACAAACTTACACGACCATAGGGAAAACTGGTAAGTTTGGGGCGGTTATCCGCTGGGAATAGTCTAGGCTTGCAAAAAAACAGTATAAGAAACTATGCAAGAAATAAGTCTTTTTATCACGGAAAAGCATGCTCATTGGCATAGCAATTACACAGAAAAAATCAAAAAACAGAGGTAAAAAACATGGAACAATATTTTAAAGATTTTGAAGAACGGTTACGCATTGCAGAGGAAAAACTGGACATACTAAGTGAATGGCATTTAGCAAAAAAACACAAGGGGGCGACTGAAATCACTGAACAGTGCAGGTTTGCTATCACTGCCCTATGGCTTGAGTTTGACAAGCTAGCAGAGGCTTACAGAGAACAGGAAGCCGATCATGAGAATTTCTTAAATGCAAACGTGGATAACTTGCTGGGAGAGCTGAAGAAACATGATGAGTTTTTAGCCAAAAATTCCCTTAACTTAGGGCACCCTCGCCCCCACTGGCTTTTATTCAATTATCTTAATGCAGCGGTAAGAAGTTTCACAGACCCTGAAGAACTGGCGCCAGATGACACCGGCAATATTTGGCAATATCTGCGCGATTTGATTATAAAAGACTTAAAAGAAAAGGAACTACTCAAATGAGCGAACTACTAGGCGCAATTTTAACACTACTACTTTTCTTTCTAGCTGGCGTATGTGCTGAGCTGTTTCACTCCTGGGCTATTGCTTACAGACGCCGAGGATATATCACCAAACGGCAACTCAGAAAGATGGAAAAATGGCTTGAAACAATGGAGGGCAGAGGATGACGGATAAAACAAATGATATTCTAGTCGACTATGAAGGGTTTTGCGGACAGTTAAAGGACATTCTAGAGGTCTTAGAGTTAGCTAGTGCAGAGGAGGGGCAGAGAACTTTTCCCCTACTCCACACAGCTAACCGCGCTCTAAAACAACTCATTTCAGAACATGACGCTCTAGCCGAGACATATCGCAAGGAGGCCTGCCATGACAGAACTTGAAGAAAGAATTCTAAGACTGATACCCGTAGGGGCAGACGAGCCACGCGCAGGGCGGGATATAGCCAATGTGCTAGGGCTGGAGATGAGAGCCTTACGAGATCACATTCTCCGGCTTATCGTTCGCTATGGTATTCCCATTGTGGCCAAACGTGGAGCAAGTAACGGCTACTATATCCCTGCTAATGATACCGAACGCCTAGCAGGTATCAGGGAGTTAAAGGCTCAGTATGACACAGAAGGAAGGCGTCTAGATGTGCTTATCAAAGCTGATCTAGAAAGCTACAAAGAGCTGCTGAAGGGAGCTGATCAGAATGTTTAGTCTCAGCAAAGAAAGTGAATATGAGCTAACTCATGGCGTTCTGGAGCTTGTGGAGAATTATCTAGAAGCGCGTGAGAAGGTCAAACCACGCTTGACGGGGTTAATTTCAGCCCAGCAAGCCATGGACGAACTGGACATAAAATATAAGACACTGCAACGGTGGGAAAAGGCTGGGCTAAGACGATACAAGCCACCGCCAGAGGACGCTAGAAAAGTGTATTACAGGGTTAGCGAACTTTTAAAATTTTTGGGGGTGGAAAATGGCAGGGTATAACGTACACCCCGCACAAGGCGGCGGTAAATATCATGATATGAAAATTTATAAAGATAGGCAGCCTAAACCTCTTACACACGAGGAACAAAAACGCTTAAAACGCCTGAAAAAGAAACGGAGAAAGGGGCGATAGGATGGCCATCTACGAAAGCCGAGGATTTGGATCACTAGTCCGGCCATATAAAGGCAAGTTAGAGCCGTTTGAATATATCGCACAGTTTAAACCCATGGCAGTCCCAGAGGGCGCAGATATTGAGGAATACAAACGAACTGTAGCGCCCTACTGCTTAAGTGGAAAAATAATTGCAGAAAAAAACGGCAGCTATCGCCGAAATAATCAAAGTTTAATTTATCGGGATTTGATTTTCCTTGATTATGATGAGATTAAGGGAACAACTGAGAGCTTCATAGAAGCTGTTTCTGGCGCTTTGTTTGGCTACTCCTATATCTTATACCCCACCATCAAACACACCCCAAAAAGCCCCCGTTTTCGCCTTGTGGTGAAGCCTAGCGGTGTGATGAATGAGGCAACCTATAAACAGGTAGTCAAAGAGATTGCTGACAAGATAGGGCTAATCTTTGACATGGCCAGTCTAACCTGGTCACAACTCCAAGGGTTACCAGTAACAACTGGAGAACCAGCAGAATATCAAAAAATTGTCGAGCACGGTCTAGATTATCCAGTCCCCAAGGTTGAGGCAGTCAGCGAACGAACAACTACTGAAGTTTACAAGCCTAGAGCAAGCGGCCAGAGGTCTATGACCATGAGGATCATTGACACACTTTTCAATGGTTTTGGAGACGAGGGAGGGCGTAACGTGGCACTCACGCGCTTTGTAGGCTTACTCTTTAACAAGTGGGTAGATTGTGACATAGAAACAGCTTACGAATTGGCAAATATAGCTAACAGCGTGACGCCTGACCCGTTGCCTATCGAGGAGCTAGACCGTACTTTTACCAGTATAGCTAGAGCAGAATTTAGAAAGAGAGGGTAGAACAATCGAAAAAGAAGAATTGAAAAATCTAGAAAGCGAAATCTTAGATGCGCGTGAAACCGAGGATAAATATTTCAAAACATTCAAAGGTGTTAGAGGACAACTAATCAAAGAATGCCAGGAACTCAAGGAAGAGGCTTATCAAGCAGCCTATGATGAAGTTATGGCTGATAGCAAGCACCTTGAAAATGTAAAAGACGGAAGATTGACCATAGAGCAGCACGAGGAACTAGCTAAACAAAAAGGGCAAGAAGCGAGTAATAAAGCCCTACCTACTAAACCGCTAGGCGTGGCAATCATGCTGACAAAGCATATTCACTTTATCAGGATTAAACCAGAGGCACAAGGGCAAAAAGCCCCACTCTATTTCTATAACCCTGATTTTGGCATCTGGGTAGAAGATAACGAATTTTTACAGGATCTTATCTCTATAATCTTCCCAAATGCTACCGAGAAACAAGCCTTTGACACATTGTATAAAATTGCTAGACAGAGCCAAATGAAAGAGATTCAAAGTGACTATACTGTTATCGGTAAACAGCTTTACAATGCCAAAACAGGCATATTTGAAGATATTACACCAGCTATAACAGTCACACGAAAGATAAAAACAGGCTACAACCCTAACGCAAAAGAGCCAATCATAAAAGGGTGGAAACCGACAACATGGCTTCTAGAATTATTTGACGGCGATACGGAACTTTATAACCTCGCTATCCAGATCATAAAAGCTAGTATCACGGGGCAATCTTTGCAAAAAATCTTTTGGCTATTTGGCGAGGGAGGCACCGGAAAGGGCACTTTCCAGCAGTTGCTGATTAACCTGGTAGGGATGGAAAATGTAGCCAGTTTGAAGATTACAGGCTTAACTAAAAGTCAATTCTCAACCTCTATCCTATTGGGAAAGTCCCTAGTTATTGGTGATGATGTGCAGAAAGACGCTGTTATAAAAGACACGTCAGATATGTTCAGCTTAGCGACAGGCGACATTATGACCATTGAAGATAAAGGAAAGCGACCATATAGCATACGCCTGAATATGACGGTAGTACAATCTTCTAATGGCTTACCAAGAATGAACGGAGATAAGTCGGCTATCGATCGACGATTTAGAATTTTACCTTTTACCAAAGTATTCAAAGATAAGCCTAATAAAGCCATAAAAGAAGATTATATCAACCGAAAGGAGGTCCTGGAGTATTTGGTTAAGTTGGCGATTGAAACACCGATTGCTGACATTAACCCTATGAAGTCTATTGAAATCTTGGAAGAACACCACAAGGATATGAACCCTGTTATTGATTTTATTTCCAAATTTTTTACTGATGAATTGACAAGTGAGTTTATCCCAAACAGCTTTGTCTATCATGTTTGGAAATGTTTCCTGGAGTACTATGACATAAAACAATCTAGGTCAGAAATGGGCTTACACCGAGAAATTAAGAGTAACCTTCCTGAAGGTTTTACAGTTGGCCAGAAAACTATCCCAGCGGGTCAACAGATTCACAAAGGTTTTTATCCTAAAGAGGATTTACCGTCTTTTGCCAGTCTTAATTATTTCAATGGCAGAGAAACCCCAGAAAGACAGAAAAAACCAAAAAATGAACGAGGTTACTACAACAATAGGCTAAAACTCAAGAAAAAACGTTGAAATTTTATACACTTTATACACTAGCTTATTTTTTTAACACACTTAGAAACATTGTATTATCAATGGTTTTAGACACTTCCCACACTTTATACACTTTTTTTGAAATTTCCCTATAAGAGTATTATAGGAAGCTCCCCCTATTATTTGTTTATATATATTTTATTTTTAGTGTATAAAGTGTCTAAAGTGTATAAAATAAGACTTTATCCCTTGATATGACTGGGTTTTAAATTTATACACTTTCAAAACTAAGTGTATAAAAAACAAAAGAAGCGTCTAAAAATGGAGGAAAGAAATGAAAATCAAGATATTTTATCAGCAACAGAATCAAAGCCTGCAGGAATTCGAAGCTCAAATCAACAACTTTATGGCAAGCGTTGAAGTTGTGGATGTAAAATGCACTGAAGCAACTGAGGGGGACTATGAGAATTTGAGTGCAACATTGGGGCTACTGGTCCTATATAAAGAATAAGGAGGAAGCCCATGACAGAACCAACATACTTTAAACAGGCAGATCAGGAACTGGAGGAACTCAACCGTAAGCGTGACGATTTTATGGCGGATGCAACACCAGTATGTCTTGAAGATACGCCTAAACTGATTGAACTAGGTGAGAAGCTTCGGACGGAAGACACCAGCATAAATGCTTATGAGTTATACAGACACCCTGAAGCGCGTGCAAAGTTATTCGCCCAAATCGCGGAAGCCTGCTTCTTGCTGATTACAGATAGTTCACCAGTACCAGTGCAGCCAACACAAGCACAGCGGATACATTTTTGCGAGTATTTGGAAGGACAGTTCCAGAATATCATTAAGAAGTTGATTGCAGGAACTGACAAGCAAGTTCTAGAGTCTTTACTTGAAGCTTTGCAACTACCCAAAGAAAAACAAGCTCAATTTGTCCGTGATGTGGTAGTAAGTGGCTTACTCAGTGAAGAATAGTAGCAAAGGGGCATTGCCTCTTTTTGTGGTTTCACTACTACTAAACCCAATAGTTTTGGGTTTTTCCATATAGAGGGAAATAATGAAGCAGTTAGCAATAGAAACAATCACTAAACCAATGAAGCTGAGAGGAATAACTAAGGGTATAGCCGAGTTGGACGGTCAATGTTTAGAGATTGATTTGGATAATTTAGAGATTGATTTTGGTGGAGAGTCATTTGAATTAGACAGAATAGCAGGAACTAAGGGCGGTAATCGATATTTCTTTCTTTGCCCTGATTGTGGTAGGCGGTGCAGGTTGCTTTATAAACGGTATTTATATTTTAGTTGCGGTACTTGTCTAGATATCCACAAGAGTACCCTGAACCGTAGTAAAACGGATTGCCAATACTACTGGGAGCTTGCGCTTAGGGAAGCTAGAAAGGTAGAACCAGGGTGGAGTCCTAGACGTGGTGGATATATGTTTGATGGTTTCCCTGAAAGACCAAGGTATATGAAACGTGACAGGTATCATAAGCACTATAAGAAGTTTTTGAAGTATACTAAAAAAGGGGATAGATTTTGGATGAATGGTTCGAGATTGTGAGACAATATGAAGTAGTGTGCAATTTACAAAACGAACAAATACTACATATTAGACGGTTTGAATGTTAAAAAAGCTAGATATATCAAGGATTTAAGTAAGTAGAGCGTTCCAAAAA
>ERZ773051.1626-NODE-1626-length-12052-cov-7.843544_pt1 | contig 12052 bp, 11 predicted proteins | sample MGYA00580631_ERZ773051 | MGnify/ENA primary metagenome ERZ773051 (study PRJEB29015, sample SAMEA2738137) | human oral metagenome | biome: human oral; feature: human-associated habitat; material: saliva | place: China | collected 2204 ...
GTTTCACTCATAAAAGTTAATACTCCCGTTCATATTCTTCAAACAATGATTCAACTACACGATTAACATCTTGCATTGATAATCTTCTATCAGATTGACTATCCCGAACTCCGTGTGTGATTTCTTCTTCAATCAATCTCTTTAAATATCCTTCATTTTCTAATATTCCTTGGTTTTGACCGATTCTATGGTCTAATTTAACCTTAGAACCTTTGATAATGCGATAGACAAGAGGAAACTTAGTGACTGTGGTCGAATTAGTCACATGCTTATAGGAACGAGCTGCCATTTCATCTCCATCAAAGTTCATGGTTAAACGTCTCATACGAGTATGATAATCCTCAACGGACTTAAAGAGTTCTTCATAGTCTTTCTGGGTTTCTTTTATATTCTCCATGGTAAAACCTTCTTGCCCATGGATGTAATGTTTTTTCATGATGCGCTGGAATTCTTCATATAGAGAGACCCACTCCGGATCCTTTTCATCCCGTTGGTTTTTAATCCCACTTGCAACTCGCCGTTTCAAATCTTCTAGGTCATTGGCTGCTAGACGGAGTTCTTCTTCTGCAATCTTGACAAAGCTAAAGCTGGTCTCAGACATAGCTAAATTTAAGATCATCTGACTAGAAAAGTCAGCTGGTTTATCAATCAATGAAAGTGTCAGCATACGTCTAGTGAGAATATTGAGCAAGATTGAAATCTGAGAAATATCAATCTGATCGAACAAGTGACTGAATCCGTGAAGACGAGCAACATTGTAGTGTTGCTTGACAGACTCCAAGGCTTTTCGTAAATCAATCAATTGCTTTCTATCCTTGATGTCATTGATGGCTTGGGAGAAGTACTCTAGATTATCCGTTGGATAATCTAAAAGGATATGCTCAATCTTTCTCAACTCCTGAGAAATTTCATCTGCCGACACAAAGAGCGAACCAAAAACATCCTCACCAGTTTGCCCTGTTAAGGTCATATCATACTCTTGATTAAGTTCTTCTAGATAGGCACGATTGGTCTTGTCAAACTCTTTGGTAATATCCGCAAAGTCGATGACATAGCCAAAGAGGTATTCTTTGTAAGGACGATTGACACGAGTTAGAGTCTGCAAAAGATTGTGAGCCTTGATCTTGCGCCCTAGGTAGAGGCGCTTGAGACGAGGTGCATCAAAACCTGTCAAGAGCATGGAGTAGACGATGATGAGATCAATCTTGCCTTCCTTGTAGGCATCTACCTTGTCCTTCTTCTCTTCCTTGTCTCCCTCATCATGAAGGATGAGAGCGGAAGTCAAGTTGGTCGAGCCAGCTTGACGACGTTCTTCCAATTGCTTTTCAAGCTCACGCGCCTGTTTGGACGAATCACAGACAATCATGCCACCGATAGTCTTGTCATCAAAGACCAAATCACGCGCACGATTGAAATCTTCGATGATAAAGTCTAGCATAGGCTCCACATAGTGAGGATGAGCAAAGATATCTTCCTTGGATAGGGCGCCACGTTGGATCTCTTCGTTGATAGATCTGAGATTATCTTTATACGAAGTCTCGATATCTTCACGCATTAAGCGTAGGGTAAAGCCGTCATCGATAGACTGGTTGTAGTAGTATTTATGGATGTAGTTTCCAAAGATATCACGCGTGGTCGCATGACTTTCCTTGGTCTTGCCATCTTTCTTATAGGTGATCAATGGCGTTCCAGTCAAGGCGATCTTAATGGCCTTGGTGTCAGCCTGATAGAGATTTGGCAGGTAGGAGCCACGTTCATTGTATGAACGATGAGCTTCATCGATAAAATAGACATTTTGACGATTGAGGTCATAACCAGAGCGGTCTGTCAGATCTGAATCATCCTTAAACTTCTGGATATTGACCACAGCCACATCATAGCCGTCTTGTTTTTGATTGAGTTCTTGAGGATTATTGATGCGCTTAACCTTGAGCCCTCGTTTGATAAATTCCTTAAATGCTTGGTCTGCCAGGTCCAAACGATCGACGACAAAGTAAAACTGAGGAACGATTTCCTCTTTTGAGAAATAATGAGTCAGATAGCGGATGTTGAAGAAGGCCAAGGCAGTTTTACCTGAACCTTGGGTATGCCAGATAACCCCTTTATTGATGCCTTTTGCAATCATTTCTTCGATAGCACGTGTCGCAAAATACTGAGGATAGCGCATGATGTGCTTCTGCAATTGCATCTGTCCATCCTTGCTTTCTTCCTCTACATAGACCAAGCCAAAACGAAGCATAAAGAGCAAGCGTTCCTTCTGATACAAGGAAGATAGAAAGGCATTGCAAGGAGTGTCTGGGTTCAGGTTTGTTGTAAACTCTGGTTGAGATTTGAGGGCAAAATGATTCATATCTTCTAGAACGAAGTCAATTTGCTCCTCTGTTAGAGGGACAAAAGAATGAGAAAAATCTTCTTTTCTTTCTTCCTTAAAAGCATTAAACTTGGTTTTTGAATAGGCGTTCGAACCGTAATAAGAACCCTGTTTTTGTTGTACTTGGCCACTGATATATGGCAAGTTGTCAGATAGAGCTATCAACTGGGTGATATTGTTAAAGCGTCGGAACTTGCGATTTTCAAAACGTTGTTTTGTTCTGTCTTGCTCTGAGTGAACTCCTGTCTTTCCATCTCGGATAGCATTGGGCTGTTTAACTTCAATATAAGAAATAGGTATGCCGTTGATAAATACAACGAGGTCCGGACGAAATTCATCCCGGCCATTTTTATATGTAACTTCAAGCGCTACATGGAAGGTGTTTGCTTCAGGATGTTCCCAGTCAATATAGGTCGCACTTGTTTCTCCGATGATTCGTTTGTAAAAAGCCCGTCCCAGATCATTTTGGTCTAGTTCCAACTTGATATTACTTAGCTCTCGTTCAACATCCACATCAGTTGCGTAATTATTGAACTTCAAAAATTGCACTCTAAAAATAGATACCAGAATATTCGTCTCTGGATCTCTTTCTGCAATTTCCTTCCCTTTGCGAGGAAGATAGGTATAGCCCATACGCATGAGATGCAATGCTGCTGGAATTTGAACCCTCGTCATTTCTGTAAATTCTTTTCCTTTTCTCATATCATCATCCTATTAAAGCTGTGCTACTCCTATTGTACTTGGTCTTTCGATCACAAGTTCTGGAGTTGCTACTGCCTTCATCCGTCTATCCTTTTCCTGTACATAATCTCCTATTATTATAGCATGTTTGGGAAAGAAATTAACGCTTTCAAATCATTTTGTTATCTTCCTATAAAAAAGTACAGAAAAACAGGCCTAGGCCTGCTCTGTTTCTTATCCTGTTTCTACCAAATTTTATTGCTTATAAATAAGCAGAGAAATACAAAGGATAACTAAAAGGGAATTAAATCGATGGGTTCAGTAAGCAAGTAAAAAGGCAACCTAACGGATGCCTTTTTAATCATCAAATTTTAGACGTCTGTAGAGTGTATATAATCCTTGTTCATCAGGAAATTCAGTAAGTTTTTCAAACCCCTTTTTTTGGTAAAACAACCCATACATGTGTTCACGACATTCTAATAATAATAGACGTCCTCCGACCACCCTTTGAACTTTTCTTATTTCTGCATAGCACTCATTTAATATCGCTTCCCCGCTAATATCATCCGTTGTATACTTATCTGACCTTCCCAATTGACCTATTAAGTATGCTTGATAAGATAATAATTTGTCTCTGCCAGGTACTGAACCAAGAAGTTTCTTTTTCTTGTTTTTTGATAGCCCACTGATATCAACTGAGGTTTGACCAATTGTAAAAAAAGCCATAATATCCAGTTTTCCTTGTTCAAAACTACTTTTATCAATAATTAAACTTGTTTTCCCCAAATTGCTATTATCATATGCTATAGCTTTTTTTCTCAAAAACATTTCAAGGTCTTTTTCTCGTTCACAGGTAAAATCATTGAAAAAAGGTGACAAATCCTCTTCGGTATAGCCACCTTTTATTAAATCTCCTAAAGAAAATATGATATACTCTTTCACTTACCAAAAATCCTTTTCAACGTTTCCTGATGGTGATTTGGGTGCTCATATTTAGAATTAAATCCTTTTGGTAAAACTTGTCTAGTATTTTTAGTCATATGAGTTACAAACTCTGCAGATTTTTCTGCTGATACACAAAAGTTCTTCGTAAAACTAGTTGTAGCCATATTAACACCTCCATCTTTTTTAATAAAATTCTATCGTAAATCAATTTCTTTGTCAAACAGCTAATTTTAGGCAAAAAACACAATATATAGTAAAAACCATACAGTTTTATATAATATTTCATAAAAAAACTACATATTGTGTTAATTTTTTTTAAAAAAACTTTTATAGTCTTAGCAATGTTTTCTATATCAGCTTTTTGATTCTGTTAATGGTAAGCTTTAACATCCCTATTATTTTCTTTTAACATTCTATGCTGTTACAATATCCTTGTATTTAAAAGTTTTTTAGGCTGTAATTAATTTAAGGTAAAGGTGGGTCTAACATTCATGAAGCAGCTTGCTGTGGAGGCGGTGGGGTACCTTTGTTTTTTTATCTCACAAAAGCCCCTAGATTTGTTCTAAGGGCTTTTAGTTTATCCGTGGTGTTTTTAAGTTGTCTAGTACGAAACAAAGTAAAATAGGGAGCAAATATGAAGCCTATGCCTACTTATACACTTCTAACTCTCCGTTCTGGTGGGTTCTCGCAAAGTTTAAAACGGCTATCTGTTTGTATCTGTGGTAGCTAGTAGAACTAGTACCTGATATCTTTACGCTTTCGCTTATTGTTCTCTTAATCAAGTAGCAATAATGGATAATAAAGTATTTTCTGGCTCTCTTATTTTCAATTCTGTTGATGTCATGGGCGAATATTTCCAACCCCTCACGGATTGCTTCTTCATGCTCAACGCTCAAATTCCGCTGATCAGGTAAAATAAGTTTCCAAGCCTGTTCATCTACCCTAACTTGATTTTCACTCCCTGCCATCCTCTGGAATCTCAGAAAGTAAGTCATCCGCTCTCTAACATTCATCATCGTTTTAAACTTATCCAACTCCATTAGTTTACCCCTTCCACCTTGCTCAAGTTTTCTATAGCATTTATTGCGAATTCGCGCAAAAAAACGAACCTGGTCCGGTCCGTTTTTCTTAGTCTAATTGGATCCCCTTTTCTGCTAGGTTATCCAAGCATTCTTGCAGGTAAGTCTCCTGGTGCTCGGGATAGATAGGAGTACTCAAAGCTTCCTCTTCTAATTCTGGATAGGCTGGGCAGGTCTTGCCTCGGTAGGTCGGCTCCCACCACTCTGGACTGGCCTTGTAGCCACGAGCGGTCATCTCCTCCATGATCAGGCGGTGATAGGCATAGAGGCGATAAGGCGAGTAATCAAAGACATAGTTGACCGTCGCGTGCTTCTTGCCCCAGCCATTGCCTCGAAGGGCGCAGCATTCCCGGTGTTGGCCCAGGAGCTGGGGACGAGGGAGTTTGGGAATCAAGTCTTGGTGCCAGAGTCTCATCTATTGACCTCCTAGTAGCGTCGAGTCTTGTAAGTAGCGATTAGGGTAGCGCTCAAGGAGCGTCTGGATCCCCTTGATCAGATCTTCTTGCTGGGCTTGGCCATGCTGGTACTTCTCAAGTAGTAACATAAAGTCCGCCTTTTCCTCTGCAGTCGCCTGCTTTTTGAAATAGCCCCAGATATGCTGAAAGGCATTGGAGACCTGGCCACGATTTTCTGGTAGGGCTAGCGCTTGCTGGATCAAGCTTTCGACGTGACTGACCTCTACCTGGTCTTGCTTGAGGTATTCCCGGATTTCCTTGTAGAGATTACTGGAACGACTCAGCACCAGGTATTTATTTTTCGCCCATAGGACTTGACAGTGATGTTTTTGATCCACTCTTGTCTCCTTTTGATCTTCTCTATGAATAGTCCTCCCATTATACCATGGAAATGAGTGAAGTCATAAAAAAAGCGGACAAGCTAGGTCCGATCTCACCTAAGAAAAGTTTCAAAGACAACATTATCCATAAGCAAAAAGCCTGAGCCAACGCTCAGACTTTTTTTGTGTTAATCAATTTCGAGACCACCAGTATAGAGGCGGTAATAAGTCCCGCGTTCTGCCATCAAGGAAGCGTGGTCGCCCCGCTCGATGATGCGTCCCTTGTCCATGACCATGATCACGTCCGAGTTGACGATGGTTGAGAGACGGTGGGCGATGACAAAGACGGTCCGTCCGGCCATCAGACGATCCATCCCCTCTTGGACCATCTTCTCTGTCCGTGAGTCGATCGAGGAGGTTGCTTCATCAAGGATCAAGACCGGCGCATTGGCCAAGGCAGCACGCGCAATAGCAATCAGCTGACGTTGACCATTGGATAGACCGGCTCCATCATCGTTCAAGACAGTATCGTAGCCTTGGTCCAAATGTTTGACGAAGGAATCCACATTGGCAATGCGGGCTGCTTCCAGGATTTCCTCTCGGGTCGCATCTGATCGACCATAGGCGATATTTTCTGCGATGGTTCCAGTGAAGAGGTGGGTATCCTGCAAGACAATCCCTAGCGAACGACGGAGCGAAGCCTTCTCGATCAGCTTCACATCGATACCATCATAGGTGATAGATCCTGATTGGATATCGTAGAAACGGTTGATCAAGTTGGTAATAGTGGTCTTTCCTGCTCCTGTCGCGCCGACAAAGGCCACCTTTTGCCCCTTGTCCGCGTAGAGGTTGATATCGTAGAGGATTTGGTTCTTATCATTGTAAGAGAAGTCTACATTGTTAAAGACGACATTTCCGACCAGTTTGACCAGTTCATAGTCGCCATTTTCCCGCGGGTGTTTCCAAGCCCAGAGGTTGGTCTTCTTATCAGTGACGACCATACGACCATCAACCTCTTCATAGTTGACCAAGGTCACTTTCCCTTCATCCACTTCGACTTCTTTATCCAAGAGATCAAAGATCCGATCTGCCCCAGCTAGTGCCATGAGGACAAAGTTTAACTGTTGCGATACTTGAGTGATAGGCCCGTTGAAGGAACGGTTGAGCTGGAGGAAGGCCATGAGGCCACCAATGGTGAGGCCACTGATCCCATTCAAGGCGAAGATTCCTCCGACCAATGAGGTCAAGACGAAGGAGACATTTCCCAGGTTCCCCAAGATCGGCATCAAGACATTGGCATAGCGGTTGGCTTGGTAGGATGATTCAAAGAGTTGGTCATTGATCCGCTCAAAGGCTTCAATGCTTTCCTCTTCATGGACGAAGGCCTTGACCACCTTTTGACCAGCCATCATCTCTTCGATAAAGCCATTTTCTATCCCTAGGTTCTTTTGCTGATCTGCGAAATAGCGACCAGACTTACCAGAGATATCCTTGATGACATAGGCCATGACGCCGACCATCGAAAGAACGAGAAGGAAAAGAAGAGGGCTAATCATGATCATGCTGACTGCTACACCGATGATCGTGATGGCAGATTGTAAGAGCTGCGGGATAGATTGCTCGATCGCTTGGCGAAGGGCGTCGATGTCATTGGTATAGATAGACATGATGTCCCCATGCTGGTGGGTATCAAAGTACTTCACAGGGAGCTTCTGCATACGGGCAAAGAGCTGGTTCCGCAGAGAACGCAATGTATCCTGAGATACTGTCGCCATAATGAGGGAGAAGCCATAGTTGGCCAAAACTCCCACCACTCCAATCACTGCTAATGTCGATAAGAAAGTTAAGAGGGGGCCAAAATCCTTGCTTCCACTATCCAGCATGGGTTGGATATATTGGTCCACCAAGGCTCGGATGGAGGACGTAATATAGACCGTAGAGAGGGAGGCTGTCACGATAAGGGCAGCTGCTAAAAGAAGGACGAACTTATACTGTTTCCACATGTAGGCCAGTAGGCGCACGAGCGAGCCCCAGCCAGCTTTTTTCTTATTCTGCATCTGCTTGTCCTCCTTTCCCTTGGGTTTGCATGTCATAGACTTCACGGTAGATGGCATTGGTCTCAATCAAGTCGTGGTGAGTACCAATCGCATCGATCTTACCATCATTCATGACCACGATCCGGTCTGCATCTTGGATAGAAGAGATCCGTTGGCCAATGATGATCTTAGTTGTATCTTTAAGACTGGTGGCCAATCCTTGACGGATCAGGCTATCGGTCTTGGTATCGACAGCCGAGGTCGAATCATCCAAGATCAAAATCTTTGGATTCATCAAGAGAGCGCGGGCGATACAGAGACGTTGACGCTGACCACCTGAGACATTGGCTCCACCACGTTCGATCATGGTATCATAGCCATCCTTAAAGTTCTGGATAAATTCATCCGCTTGAGCAATCTTACAAGCTTCCATGATTTCTTCATCCGTCGCGTCCTTATTTCCCCAGCGCATATTTTCCTTGATAGTACCAGAGAAGAGGACATTGGTTTGAAGCACCATGGCTACTTGCTTGCGCAAATGATCTAAATCATAGTTTCGCACATCCTGACCAGCGACCTTAACGCTACCAGACTCCACATCATAGAGACGAGGGATGAGCTGGACCAGACTAGACTTACCAGAACCAGTCCCCCCAAGGATTCCGATTACTTCACCCGAGCGAATGCTGAGGTTGATATCGGACAAGACATGGGTCTTGTCGCCATTTTCATCCGTGTAGGCGAAGTCCACATGGTCAAAGGTAATAGAACCATCTGCTACTTCTGTCAGACCGTTCTCCGGAGAGACGATGGTTGACTCTGTCCCAAGGACTTCATTGATCCGCTCTACAGATGCCATAGAGATCGAGAGCATAACGAAGATCATCATAAACATCATGAGGGACATAAGGATGGTCATGACATAGGCAAACATAGACGTCAGCTCACCAGTCGTAAAGCTTCCACCCACGATGAGTTGTGCCCCGATCCAAGAGATCAAGATAAAGGAAGCATACAAGGACAACATCATGGCTGGACTACTCAAAATCACGATGCGAATAGCCTTCATGAACATGTTGTAGATCAAGCGAGAAGCTTTCTTAAACTTGACAGTCTCTTCTTCTTCCTTGACATAGGACTTGACTACGCGCATATTGGTGATGTTTTCCTGAATGCTGTTATTCAAGTTATCATAGGCATCAAAGACCTTGGTAAAGAGTGGATAGACGATCTTAGTAATCACACCCAAGACCAGACCCAAGAAGAGGGTAATCCCTACAAAGATACTAGCCATCTGCGGATTGATCAAGTAGCTAGCAGCAATAGCAAAGATCAGATTGAGCGGTGCCCGCACACAGATCCGGATCACCATCTGATAGGAGTTCTGCACATTGGTCACATCCGTCATCATCCGGGTTACCAGACCACCTGAGGAGAAACTATCGATGTTTTCAAAGGAGAAGGTTTGGATCTTCTTGAAAATCGCCTTCCGTAGGTTCTTAGCAAAGCCAGCTGAAGCAAAAGCCCCGTAGCGAGCCGACTGCATCCCACAGAAAAGAGAGAGAAAGGCGAAGACCAACATGAGGAGGCCATAGGTGAGAACAGTGGTCATATCCCCCTTTTGGACCCCCTTGTCCAGAAGCGTCGCCATAATGAATGGAATAGAAATCTCAAACATGACCTCAAACACCATATAGAGTGAGGCTAGAATAGATGGTTTCTTGTATTCCTTGATTTCAGCAATCAATGACTGAAGCATAGTTACCTCCTAAAAATACTAGTTAGTAAAGTTTTCTTTAGCTGGCCGTCCATCTCAGAACAAAGAAACAGTCCTTCGTTCTGAGAGGATTGCGCCTGTAAAAGAAAGCTATAGAAAGAGAAAGCGCCCTGACAGCGTTACTGTAGGGACGACTTTCATTATTCATACTATTTAGTATAGAGGAATATGGAAGAAAAATCAAACATTTAGGTAACATCACTAAAGAATATTCCGATTTGGTCAACTTGAAGGCCAGTTAGGCCGAGTTCTATTTAAACCGTATTCCTACTCACTCGTACTGAGAGATACCAAGCTCAAGGCAGTAGCCCCAATACCAACCACAAACTGCAAGAGGATTCCCACAGAGATAAAGGAGCATTTGTTGCGCCAGATTAAGTAAAAGGCCCCTTTCAGGTCCTGCCAGTAACTCCGTTTCATCTCAATCCCTTTCCTTTTCTTTCATTCCCCTAGAATATCGGAAAAGCCCTCCCTTGTCAATGCGTTTCAAAAGAAAAAGGCTGGGTAAGCCAACCTTTTCTATTTATTCAGCTAAGAGCACTTCTTTGATGGTTTGTTTTTGGAGTTTTCTGTTGGATAGATAAAAGAGGCTTTCATAAACCACAGCAAAACCAAGCAAGGTCCAAAAGCACACATTCCCATCAAAGTGATGCTCAATCTTTTCAGGAACCGTATCTTTGATCACACCGATCAAGATTTCCATGATGCCATATTGATAAGCCGTCCCAAGAACAAATCCTAGATAAGCCCAAAAACGATAGGGAGCAAGAATATGACTTTGGCATTCACGATCGGTGTAGCCAAAAGCCTTCATAAGAGCCAAGGTTTCACGACTTTCTGAGACAACAATCCCCAATGACAAAAAGAGTATCGAGAAAGAAAGGATCAAGCCAATCATGATCATCATGGTTTGGATGATATCATCTGTGTAATCCCTGAGGCCAAAGGACAATTGAACCATGGCCGCAAAACACATGGAGCCAAAGACTACAAAAAACAAGATAGATTTTCTCCCCCATATCAGTGACGAGGACAGTTCTTTTAGGAAGTCTTTGTCTTTCTTGGGAGCCTTCTTTCTCCTTTTGACCTTGATTGGACTTGGAGATTTTTTCAATAAGCGAAGCGCCGGTGTTTGTAGTTGTCTTCTAGCATAACCAATCGCAAGAAGCATAAAGAAGGTCGTTGGCAGGATCACCAAGGCAAGCAAGAGCTGCCAATGAAAGTGAATGGTAATTTCTGGCAAAATCCCCTTCTCATTACGGAAGTCGTAAAAATGTCCCATCATGAGAAATGAAGCGAAATAGCCAAGAAGCGCTCCAGCTCCAAAACTGAGTCCAAAGGCCCAAAATCGTTTAGCTAACTGGCCATTGCTGTAGCCCAAGGCCTTTAAAATTCCTAATTGTTCCTTGTGGTCATCGACAAATTGTTTGATATAAAAACACATGAGAAGGATCGACGTCAAGGACAAGACAACCCCACTGACCATGGCCACCATCCAAGAAAGCGAAACCTGGGCATCATAGTAGGTCTGAATCATGGGATTGGTTTTCGAAATCTCCAACTGCTCGATATCCAGGTAAAAATTCAAGAAGAGATTGGCCACAAAGACCGCACAAGCCCCAATGATACTGACGACAACTAATTTTCGAATATCTTTTACTGAAAACATGGCTTACCATCCAATCTCATAAGCAGTCTGAGGCTGATCATTGGTCACAACTTCGGTAATCTTGCCACTATTGACACGAATGATGGTTCTGGCCATATCCGCAATATTTTGGTTGTGCGTTACCATGATTAAGGTAAAGCCCAACTTTTCCTTTAATTTCCAAATATAGTCGAGAATCTTGCGCCCTGTTTCTTCGTCCAGGGCCCCCGTCGGCTCATCTAAGAAGAGAATCTCTGGTTTTTTAGCCAAAGCCCGAGCAATGGACACTCTCTGCTGTTCCCCACCAGACAATTCACTTGGATACTTATCTAGCTTATCACCAAGCCCCAAATCCTCGATGATCTGCAAAAAATCATGATTGTTTGCCAGATCAGCTCCCATCTTAACATTCTGTCTAACCGTTAGATTCGGCAATAAATAATACTGCTGAAAAATAAAGGCAATCTTCTCACGTCTAAAGGCCGTCAATTGAGCATCTGTGAGTTGAGACAAATTCTGCCCTTGAATGAGGATATGCCCCTCGTCTACCTTTTCTAATCCGGATAACACGTTTAAGAGGGTTGACTTTCCTGATCCAGAAGGACCTAGGATAACCACATCATCCTGGTCTTGAATCTGCAGATCAATCCCTTTTAAAACCTTGGTTTGACCATAACTTTTGTGAACATTTTCTAGTTGAATCATTTCTTTCCTACCATTTCTTTGATGAGAGATTGACA
>ERZ773051.1628-NODE-1628-length-12040-cov-16.904175_pt1 | contig 12040 bp, 9 predicted proteins | sample MGYA00580631_ERZ773051 | MGnify/ENA primary metagenome ERZ773051 (study PRJEB29015, sample SAMEA2738137) | human oral metagenome | biome: human oral; feature: human-associated habitat; material: saliva | place: China | collected 2204 ...
GTGTTTTTTGTCCTATCACGCCCCGGATACTTCAACGAAGTCCTAGCGGGCGGCGTCCTGAGTGGCGCTTGTGGCTGTATTTTCCGGTTTTTCGCCCGTGTCGCTCGCGCTTTAACCACGCGCGGCACGGCACGGGCTGCGATGTTTGCCGCAGCATTAACGTCCCTGTCCATCGCCCCATGTTCGACGCAGACGGACACCTCGTGCGTCGGGTGCGAGACTTTCGCACCGCACGAGTGGCACAGTTGCGAGGTGTGCGCAGAGTTCACCGCCACCACCCAGCCGCCGTTTTGCGACACGTAGTGGGCGAGCCACTGGACAAAAGCGCCGCGATTCCACCTGCCATGCTGCATCGTGTTCGCCACCCAGCTTAGGACCTCCACAGCGACGACAGCGTTCCCCCACGCGTGGGAGAGGTCGGCTATCTCCTGTGCGGCGAGAATCGCCAGTTCCCTCTTTTTGCGGGATGCCGCCTCACGGTGGAGCTGGGCCTCATCCAACGCCGCCATGCGAGCTTGGCGGTCATGCGGCAACGTCGCAGCCTTACAGCGCAGGTCGCGGACCTGCCACTGCGACGCGCGGATGCTGTTCCACAGTGAATGAACGCGCTGTGAGAGCGTCGTCTCATACACTATCCGACCCGTCTCCGCCTCGCGCACCACGACGGTCGCGTAGTTGTTGATTCCCACGTCCACGCCGATAGTATAGTCGCCAGAAAACTGAACAATGGGGTTATCAGTCACGACCGTGAAAATAAAGACAGGTGCGCCGTCCTGAACCTTAATGACAGGTAGAGTGATCTTACCCTCGGTGAACCGCTTGTTATCGAAGCTAAAGATCAGACGGTGCCACGCGCCTTGAATGACCATTTTCAGGATAATCTCGCCATCAACAAAAGGATTATTTTCGATGGCCGCGTACTGCTTATCCACAGCGCCCAGGTTCACGTAGTCCTCGCCATAAGACGGTGCGGAACCGTTTGCGGTGCGCTTCCAACCCTGCGAGATATACTTGGTACTCTCGCCGCTCGCAGCCTTAACACGCTCCTCGTAGGAACGATACTCGGTGACCACACGATGCTGAACCAGCATCTCCTTACGCGACCTGCCAGACTTGCCAGACACTAGAAAATCAGGCATAGTCACGCCAGCCCGACGGCCAGCCGCCGTAGGTTGGGCAGCAGTAACACGAGCCAGCTCGCCACCTAACCCCTCGTCATTACGAACCACGTAGGTCGCATAAGCCGAAATGTCCCGAACCTCAGACGCAAGAGACGCCAAAACACGAGTGCCATCTAGTAGCTCACCGTTCAAGTCTAAAACGTGAGACGGGCGCGAGGCGAAAGCCCTGTACGTCTGGTTTTTAGCCAACGCGCCCTCCCAAAATACACTCTCCACCAGCTATACAACAAATAGCAACGAACCTACGGGCTGTCGCATACACTGGTTACTGTGGCGCGTGCAACCCGCTCTACGCGAACAAGATTGCGCGTAAGCTCATCCTTAACCGGCCAGAAGGGTTTTCTGACGCGCACGATGTCCCCCGTCACATTCTGGATGGTGTGACGTGTGGCGCGGTGACCGATGAGGAAGTTCTCACGTTCCTGTGTGAGCCGCGCGAGTGGTCCACGGAATACGCGGGAGAACCTGAGTACGCGGGTGGCTCGTCGTCGGAGTGGACGACTGATGATGCTCGCAAGCTGAGAGAACGGTTGGGTCGCTGAAAGGCTGAGGCTCTCGTAAACTGTCGCGCTTTCCTCACGCGTGCTCACCCCCTGTAATGCCCGTCAGGGCGCCTGCACGCGCCCCTGGCGGGCTTTCGTCGTTTCTGCGCGTGTTGATGCCGTCGAGGATGTTCGAGGCTGTTAAAACATGTTTCCAGTGTTCGGCTTGTATGTGGCTGCGTTTGCTGGCGACTGTGAGCGTTTGTCACATCCGGCTTACCCATCGTATATTGGTTGTTGCCTGCCGCGACAGTCGCGGACACTCAGGTAAGATACGCGGCCACAAGGGAGCCTTGGGCTGCTTAGATATGAGAGGGTGGGTGCGCTATGCGTAATCTGCACATTATTTGTACTCCGTCGCCGAAGATGGCGAAGTACGCGGTCAAGGAAACACCAATTGGGGGTGGGTTTCTTGGCGTTGATGCTGTTGTTGATCGGATGCGTGGGGCGTTCTACGATTCAGTGGGATGGTCTGGCGTCGGGTATGTTATCCACGACTACGACGAGGGCGAGATTGGTGCGGCTCTCGATTACATGATCTCGGCGGTGCGGGTGCGCGCCGCGAACGGCGGTGACATTGCCGTTGAGTATCCGGCCATTGGCGCGCATGTTCCCGACGACGTGGACAAGAAATGCCACGAGGCCATTGACGCGATTGTGCGCGTGGCGGTCGCGTGCGGGTACATGGTGACCTTGCATGACCTGGTAGGGTATGGCGACATTGCTTTCGGCTCTCACCGGAAAGCTCCGCAAGACAGGTACGGTGCATACGTTTTTGAGGTGAAACGTCGCGCCGCGCAGGTGCGCGAAGGTGTAGACTCGCTCCTCACCAAGTACCGTAGTGGCGGGCAGGTTGTCCATCGCTACTACGATTACGACTACGCGCTAGATGCTGAGACGACGGAGGCCATCGCGGGCGTGTCAGACGCAATCAAGAGCGCCCTTTTCAGCTCGCGGTGCGTGGACAAGGCCACCCACAACAAGGATGGCAAAGTCACGTACATGACCGTCGGTAACGACTACGAGAAGTTCAGCCGCAATGCTGATAAGGCGTGTGAGCTGATGCTGCGAGCGGGCCGCGCCCGTCACCTGGTGGTATTGGGCGACTATTTCAAGCACGCGAAAACAGCCAGCGACGTGAACGCTGTGTTGCAGGCGCTCCACACATACGATCTCGTTGACCTCAGCGTCGTGACGCGCCTGACACTACTAGAGGGCAGGTCGGATTACCTGCTACGCCGCGCTCTCATTCTCGGTGAAGAAAACACCATGTCGCATGTGGCCGCGCTCGTAGATAGCGACGATGAGATGCGCGAGTCGTTCCTCGCGTTCTTGTCGCGACTCAAAGTCGCGTCCACCGTATCCATTAAGGACGGTGACGCGCCTGACGGATGGCGCTACATTGTCGCTTCCAACCGCGTCGCGTCCGTTCATGACGCGTTGTGCCTGATCGGTTGCGAGGGAGTGAAAGTGCAGGCGCGCGCACTCATGGACACCGCTCGTTTCGTCCACTCTGGCGCTTTCACGATGGAGGAGACAGACGAAGGCGTGAGGCAACTGCTCGCCGTGCCGATTGCCGAGGAGTGCAATAATAGGGGGGATATGCGCATGGTGAACGCGGCTAGTAGGAGTGATAGGGCGGAGGAGAGGCGCGGCGTCATGTGGTGTGGCCCCATTGACGGTCCATCTGTCACGCTTGTTGAGTCTTTCGGGCGCGACTGATGGTGGCGCGGTGAGCGTGTTGCTATCGCTCACCTAGTACACGTAAGCCCGCCCAGTGCGAACGTGGAAGAACGCGCCGGGCGGACTAGTGTTTCATGTCAGAGGACGGTTGCGCCCTTGCGTGCCTCCTCGTATGCGGCGAGTGCTTCGGAGATGCGGCGTGCGACGCTGATACCATGCTTGGTGTTGTATCCGCCGCTAACGTTCCGTAGCGACTCGTGGAGTCCGCGCGCGGCATCCATCTCAGCCGTGGTGGGGATATACACGCCGTTCTCAACGCCCCACTGCGCGCCTTCCGCGTTCTTTTCGAGCGCAGCAGTCACGGCCTCGTCAGTGAACGGGATGGCTTTGGTGGCATCGTGAATCTTCTCGCTGCCGTCGCCTCCGTGGCTGCGCACGTTCTCGCGGAGCGCGTCGCGGAGCTTAGCCGCGTGGATGAGGGGGACGAGCCACACGCCGATTCGCGGATCAACGAAGCGCGTCCACTCGCCGCCGTCAAAGCGGCCGGTCGTGTCCAGGTCGTCTACAATAGTGATTTCGTCGCCAGTGAGGTGCGCGTACAGGGTGGCATCCACGTGGCGGGCAATGCAGTCGTTGACAACAACGGCGTTGCTGTATTCGCGGCCGTATGCTTCGTTAACCGCTTCGGTCTTGTCTGCTCCGTCGCTGAGATGGAAGTGCGCGTTGAGTTCACCGGCCGGTCGATTCCAGTGTTCGGCGCTCAAATTAGCGTGCTGCTGGATGTACAGGTTGCCGTCTACGGCGTGGTAGGTGTCTCCACTTACTTGGAACGTCGGGTACCCGTCGCCAAGGTCGGGGGGGTGGTCTTAACGGTTTCGCGTCGCGTCGGCGCACCCCACGAGCCGGTGGACTCGTAGCGGATGGTAAGGGTGCGGGTGGCGGCTCCGTTGTCGATGAGCTTCTGCTGGGCGGCGGTGGGCTGCTTCTTCGTCATTATTTGGTTCCTCTTTCCGTGTTGGTGCGTTTTCTTGTTGACGTGTTTTATTGTAGCACAAACACCGCACGCTTGTCTACACGTGTAGATAAAGGCGCGGTGGTGTGGGTCACGCTAGACGTTGGCGCGCCGCGCTGTCGCTTGCAATCAAAAGCAATACCGTTTTTCCGGCCATTTATTGCGTGTTGGTTGGTCGTCAGCGCCCGTGGTCGCGGTTTTCTGGGTCGTTAATGTCCATGTACCCGTCGTACATGCCGATGCTTCTCATGTCTGTGATGTCGGGTGTGTTTGGCTCGTTGGCGGCCATGCCGTTGAAGTAGCCGACAACGTACTCTTGGCGCGGGTCGCTCCACTCGTCTTTAGGCGCTTTCGTGAGCCGGTATGCGAGCCTGCGGACGTAACATTCGTGCGATAGTCGCCGCTCAAACTCTTCGATGTCGTCTTTTTCACCGTACACGTTGAGGGCGAGATAGTTTTCCTCGTCGTACTCCATAACGGAGAGGAGACCGAGCTTGTGAGCGAGGTTGCTGACGCCGACATACTGCGCGTGTCGGTCCCTGTTGCCTAGGTCTCCAATGTGGTAACAGGTTGCCGACGGCTGCTCGTAAGTGACGTGATAATGCTCTTGAAGAAGCCGGTTAGCCGCATCGAACTGTCCCTTGCGAACGCATGTCGCAATGTCGTCGTATAGTGTTGGAAACAATGTTTCCGCCTTTCGTGTTTCGGAGCCGTTTTGCTTTATCAACACTAAGTGTAGCATACAGTCTGGCTCGGCGCTCGACCGTTAGCAACGATGACCAGCTTTTCGTGTCGGTCGAGTTCGCGTCGATGCTGCTAGGTGCGCGCGGTGTTGACAGCGACGTTTCCCCATGCTATTGTTGCATGTATGTGGCGCTGTGCCCGAGTGGCTTAGGGAGCGGACTGCAAATCCGCGCACGTCGGTTCGATTCCGACCAGCGTCTCCGGCGCAGCAAGCCCGCGCCGCCGCGTTGCCGGTTTGGCGGGGCTTGCGTGCGCAGCTTATCCCCGTCGTCCAATGGGCAAGACAACAGATTTTGGTTCTGTGAATCTAGGTTCGAGTCCTAGCGGGGATGCGAAAAGCGGGTGCGCGAACGCGCTGCCCGCATCTACTATAGACGCTCCACGAGGTGGGAGGGAGGCGCATCACCTGTGGGTGATTTCCATGAGCTTGCGGGCGATTTAACGCGAGAGCAACTGAACAGCGACCCGTACCAGTGCGGCGCTCGCGTCGGAAAGGCGGCTCGCGAACGTGACCCGCGTTCCTGGCCTCAAAAGTTGGCGCGCAGCGTTGGCGTTCGCGTGTGGTCGTGTGGGCGACATCCGCTTGGTAGGGCACATTTAGGGGATAGCGGTCTCACGCGAGATGGCGTGCTTGTTTACGGTCGTAACTCTCGCCCGTTTGACATTTTTGTCTATGCAGCCCTTGACCACGAGGTGAAGGGGCGCGCTGTTGCTCTCCTGCTCGGTCTTGCGCTCGTGTCAACTCCCTGTGGTGATCGTGAGGGTGAGGCGGTTCGCTCCGATTTCGTGAGCGAGTTGTTTGCTGAGGGGTTCGCTGATGGGTTTCTGCGAGGCGACGTGTGTGATTGGGCTGAGTTGAGGCTTGTGTTGCGCGTGTCGGCTGATGTTCGTTCTCGTGTGAAGGACGTGCTTTTTGGCGACGGTAATACGGCCTCGCAGTCTGGTGAGGGTAATCGCGGTAGTGTTTTATCTGATGGGTTGAATCTTCTCGTGACTGGTAGCGCGGGTTCCGGTAAGTCGGCGGCGTTGGTCGATTCTGCGCCTACGAGGAACCAGTTTGCCCGTCCTGACATGGTGTTGTCGCTGAATGGGCGAAACGTTGAGGTCTACAACCCCGATGGCGTGCCACTATCCACGATTGTTGACGGGCGCGGCGTGTCTCTCGTGAATGAGGCGACTGGTGAGAGGGTGAGTGTCCCCAAGAGCGCGTCGCGCGTGTTTTTCGTGGACGGTGACGTATGGTATCAACGTCCCGATGACGGCGACCCTGACCTCGTGTTCGATAACGGGTGGACGGCGCGCATGTTGTCATCTACTGTCTGCTATGACTGTGGCGCTCCTGTGGATGTTGACGGCGATAGGTGCGACGCGTGCGAGGATAAAGATTATCAAGAATGGGCGTCTTTTGGCTGCGACTGGTAGAACGTTTGTTTTGGGAAGAAAGTGAGTGGTGCGTGATGGTGATGTCCCCCGTTATGTTGGGCATGGTTCCCGAGTGGGCGCTGTTTGGTGCCTTGTGGGCGGCTGTGGGCGTGTTCGTGATGTCCGCGTTCACGTGTTACGCGTGGCGTAGGATGATGGCGGTTCCGGGTGTGGCGGAGGGGCGCGCTGATTCTGTGCGTGCGTCTGTCGCGTGTGGTGGCGTGTGCGCCCTTGTGTCGGCTGTTCTGGTTGTGGGGGTTGGCGTGTTTATGTAGCCGCTTTGCTGCCGTATAACCCGGTGTTGCCTGTTGCCAGCGCCGCCTCTGTTCCCTTTGTGTGGGTTGGGTCGGCGCGGCTTTGTTGCTGCTTGCGTGGCGCGGCTATTGGTGTGGCGTTGGGTTTCTTGCGCGTTCGGTTCGTGCCCTCTTGTGGGCTGCGTGTGGCGCTTGTGGTCATGTTCGTTGAGGGGCGGTGTTTGGTTGTGGCTGGTTTTCATGTTGGCGTTCGTGGTAAGGCTGCTGGTCGCGTGGTTCGGTGTAGCGCGAAAGCTGGTGCGTGTAAGCTCATGGGTGCGGATGGTGCGCCGACCCCGCATTTTGGTTCGTTGGCGGAGGGCGAGGCGTTCCTTGCTGAGCGTGATGCTGCGTCGCGTGGCGGGTTCACTGTCCGCGCCGTCGGCGGGTCCGAGCACACGCGCGAGTATCCTACCGCCCGCGAGTTGTCTGCCCGTCAGATGCGCGCCCTCACGGACACTATGAGGGACGCGTTGGAGGCGTATTCGTCGAGCGCTGCACTGGATGTGAACAAGTACCTGAAACAACCTGACGGCGGCGTCCTGTTCGATGAAAACGATGGCGCGTTTGGTGACATGATGGCCGACCTGGCTGGCGACCCTGATTTCGGCGGGTTCGATGATGACGATGTTTTCGGCGACCCGGACTTTGGGGGTTTCGCTGACGGTGATCTTTTCGGCGACTACGATAGCGGTGAGCCGGTGAGTTTGCGTGAAGAAATTGACGCGGGCGGGTTGACCGTACAGAAAGCGGACAGGTTGATTGCTCTCATGGATGAGGCGTTCGAGAAGGTCCCTGCGCGCGGTGACGTTGATCGTCCGTTGTATCGTGGCGTGCAGGCGCGCGTGAACTACAGTGGCGTTCATTCGACGGGGGGGAAGGTTGCTGCCGCTCGCGTGGGTGACGTGGTGGAGTTCCCGGAGTTTTTGTCTACGTCCACTTCCCTTGCTGTTGCTGACGATTTCAGTGATAGTGATGGTGGCGAGTTGACGGTGATGGAGATTCGCACGCCACGAGGGTTGCATATGAGTGGCTTGTCTACGCATCCTGGGGAGGATGAGTGCTTGTTGCCCCGTAACATGCGGCTGCGTATGGTGAGTGTGAGGCGTGAGCGCACGGCGGACGGGAATGTGCGTGTCGTGAAAACGTTTGAGGACGCGCAGTAGAGTCGTAGCGCTCCCGCTGTGTGGTCTGTGCGGGCGTTTAACGGACTTTCAGCAGCGCTGGCACCAGTTGGGCACCCAGCGTGTTTTCGTCGCGTTAGGCGGCGTTTTAGGGCGTACGCGGCCGCCCGTGTATAGCGGGCGGCGCAGGCAACGCTAGTAGCGGCGCAAGAGCAACAGTTCACCCATTTGTCGTGAGGTGGCGGCTCACCGGGCTCTCAGTCTCTCCCCCGTGTCTTTGGTTGCTTTTCGTCGTGGCGTTCGCGTTGCAGCCACACCCGGGCGTGTGATATAGTAGGTGCTATGAGGAATTTGTTTATTATGCGAGGCTGCCCTGGTACGGGCAAGAGCCGCTTCCTGCGCACTGTTGGCGCAGACCAGGAGAACCTGATCGTATCGTCTGACGCTGTTCGTCAGATGCTTGCGGCTACTGTCATGGCTGGCGACGGTTCGGGCGCGTGCTCTCGCGGGTTCGGTGGCCGCGACGGTAAGCTCGTGTGGGACTTCCTGCACGAGTGTGTGCGTCAGCGCGCCCGCCAGGGAAGCGACGTCTTCTTTGACACGTGTGGTATCACGTGGGACAAGGTTGCACGCGAAGCGGCTTACTGCGTCAAGCTCGGCTACGAGCTGACGGTCATTGACATGCAGGGGGACGCGCCCCTGGACGCGGTGCTGGACATGCAGGAGCTACGACGCTATCACCCCTCGTATGTGGACCGCGCGACGGTCGCCGCCATGTGGGAAGCCGTGCGTGAAGGCACCGGCAAGATCAAGGACATCGTGGAACGCAAGGGCGGCACCTACCTGGCCGCGCAGTGGCGCTACAACAACGCGGGCGCCGCCCCAATTGTGACGAACGCCAGCGAGATGGCGCGTATCGTGCGCGACAAGCGCGCGAACAATGGTATCGTGCGCCTGACCGCAGACGACGATCACCCGGTCGTGTTCGTCGGTGACGTTCACAGTGACGCGGACAGGCTGAACACCGTGTTTCAGAAGATTCTGGACCGTTACGGGGAGGGTAATGCGACGGTTGTCCTGTTGGGTGACCTGTTTGATCGCGGCCCCGACCCGGTTGGGACAAAAGACCTCCTCCGCTCATTTGACAAGCATGAGTTCTTCCGTGACCTCATTCTTGTCGAGGGCAACCACGATTTCAACCTGCGTCGCCTGTACGCGGATGAGAAGGAACTTGCCAACTCGTTCCCGCAGACCAGGGAGACCATTGATGCTTTCAAGGCCGTGGGGTGGGATGAGAAGATGTTGCGCGCCCGCACGGTTGACCGCATGGTGCTGGGTGTCGTTGTGGAGCGTGAGGGGCGCGCCCCTGTGTTTGCGTGCCACGGCGGCGTGAACCGTAGCATTGGCGACATGTTCGCAGGCGGCGGCGTGGTTGCTAACGTTCACGCCCACCAGCTCATTTACGGCACCGGGGACCGTGATACGACGTATTACGGTCGTAGCATGTATTTCGATGCCGACCCGATGCTCAGTGATAACGGCGCGTGCGTGATCGTTCACGGCCACCGTAACCGTGACACGGACCTTGGTGGCGAGGAGCGCCCTGTCCTGTCCATGCCGGGTATCGTGAACCTGGAACAGGGTGCGGGCACTGGTGGCCCGGTTGTGGCGTGGAGCACCGATAAGACCGTGTTCTCGTCCGACGACTGACCGCGCGCCCTGTCTATGCGCCGCTCGCCCCGGGTGAAGAATGGGGTGGGCGGCGCGGCTATTTTCTTCTCCGTTGTCAACAGGCGGTGCTTGTGGCATAATCCCGTTGACTGGTGGAGAAAAGAGAACGCGAGGGGTGTGTTGTGGCAAAATACATGAGTGTGATGTTGGGTGACACATCGGATGGTCCGGGCGTGCGCGCCGCCGTCTACTACAGCGGGTGTGAGCTGCGGTGTGAGGGGTGTTGGTCGCCGCAGACGTGGAATCCGCGAATCGGGCATGATATGACGGCTGCCAAGCGGTGTGAGATCGTCGCGTATTTGGAGCGCCCCGAGGTTGCCGGTTTGAGCTTGTTGGGTGGTGACCCGTTTCACCCGTTGAACGCGGCTGACGCGACCGCGTTGTGCGCTCTCGTGCGAAACCGTTTCGGGTGGGGTGGTGAGCGCACTATTTGGGCGTGGACCGGGTACACGTTCGATGAGCTGCTAGAGCGTGAGCACGCGCGCATGTTGTTGCCCATGTTGGATGTGGTGGTGGATGGTCCGTTCGTTCTGGGTGAGCGTGACTTGTCTTTGCCGTTTATGGGGTCGCGTAATCAGCGTGTCGTGGACGTGCAGGCGACGTTCGCGGGCAGGCGTGACGGCTCCCTGGGCGTGGGTGAGGTTGTTGTGTTGGATGAGTGGATGCGTGCGCCTGAGCCGCCCACTGTGGACGCGTAGGCGCGGCTGTGGCGCTCGCGGCACTGTTTGATGACGTGAAGCGAACACGCGCCACTGTACCAGGTACGAAAAACGCCCCACGGCTGTTGCTCTTGTGTGAGCTTGCCGTGGGGCGCTTCTTATTCACGCACCCCTGTTGGGGGCGCTTACTCCCACCTAGCGTTTAGAGTACGTGACAGCCGGGGTTTTCGTTGATATTGGCTATATAGCTGGTGTTGAGTGTATTTTTGGGAGGGCGCGTTGGCTAAAAACCAGACGTACAGGGCTTTCGTCGCGCGCCCCTCTCACGTCCTAGACTTGAACGGTGAACTACTGGGCGGCACTCCTGTCTTGTCGTCTCTTGCGTCTGAGGTTCGGGATGTTTCGGCTTACGCGACATTCGTGGTCCGAAACGATGAGGTTTTAGGTGATGAGCTGGCGCGTGTTGCTGCTACCCAACCTACGACGGCTGGTCGCAGGGCTGGCGTAACTATGCCCGACTTTCTAGTGTCTGGTAAGAGCGGTAGGTCACGTAAAGAGATGCTGGTTCAGCATCGTGTGGTCACTGAGTTTCGTTCCTGGCAAGAAAGAGACAAAGCCGCAAATGGTGAGAGTTCTAAGTATGTGAGTCAAGGCTGGAAACGTACTGTAAATGGGTCCGCTCCGTCGTATGGCGAAGATTACGTGAACCTTGGCGCTGTGAATAAGCAGTATGCGGCCATTGAGAATGATCCGTTTGCTGATGGTGAGATTGTCTTGAAAATGGTTATTCAAGGCGAGTGGCGCCGTCTGATCTTCAATTTCGACAACGAGAGGTTCACTGAGGGCAAGGTCACTCTCCCCGTCATTAAAGTTGAGGACGGTGAGCCGGTCTTTATCTTCACGGTCGCAACCGATAACCCCATTGTCCAGTTTTCGGGTGACTATGTTATCGGCGTGGATGTGGGAGTCAACAACTACGCAACCGTCGTGGTGCGTGACGTAAAAACTGGGCGGATAGTGTATGAGACGACGCTCTCTCAGCGTGTTCACTCACTGTGGAACAGTGTTCGCGCGTCTGAGAGGCAGGTGCGCGCTCTGAAAAAGAAGTCCGACCGGCTCCTCTCCCAGCGTCAAGCTCGCATGTCCGCGTTGGACGAGGCTCAGCTCCACCGCGAAGCCGCATCCCGCAAGAAGCGCGAACTAGCTATCCTTGCGGCGCAAGAAATCGCCAACCTATCCCACACGTTCGATAACGCTGCGATTGCCGTGGAGGACTTGGGCTGGATCGTGAACGCGATGCAGAACGGGCGCTGGAACCGTGGTGCGCTCGTCCAGTGGCTCACTCACTACGTGTCTCAAAACGGCGGGTGGGTCGTAGACGTAAGCTCATTTAACACGTCGCAGCAGTGTTATAAATGCGGCGCTAAAGTCTCGCACCCGACACACGAGGTGTCCGTCTGCGCTGAGCACGGCGCAATGGACCGGGACGTTAACGCCGCTGCGAATATTGCCGCACGGGCCGTGCAACGCGTGGTTAAGGCGAGGGCGACACGCGCGAAAAACCGGAAGCTACATCCACAAGCGCCGCTTAGGACGCCTGCGGCTAGGAACTCGTTGAGGTATCCGGGCAGGGATAGGACGAAAAACAA
>ERZ773051.1629-NODE-1629-length-12039-cov-3.066088_pt1 | contig 12039 bp, 13 predicted proteins | sample MGYA00580631_ERZ773051 | MGnify/ENA primary metagenome ERZ773051 (study PRJEB29015, sample SAMEA2738137) | human oral metagenome | biome: human oral; feature: human-associated habitat; material: saliva | place: China | collected 2204 ...
GCGTCATTTCTTTGGTCATGAGCGGATGGCAAGGCAAGCTAAGTTCCGTTTTCGCAATGCGCTCTGTAATTGGTAAGTGGAGGCTGTTCCATGCCGAGAAGCAGCGTTGCTTGTGGGGAGGTATGGGGTAGTGAATGTGGGTTTCAATGCCGTTTTCTCCAAGATAGCATTGTAACTCATCGCGTTGTGTGCAGAAAATAGGAAAAACATGATAGACCGAGTTTAGCGCAGGCAAGAAAGCAATTTGTGGATGATTGATGTGGGCTTGATACTGTTGTGCAACCTCTTTGCGGCGCGCATTGTCGGCGTCAAGCTGTTGCAATTTATCCAAGAGAATAGCCGCTTGCCATTCATCCATGCGGCTATTAAGGCCGCGATAGTCATTCGCATAGCGCTTTCGCTCCCCATAATTGGCTATGCAGCGCACCGCAAGCGCCAATCGCTCATCGTTGGTGGTGACGGCACCTGCATCGCCCAGCGCGCCGAGGTTCTTGCTGGGATAAAAACTGTGCGCAGCGGCGTCGCCGAGACTGCCCGTGTGTTGGCCGCGGAACAATAGGCCGTGGCCTTGCGCATTGTCCTCGATGAGCAGCAGCCGATGCTTGTCGCAAAGCCGCTTTATGGTGTCGGTGTAAGCACAAATGCCATAGAGATGCACCAACAACACTGCGCGGGTGCGCGATGTGATGGCGCACTCGAGCAAGCTATCATCGATTTGCATATCGGCCATGCGCGGTTCAATCAACACGGGTGTGAGCCCGTTCTCGGTGATGGCGAGGATTGAGGCGATGAATGTGTTGGCTGGCACAAGCACTTCGTCGCCCGGTTGCAGCCTTCCCAATTCGATATAAGCGCGGAAGATGAGCTGCAAGGCGTCGAAGCCATTGCCGCAACCTATGCAATGTTGCGTGCCGATGTAGCGGGCATAGGCTTTTTCGAATTGCGCTGTGGCATCACCCTTAAGATAGCGCCCGCTGCTTAGAAGCTGCCGGGTGGCATGGTTGATGGTGTCGCGGAAGCGTGCATTGAGTTGGCGCAAGGGAAGATATTCAATGTTCATAGTGTCCATTCATAGGTGTCGCAGCAGACCGTTCGTCCGCCAAAACCTTCCTTTTGGTAAATTAAGTTTGTATTGAGGTAGCGACCTTCGTGCTCGGTTGATTTGCCAAAGTCAAAATAGCCGCGATGCGCATAACGTTCGGTAATAAGCTTGTGCAGCAGCGCATCGAGGGCGTGCTGCTGGCGACCAAGCTTGCTCGTGGCAAGATATTGCGTGTGCACGGTGGCGCCATAGTCATAGACGACAGCCCCAGCAAGTAGCGTTGCAGTTTGTCGTGCGATAAAGAGCTGAATGTTTTGTGGAAACCGTGCGTGCAGCAAGCGCATCTCTTCTATGGTGTGTGTCGGCAGGGTGTGGTGGCGTTGTTGCAGGTTTTCGGTGAGTAGCAACCAAAAATCTTCCCAGCGGTGGCTTTCTTCGACGATAATACCCTCGGCTGTAGCCTTGCGAACCCCCGTGCGACGGTCTTTCCGCCAAGTGAGAGGCTGTTGCAAGTTGATAACGGTAGAGGCCTCTCGAGCAACAAGTTGTGGATGTACCGTGCGAAAGATGGCATAAAGGTCTTCTTCGGTGGGAAGGCTGTGGAAAGGCCATGGCGCAGGTTTATAGACCATTTTCTGAAAGCCGCAAGCTTTTAGATGAGCCAGAATTTGTGTGAACACATCGACGACAGGCGTGCACGTGGCCGAAGGTTGCAAAAGCAGTCCACCGAAAGTGAGTCCCTGATGGGAATAAAACGTGCGCCCCACGGCATGGCCAGGGAGCACTGCATAGAGCTGGTTGCGGCGATAAACCATGAGGGAATGATCGGTGAAACGTTGCTTGTGATAGTCCATGTAAGGACGAAGAAACAAGAAAAGACCGTTTTTAGCCGTGTGCACAAAGGCATCCCACTCGGCGGCTTGGCTGGGCTGATAGACGCTTACTTGAAACATTGTCGATAGGCCTTGAAGTGGGCATAATCGTTGATATAGCCCTCGGTATTATAGAGGTCTTCGGCCAGCACAAGGCAGATGGCGTCGGGCGAGAAGTGGCTGAGCTGGCTCCATGTTCCTTTTTCGATGAGCAAGCCTTGTTGGGGGCGGTTCAGCACGTAGTCGCAACGTTGCGTGCCATCGTCTAAGGTCACCACAAACGAGCCACAAATGGGCACAACCACTTCGCTGCATTGCAAATGGGCATGACCACCACGCGTGGCATTTGTGGGCACATGGTTGATGAAAAAGACGCGCTGAATGGCGAAGGGGAGTTGTTTCGCCACTTCAGCGACAAAAAGATTGCCGCGTTCGTCGGCAATCTTGTTGAAATAGATGCGTGGGGCTTCGTTTGCGCCACGCATCTCTTGCGGGGTTATGGGGTTCATTTTCGTTGCGGAGGTCTACGGAATGATGGTTTGGGCGAGGCGCTTGGCTTTGCTCCTTAGCGCATCGATGTCGCTCCCCACTTCGTCATAGCAGAGCACAATCCCCATGCGGCGGCCAACGTGCTGCGTGGGTTTTCCGAAAATTCTCACGCGCGTTCTGTCCTCGCTGAGGGCTGTGTCGAGGTGATATTCGGGTGCGCCGTCGGTCGTCTCCTTTGCTAAGACCACCGCACTGCAGCCGCAATGCTCCAGATGGATGGCGGGAATGGGCCATCCCATGATGGCTCTGAGATGCAATTCAAATTCGCTGAGATTGGTGGTGTGGCCGAGTGTCACCATGCCTGTGTCGTGAGGACGTGGGCTAAGTTCGGAGAAGATAATCTCTCCGCGCTTGGTCTTAAAGAACTCTACGCCCCAGATGCCGTAGCCGGTGAGTGCCTCGGTCACCTTTCCGGCCATGGCTTCGGCTTGTTTGAGCGCGCAAGCGTCAATCGCATAGGGTTGCCAGCTTTCACGGTAATCGCCACCTTGTTGCGTGTGTCCGATAGGGGGACAAAAGAGCGTTTGACCATGTTTCTGGGTGACGGTGAGCAAAGTAAACTCGGAATCCAAGTCGATAAACTCTTCGATAATCACTTCCTTCACATCGCCACGTCCTTCCTCCATGGCATCATGGAAAGCCTGCTCTAATTCAGCTTCGTTATGCACGTAACTTTGTCCGTGACCGCTTGAACTCATGAGTGGCTTAACGACGCATGGGAATCCAATGTCTTCGGCGGCGACTTTAAACTCGGAAAATGTCTTGGCATAGTGGTACTTGGCTGTGCGGATGCCCAGTTCGCGCGATGCTAAGTCGCGAATAGCTCTGCGGTTCATCGTAAAGTTGGCTGCGCGTGCCGACGGAACCACCTGGATGCCCTGCTTTTCGAAATCGAAGAGCTTCTCGGTTCGGATGGCTTCAATCTCGGGGACAATGATGTCGGGCTTATGCTTGTCGACAACCTGCGCCAAGGTTGCGCCATCGAGCATATTGAATATTTCGCACGTATCGGCCACTTGCATGGCTGGCGCAAAGGGATATTTGTCGCAGGCCACGACATAGAGGCCCGCCCGCTTGGCCGCGATGGTGAATTCTTTGCCTAATTCACCCGACCCTAATAGCATAATCTTTTTCATTGTTGTTGCGGTTTGAGGTTAGTAGAGGTGTCTATGCAGAAAATGACTTGCGATAGACACCTTTTTGTTGTTTCTATTTCTTTCCGTACATTTCCTCGTAGTAGCGTTGATAATCCCCTGAGGTAACTTCTTTGATCCAGTCTTGATGAGCAAGATTCCACTCGATGGTTTTCACGATACCATCGGCGAACTTCGTTTCCGGATACCAACCAAGCTCTTGCTTGATTTTTGTTGGGTCAATCGCATAGCGTTGGTCGTGTCCCAATCGATCGGCAACGTAAGTAATGAGGTCATTATTAATCCAACTGATGTCGATATCACCTTGCGCATCCTTAACTTGTTTGCGCAACACCTCGCGAAGTTCTTTCCGCGTTGCCATCATGTTGCGGATGGTTTCGATGGTGAGTTTCACGATGTCGATATTCGTCATCTCGTTGTGTCCGCCAACATTATACACTTCGCCATCGCGTCCCTCGCGCACAACTAAGTCAATCGCCTTGCAATGGTCTTCGACATAGAGCCAATCGCGCACGTTTAGACCTTGCCCATAGACGGGGAGCGGCTTCCCTTCTAAGATGTTGTTGATCATCAGCGGAATGAGCTTCTCCGGGAAGTGGTAGGGGCCGTAGTTGTTGGAACAGCGCGTAATCGTTGTGGGCAAATGATAGGTATCGTGATAAGCCATGACAATCATATCGGCGCTGGCCTTGCTCGCGCTGTATGGGCTGTGTGGACATAGTGGCGTGCGCTCTGTAAAGTAACCTTCGGCGCCTAATGAGCCGTAAACCTCATCGGTAGATACTTGATGATAGCGCTTTCCAGCCTTAAACGTGGGATAACCTTGCTCATCCTTTCCTGTCATCCAGCTTTTCTTTGCCGCATCTAACAAGTTCTGTGTGCCTAAGATGTTAACGCTTAAGAAAAGTTGTGGGTCTTCGATGCTGCGATCAACATGACTCTCGGCGGCAAAGTTAACCACGAAGTCGATGTCGTGTTCCGCAAAGAGCTGTTCGGCGAGTTGGCTGTCGCGGATGTCTCCCTTCACGAAAACACAGCGTTTACCGTCGATGTCATCTTTAATCGTACCGAGATTTCCAGCGTAGGTCAAGGCATCAAGCACCACGACCTTCACGTTTTCATCGTTTTTATACTTCTTATGAAGCAAATACTTCACAAAATTAGCGCCGATAAAGCCGGCAGCTCCTGTTACAAGATACGTTTTCATAAACTATCATTTAAAATGTTTTGTTCCTAATGTAATCACTTCGCAGTCATCAAACTTATTGCCGTTGATGGTGAGCCTCACGAGTGTGCGTTGCTGATGCCAGCCCTGCAAGCCTGCCGCACCGGGATTGATGTGGAGCAGATGGAGGTTTTTGTCCGACATCACCTTTAAGATATGCGAATGCCCTGAGATGAAAAGCTGCGGCGGATTGGCGTATATCGTCTGTCGAATGCTGCTGTCATAACGCCCGGGATAGCCGCCAATATGTTTCATCAGCACGTCAACCTCCTCACATTTGAAGCGCAAAACTTCGGGGTAGCGCGCGCGAATATCATATCCATCAACGTTCCCATAGACCGCTCTGAACTGCGGCCCCATCGCCTCGAAGCGATTGCATAACGCCAGAGAACCGATGTCGCCTGCATGCCAAATCTCGTCACATTCACATAGATATTGCTCATATTTGTCGTCCCAATAAGCGTGTGTGTCACTGATGATGCCGATTTTCTTCATAGGTTGAAGCGTTGTCGAACGAAGGCTGCAATGAAGTTAGCCGTCTCCTCTAAACCTAATCGGCTGCTGTTCACACAGAGATCGTAGCTGTTGGCCGCGCCCCATCGCTTACCGGTGTAGTAATTATAATAGGTGGCGCGGGCCTCTTCCTTCGCCGTAATAAACTTGTGTGCCACTTCTTCGTTGCAATTTCTGCGTTCCATCACGCGTGTTATGCGGTCGTTGATATCGGCTGTCACAAAAATATCGAGCCTGTTTTTGTGCTCGCGGAGGATGTAATCAGCGGTCCTTCCCACAAAGATGCAGTTGCCTTCGGCTGCGGCTTTTAAAATCGCATCGCTTTGAAACTGATATAAGCTCTCTTGGGACAGGTCGTTTTTATAGAAGTTGTTCTCGCCGATGAGCGGCACGTTAGCGTGGAACAGCGTGCGGAAAAAGCCCGTCTTTTCGTCGTTTTGTTCAAAAAACTTCTCGCTAAATCCACTTTCTTTGGCAGCTAAGTTGAGCAACTCGCGGTCATAGAGTTGATAACCAAAGCAAGTCGCGAGCTTTGTTGCGATGATATGTCCACCGCTCCCAATCTGCCTTCCAATGTTCAGGATGATGTTCTTGTTCTCCATGTGTTTATTGTAACTGTTGTTGTTGGAATTTCTTCATATAATGTTTCATCATCCATGCAGCGATAACGGTTGAAATAAAATCGCTCGTCGGCATGGCATACCACACGCCATCCACATGATAAAACAGGGGTAGAATAGCCAAACAAGGAAGTAAAATCAATAATTGTCTGGACAAAGAGAGGAAGATGCTCACCTTCACTTTGCCAATACTTTGGAAGAAGTTTGTAATGACCATCTGGCAGCCCACGATAGGATAAACCAACATGGCGAGGCGAATGGCCTTGATACCCAAATGAATGAGTGTGGGGTCTTTCGTGAATGCGCGTGCACAATAATAGGGACCAAACATGGCAATGAGCCATCCTGCGGTCATAATGGCGGTGGCTGCAACCATCGATAGCTTCACCACACGCAACATTCTATCTAACTTCTGCGCACCATAATTATATCCTGCAATCGGTTGCATGCCTTGTGTCACACCCATTACGAGCATCGCAAAAATGATAATGATGCGGTTGGCGATGCCGAATGCGCCCACATCGAGGTCGTTGCCATAATGCACCAACTGCAAGTTGATGAAGATAACCACCACGGTAGCACACACATTCATCGCAAATGGTGAAATGCCTATGCTGATGATATTCTTCACTAAGTCGCGTCGTAGCCTATAGATACCGCGCTTCAAATGCAGCAACTCCTTGGAATTGCTAAACACTTTCATCTGCCACACCAACGCAATAATCTGTGCCAATATCGTGGCATAGGCGGCTCCGGCGATGCCCCAGTCAAAAAGAATGATAAAGACGTAGTCGAGCAGCGTGTTCATCAGCACGGTGAAGATGGTGGCAAACATTGCTAAGCGGGGCTTACTTGCTGCACGAAGGATGGCATTCATGCCAAAATACATGTGCGAAAACACGTTACCCGCTAAGATAATCACCATGTAGTCGCGTGCAAAAGGCAACGTGGCGTGGCTTGCTCCGAAGAACAAAAGTATGGGGTCGAGAAATAAAAGTGTGACAATCGAAAATGCAATGCCAATCATCAAGTTCAAGGTGATGGTGTTCCCTAAGATGTTTTCTGCCGTAGCATAGTCTTTTTGTCCCAACTTCACCGAGATGGAAGTGGCAGCACCTATGCCCACCGCTGCACCAAAGGCACTGGCCAAATTCATAAAAGGAAAGGTGATGGCCAAGCCCGAGATGGCTAAAGGACCTAAACGTTGGCCAATAAAAACGCTGTCCACAATGTTGTAAAGCGATGCAGCCGTCATGGCTACAATAGCGGGTAACGCGTATTGTAGCAATAATTTTCCAACGGGTTGTGTCCCTAACTGTAGGGTAGCCTCTTTGTTGTCCATGTTGCAAAAGTACGAAATAAATTTCATTCTTGTTTCACATTCCTACGATAAAAAGGCTTGATGAAAGGGAACTTTTCCTACCTTTGTCCCAAATGATAACGCATTTTCAACACTAAAGTGGAAACAAGCGTTGCAAAACAGATAGGTAATGATTATCAAATAAAAAAGAATATGACGTTCAGACACGAGGAAACACCACAAGGGGGCCGCTTTTTCATCAGCGAAAACAATGAAAACTATGGCCATATTGACTATGAATGGCAAGGTGATGTGATGGCGATTACACACACTATTGTAGCACCAGCCCATCAAGGAAAAGGCATTGCGAAAATGTTGTTAGACGAAGTGGCACGCTATGCGCGTCTCCATCAAAAGAAACTGCGTGCCGTCTGCCCTTATGTTGTGAAGATGTTTGCACGCGATGCGGCCTATGATGATGTGAAAGTGGAGTAGTTCAGTTTACAAAAATAACAAGAAAAATTTAAAGAACAAAAATTATAATGGTATGATTTTGTTTGTTATATTTGCAAAATCAATAAAAAATAGCCTTTTTTGTTTGAAATTAAAATTAAAAATTCTATTTTTGCATTGTTCAATAAAAATTTCATGATATCATTCTCAATATAAAAATTGCAGAGGCTCAATTTTATTTTTTATATTAAACAAGAATTTTAATTAGAATATATATAACATGAACTATTACGCATTGTCATTGCTTAACATAATCATCTTCCTTGTTATCTCCATCAGTAAGCATTTCAAGGTTATGCATTTTCGTGGAATACTTTTGTGGATAGTAGTCGTACTTACATGCATAGAAATCTATTTTCTGTGGCAGGTTAGACATCAAAAAATACGAAGAGAAAAAATATTAACTGTAGGATACATCCTTATAAATATTACTTATGTTATTTGTTCGAGCCTTGGACTTATTTAAGTGCAATCTTTGTATTTTGATTTTATGCCTTAATGGTAGCGTCTCCGCATCGAAAAAAACGAATAGATTTTCAACAGTCATTGCTATAAATAATAATAATTTTCAACTGAAAACGGCTAACTTTGCGGCAAAGCGACATCGGGAGATATGCACCGTGGCAGCATAAACGTCGGCTTTATTCAGGATTAACAACACAATAAGAAGCATGCACGGAGGTAGCACAAACGCCCGATCCATTTGGGATAACCAACACAATTTTATCATTTCCCAAGTTTCCTACGTTGATTTTGAAATCGATACATGAATAATTCATATATTAAAGGCAGTTTTCGAAGGCTTCACATTAATAGTACTACCCACATGCAAGCGATACCCACTATTATCATAAGGCACCCTCCTATACAAAATAGCCATGTCCTTCGTTTCCACTTTTTATGCCATTGTTCATCCTCTTTCTCAAATTCTTTGAAATATTTCAGGTAAATATCATTTGAAAAGACGGCTTTATAGGCTGGAATATAACATATAAGTATGGGAATACCTATAATACACAAAATTATAATCTTATTAACCATTCCCCAATAGCGGAAAACAATACCCGACAGGATAAATGACAAAACCAAGGGATATCCTGAATAAAAATATCCAAACCAATGGTGTGCCCAACAGATATGGTAGCCCACTTCTTTATCATAGTAAAACTTATTCATTATTTTTTGCACTTTTGCCATGCGTTCCTCCTGTCTCCTTTTGAATTTCTTTGTGAAACAGATTGTAAGCACAAGGGAAATAAAAGCACTTGAGAACTTTCTTAAAAAGACTCCTAACTTTATATCATCTAACCATATACAATAATGTATAGCATTTAAAAAATATGCAAACCTACTTCTATTCATACCGTATAAAATCGAATAGACCTTATAGCCGAAGATTGCAGCAAGGAATTATCGTTTACTTATTTTGAGCAAGTAATATCCTGCCAAACCACCAATAATGGAAGCTGCGAAGATTCCGACCTTAGCTTGAACATAGCTTACAGGTTCGTCGAAGGCGAGTGAGGTGACAAACATCGACATGGTAAAACCAATCGAGGCAAGGAATCCCAAGCCGAAGATGCGGTGCCATGTCATTTTTTTTGAACGTTTGCCAAGCCCCAACTTGCTGAGTAACCAAACTGCCAAGACGATGCCAAGGGGCTTGCCCAATAGCAGTCCGAACATCACACCAAGAGCAACATGATTGGAGAACAGGCTCTGCAGATCCATGTCGATAAAGGCTACACCTGCATTGGCGAGCGCAAAGATGGGCATGATGACAAAAGAAACAAATGGATGCAGGCCATGTTCGAGACGCTGAAGAGGTGGTACGGCATTGAAGGCTTCAGCTTTCACCTGGGAAATAATCTCCACTTGTTCTTCTTCTAATGTCCTTACATCATTGCTTTCTGCATTTTCAAACCGATGAAGCTGTCGGCGCAGACGCGCAATAAATGTCGATTCTGGTATCTGTGAATCAGCGGGGATTACAAATGCGGCAAGAACAGCTGCTATTGTAGCATGAACGCCTGACATGAGGAAGGCTACCCATACACCGCACACGCCAAGGATACCATAGAAAAAGGCATGTTTGATGCCCATCTTGTTGCCAATGAACATGATACCAAGAAAAGTCAGACCCACGAGGATACTGGGGATGGAGATATTAGATGTGTAGAACAGGGCGATAACAATAACCGATCCAAGGTCATCGACAATGGCAAGCGTGGTGAGAAACACTTTAGCTGATAGCGGCACCTTATCGCCAAGTAAATAAACAATGGCGAGAGCAAAGGCAATGTCTGTTGCCATGGGTATTCCCCAACCATGAGCAACAGATGTTCCGATATTAAAACTAAGATAGATAGCAGCAGGGAAAAGCATTCCCAAGATAGCTGCTCCCACAGGGAGTATCACCTTCTTTATTTCGCGTAACTCTCCTCCGATGAACTCTCGTTTCAACTCCAATCCCACGACAAAGAAGAATAGAGACATCAGCCCATCGTTAATCCAATGTTCCAAAGAGAAGTTGAAATAAGGTCTTCCGTCGAAAACAAACCCCAAGTGATGTTCAAAGAATTCGAAGTATTGCTCGCGCCAAGGCGAGTTGGCAAGCAACAGGGCTATGATAACGGCAATACCAAGAACTATTCCGCTCGACTTTTCCTGCCGCATGAACATCAAGGCAGGCATAACCAACTTCTTATTAATTTTCTGCTTATATATTTCTTTCATCTTTTCTTTTTTTATGTTAGCGAGTAGTAATGAGTCGCAGACTATCCGACTCAGTACGCGACTTGAGCCATCTGCTCAACCGTTCACGGTCAGCAGTTGAGAAATTTGTCTTGCTTCCTACGATAGCCACAACGTAACGTTTCGTGGCAGAGGTGTCTGTCGTTACCTCCATTACCTTTGACAGACTGATGGAGGTAACGTTAGGATACAGGCTCCTTAATTCTTTGCTTAGTTGGATGCCCAGTTGCTCATATCCCGTATAAGCACTCAACTTCTCCTCCAATTTGTGAATCTGTGCATTCTGCTCCACAAGTTGCTGGTTGGATGTATTTGATGTCAATATGTTCTCGGCGCTTTTCTTAGCAAGAAGCAGACTGTCTGACTGGGATCCCTGAATAACTTTGAGCTTATACCCCCGTAAGTTATATTGCGCCAACGCTCGACTTGCCACGGTCAATGTACTGTCTGAAATACTTTTTCCTACAGCCACTAAGCGTATAATGCTGTCGGAGGTATTGACCTCCTCTGCTATTATCTGTGTTCCTTTCAGAGAGAGTTCAGCCTTCACAAACTCCCTAACATTACTGTTGGTAAAACTCTCTCTCGTGATGTCTACAGTCATCACGGCAGCTGGAACCATGGTGACTACTGCAATGATAAGGATAAGTCGATGCACTTTTTTCAGTTGGGCGACATTATCAAATTGCTTGGTATTAAAACGTAACATCTTCACACCAGCAAAGGTAGAAAGGCTGATAAATACGGTATTGATAAAAAATAGGTAGAAGGCACCCCAAAAGTAGCTCCAGTTGGCTGATGCTAAGCCATATCCAGCCGTACAAAGAGGTGGCATCAATGCCGTTGCGATGGCTACACCAGGAATCACATTGCCTTTGCCCTTGGTAGAGAGCGCGATAATGCCGGCAGCACCACCACAAATGGCTATCAACACATCATAGAGAGTTGGTGAAGTACGCGACAATAATTCCGACTGCGCTTCCTTCAGTGGGGTGATAAGGAAATAGAGTGTGGCAGTGATAACGGCTATAACGACCATGACAAGGTAGTTTTTGAAAGATCGCTTTAGAAGCTGAAGGTCGTTAATACCAATAGAGAGACCCATGCCGGTAATAGGTCCCATGAGTGGAGAGATAAGCATGGCACCGATAATCACCGCAGTAGAATTGACGTTGAGCCCCAACGATGCTATCAAGATGGCAAAGATAAGTATCCAAAGGTTGGAGCCTTTGAATGATATGCCGTCGGTTATTTGGCTAATGGTATCGCGCTCCTCATTTTTATCTGGAAGGGAGTTAAAGTATTGCTTGATAACTCCCCACAAACTGTTATTTTGCTCTTCCATATTTTTTTTGTTTTTGCAGTGTAATGTGACATTATTCAGACCTTAATTCTGTAGCATAAATTCTTGTGAGAACTCCAAGTGCCTGGGAAACAATATCCTCAAAACACTTGGATATGTCAGAAATTTCACCTATCTTGGTGCTGCAAACATAA
>ERZ773051.1641-NODE-1641-length-11964-cov-5.576539_pt1 | contig 11964 bp, 9 predicted proteins | sample MGYA00580631_ERZ773051 | MGnify/ENA primary metagenome ERZ773051 (study PRJEB29015, sample SAMEA2738137) | human oral metagenome | biome: human oral; feature: human-associated habitat; material: saliva | place: China | collected 2204 ...
GTTTCAAGGTCAGCAAGAAAACGATCTACCACACGGGCCGATCGCTCATCATCGTTGAGGGCTTCGCCCACAATCTTGCCGGCAAGGGTGGTAGCCAGAGTGCCAACCTCGGAACGGAGGGACACTGCTGCTGCCGCACGCTCTGCCTCGATAGCCTTCAGCGCGTTATCGCTAATGCGCTGTGCTTCAGCGGTTGCACGCTCGCGAGCGTCGGCAATGATTGCCTCGCCCTCTGCGCGTGCCTCTTCACGAATCTTCTGAGCCTCCAGTCGAGCGCTTTCGAGCTGCTGGGTGTACTCATCGCGAGCCGCTGCAGCCTCTGCCTGTGCCTTCTCGGCCTTGGCAAGGCCACCTTCGATTGCTTCCTTACGGTCCTGGTAGATCTTCTCGAACGCCGGGACGACGTACTTAGCAACGATGTAGTAGAGGATCAGGAATCCGATGAGGGTAATGACAATTTCCCCGACGTCGGGAATGAGGGGGTTCGAAGCTGCCTCCGCTCCCCCTTCGCTTGCCAGATAAATCATGGAGGGAATCCTGTTCTATGGGATGGGTCGTTTAGGATGTGGCGGAGCCGGTTACTTGATGAAGACGAGAACCAGGCCCAGAATTGCCAGTGCCTCGACCAGTGCGAAGCCCAGGAACAGCATGGGCTGCAGAGTCTTCTGAGACTCGGGCTGACGAGCAACGCTGGTCATGTAAGCCGCGAAGACCAGACCCACGCCGATGCCGCCGCCGATAGCTGCCAGACCGTAGCCAACCGCAGTGATGGAACCAACCATTATTTTTCCTTTCAACAGTGCTCAACCGGGAACATACCCGAACAGAGCAGAGTTTGATTTGAGTTATAGCCCGCACAATGAACGTGTGGGTTGCTTTATTCTTGTCCGGAGCCGGTACCCCAGCCCCGAACGCGAAAACCTAATAAAAAATTTAGAGTGTCAGCAAACTGACTAGTGACCCTCAGAAACCGAGCCCTGCAGGTACACAGCCAGCAGCAGAGCGAACACGTACGCCTGGATGCACTGAATCATGAATTCCAGGAAGTACAGGAACAGGCCCAGGGCGCCGGGAGCGATGGCGGCCAGGTAGCCGATACCGCCCAGAGCCTCAACCATGTAAGTCACCATGCTGGAGGCAACCATCAGCGCCAGGTGACCACCGAACATGGTGGCGAACAGACGCAGTGCGTGGGTTGCGGGGCGAATCAGCATGTTCGAGAAGAACTCGATCGGGATCAGAATGGGGTAAATCCAGAACGGCAGGCCCGCAGGCATGGTGATGTCCTTGAAGAAGCCGCCCAGGCCCTTGCGCTTGATGCCCACGCCGACCCAGGTCAGGTATGCCACGCCAGCCAGCGCGTAGGCGCTACCGGGGTGGGAGAAGGAGGGCAGCTGGATGAACGGAATCGCGCCGTAAAGGTTGTTCACCAGAACAAAGAAGAAGGAGGCGAACAGAATCGGAACGAAAGGCTTGTAGTGCTGAACGCCCAGAGTTTCCTTGCCCAGAGAGTTGCGAGCAAACAGGTAGCCGGATTCAGCGATGAACTGAGTCTTTCCGGGAACCATGGCACGCTTGCGCGCTGCGGTGAGGAAGAAGACCGCAATAATCACCACGGAGAGTAGCACCAGCACGTTCTGCTTACCAAAGGCGAAATCACCAATGGTGAAGAAGGGGGGAAGATGCATGTCTTCGGGGTTCGGCGGAACATAGGCCCCGGCTTCCGCGAGGATCAACCCGTTCTCGATCAAAGCAAGTCCTTTCTTGCTGCTTGTGGCTATCAAGAGCCCATGCCAGCTCTTGCGTGACTGACATGCTAACTACATGGATGAATGTGTGACCTAGCGGTCCGCGTTCAATGACCTAGCGGTCCGTATTCTGCCTGGTCATGTGGGTAAAGACGAGGGTCAAACCTCCGACAGCGCCAATCAAGACGCCAACCCACACCAGCCAGGTGGTGGAGAAGACCAGGTCACCGAGGTAACCAATACCTCCCCACACCGCAACGCCGATGATCAGGTAGAGAATTGACATCACGGCGCCGGAGAGACCTCCGCCGGATACCAATTCTCCGGTGGTGCGGAGCTTTCGATCTCCGTCCCACCACTTCTTCTCCTCGGCCAAACGTATATTCCTTTCAAACACCTATCGTGTTACCGACTATGGTCTTCCGAGTCGGTGTCGAAGTACAAAATTCTCAATCGTGCAATGCTGACTGTCTCAATAACAATCCACAGAATCACGCCGGTGCATGCGCCTGCGAGAGTCCAACCGTGCCTCAGGTTCTCTGGGAACGGCACAAACATCAATACCAGACCGAGCAGAGCAATCTTCACAAGGTAGCTCACCACCAGCGATTTGGGTACGCCCCAGTCGAAAATGGGAGCAACAAGCATAACCAATACGCCCAGAGTGAAGCATATATAGATTATCAGAAAGCCCAATGTTATTCCTAGCGCGCCCACGGGGCCCGCAAACAGGCACGCACTCATCATACCGCCGAACCAAGCCAGCAAAGAGTATGCCGATACCCTGTAGAACAAAAATTTCCAGGAAAGCTCTTGACTCTCGTAAGAAGATGCCCTCAGTCCTACCCGGGCACGCTCTCGGCGACGTTCCCGCTGTTTCTTTCGTTCAGCGGGTGGGTACCACAGAACATCGGCCACGCGCCTCCAGACAGGCTCTGCTGCAGCCTCCTTTTGAGGTTGTGGCGACCTAGACACCATTAGTGTTTCTCCCCACGGTTCTGTTTCGACTGAGGCGCAGAAGAGTGCTCATTAGAAGGCTGCTCCGCGCGATCTTTCACCGAGTCCGGAATGATGGGCGCGGGATGCAGGGAAGTCGGTTCCACCCGCTCCGGGGTTGCGGGAACACCGGTCGCAGAAGAAGACGAGGTGCCCCGACCCGCCTTCTTCGGGGCTGCCGGCTGCTCCGCGGGAGAAGCCGACGAGGGGGTACCGGCCTCGACAGAGGAGCCGCCCTTCGCCGCCTTCGTCAGGTCAATCGTTGAGCTGGGGGCTTCACCACCAAAAAGCTGCGGCATGCGCAGGTACACGGCCAGCACGGCGAGCGCCACAAGCACCACGCCGAGCGCGGCAAAACCAGCACCCGAGGTGTACAGGTCGGAGGCGAAGGCCAGCAGGACCCACACCAAAATCGTCACGCCCGTAACCACTGCGGTCGATCCCAGGTGGCTGAAGCCCACGTCCGTCAGGCGCTGATACACGTGGGTGCGGTGCGGCTTGTACCACTGCTCCCCCGCCATGAAGCGGCGGAAGAGAGTCGAACCGGCATCGGCCAGGTAGGTGACGAGAGGAGCGAAGGCCAGCAGCACCGGAACGTCAGCAAACCAGGCGCCCACCGCCAGAGTCCCCAGGGCCGTACCCAGCACGTAGGAACCGGCATCCCCCAGAAAGACGTTCTTGCCCGGGCGCACGTTCCACGGCAGAAACGCCAGGTACGCGCCGGCCACCGCCACACCCCCCATAGCCAGCCAGGGCAGGTTGACCATCCAACCGGTCAGCGCGTACGCCAAACCGGCCACCAGGCCGTGAGCACCCGAGATGCCGTTGATGCCGTCCATAAAGTTGGCCACGTTAATGTAGCCCGCGATGAACACGGCACCGACCACCACCAGCAGCGGGTTGGTACCCTGAACCGTCGCGAAACTGACGCTCACCAGCACACCGATGACCAGCTGCAGGGCAGCGCGACGAACGATACTCACGCCGCGAATATCTTCGAGCCAGCCCAGGACCAGGGAGAAAAGCATAGCGGCGGCAATCGTGATGGCCAGCTGCAAGGACTCGGCGGAGCGGTAGGTCCAGCCCAGCAGGGTCGCCACGAGGAAAGCCAGCAGGGTCGCCGCGGCCGTCGCCAGGCCCATGCCGCGGTAGGTCGGCGTGGTGTGCGAGGACCGTTCGTTGGGGACGTCCACCATGTTGTAGCGATGCAGAATCGGACGCACCGCAAAGGGCAGGAGGGCACCGGCAATCACCGCAAGAACGAAAATGCTCGTTAGCTCGGGAAAGGAGGTCATGATGGCTCCGGGTCGTACTGTCTTGTGAATGTGTTTATCGTATGGCTCCGCCGACCCCGGGGCGCCGGGAAGACGCTCCGATAGGGGCGGCGTCGAAGAGCCAGTCGGTTAGAAGGTCTGCGCGTTCTCCAGGGTGCGCGGATCGGGTGCGCGCTCCAGGCCGTGGCGTTCGTAGCCGCTGTGCTCGCGGTAGTTCTGAATCCACAGCTCGTAATCCAGCTCTTCCGGGTTCAGGGCCGGCGCGCTCGAGCGTGAAATGTAGCGGTTCTCCTCGCTGGGCACGAGCTTCTCCGTATCGCCGAAGAGCGTCTCGTCTAGCTTCTCGCCCTTGCGCAGGCCAATCTCCTTGATTTCAACGTCGTAGCGTTCGTAGGCCTGGCGCATCGCCTTGGCCACGTCCAGGATCTTGACCGGTTGCCCCATGTCCAGCACCATGACCTCGCCCGGACGGCCAATCGCACCGGCCAGCATCACGAGCAGGCAGGCATCCGCGATGAGCATGAAGTAGCGGGTCGCGCGCTTATCGGTCAGGGTAATCGGGCCGCCAGAGAGAATCTGCTTGGTGAAAAGCGGCTTAATCGAGCCGCGCGAACCAAACACGTTGCCGAATCGCACCGAAACGTAGGTGTTGCCGGTTTTCTCGCCAAAGTACGCGGTCAGGCGCTCCGCCACGCGCTTGGACTGGCCCAGGGCCGTCTTCGGGTCCGCCGCCTTATCGGTCGAGACGTTTACGAAGGTCTTTACACCCACGGCCTCGGCGGCACGCAAGACGTTCAGGGTGCCCAGGGAGTTCGTCTTCCAGGCCTCCTGCGGGTAGGCCTCCAGCGCCGACACGTGCTTCAGCGCGGCGGCGTGGAACACTACCTCGGGGCGGCGCTCCCGGAAAATCTCCAGCAGGGTATCGCCCTCGCGAATATCCGCAAGGATGATGCGGTCGTCGTCCAGGCTTGACTCGTGCGTAATCGACACCTTGGTGTCCATCAGCAGAGTCTCGTCGTGGTCGAGCATCATCAGGGTCTCGGGCTCAAATTCGCTAATCTGGCGGCAGAGCTCAGAACCAATCGAACCACCAGCACCCGTCACCAGAACGCGCTTGCCGTGCAGGTACGAACGGAGGATATCGCGATCGATATCGTAGTTAATCTCACCGCGGATTACGCGCATCAGGTCGTTATCGCTCGCGTTCACCAGGCGCTCACCCATCAGGCGGGCGTTCGCGCTGCTGATACGCTGCACCTCAACCTTCAGGCGACGCATGCGCTCGCAGAAGGCCTCAAAATAGTCCTCCGGCATATCGGAAATCGTGACGATCACCTTGTGAGTGCCCGATTCGCGAATCGCGCGCTCCAGCTCGCGGTAGGTCGTAATCACCTGGATACCGTGGAACTTAGTGCCGGCCTTCAGCGGGTCATCGTCGAAGACCGCCACGGGGCGCAGCTTCGCCTCCTCATCGTGCAGCATGGAATCCATCACCATGCCGCCGATGAAACCGGCGCCGTACACGATCACCGGTTCGCCCGTCAGCTCACGCACCGCGCCGCGCTCGGTATAGACGCGCTTGGCCATGCGGGCACCGGCCATCATAATCAGGCTGAACGCCGCGGCAATCGCGGGCACACTGTGCGGAATGTGCGGCAGGCCAACAAGCTCATCCACAAAGGAGAAACCGGTCAGCACCACGCCCGTGCTCAGCGCCGCCGCCGCGGCGCGCCACGACTCGTCGAAGGATCCGTAGGAGTACACGCCGTTATAAATCTTGGCTGCCGCAAAACCGAAAATCAGCTGCAGCAGTACCGCCCCGGCGGCCGTAATCGTCAGCGAAATGGGGTGGATGATGTCAAACACCGAGCCATTGCTAAGTAGCACGCTATAGCGCAGCATGTACGCGAACAGCACCGCAAGAACCCAGGCGCTAGAGTCAATCAGCGCCTGCGCAATCAGCCACCACGGCTTGCGCTCGTACAGACGATTCACCAGAACGGCTCCGGAATCGCCCTCCGTCATCAGCGTGCCGCGCTGAGCAGCACGTCGTACCGCCTCGTGGGCGTCAGATTTCAGCTGGGCCATTAAAAGCCTCCTTCAGATGCGGCACCGGTGAAACGGTCCGAAGATGAGCGAGTAGAGGATGCGCGTGCGGCCACGGTGGACAGCGCGCGGAAAGCGTTGCGGCGCAGGGATTCGGGCACGAAGCGGTACACGCTGCGCACCGCCATGTTCTGCGCCCAGCGGGCCTTCGAAATGGCGTGGCCCGTGTACAGTCGGCGTTGAATCGCCCAGTCCTGCTTCCAGGCGTCCACTCCCCCGCGCTTCGTGTAGGCGCCGGCGCCCACGCGGTAACGCACGAGAGGTGCGGGCAGGTTGCCCAGGCGGTAGCCGGCGTCGCGCAGACGCATCCACAGCCACCAGTCCTCGGCACCGGGCACGTACTCGTAACCGCCGAGGGTCTGCACAGCGCTCTTACGGAATGCCACCGAGGGGTGGTAGATCGGGTTACGCGAATCCATGGCGCGAAGCAGCCGTTCAGGATCGACGATGGCCTCGCGGACCGACTCAACCGCCGAGTTATTCTCGTTGACCTCGAGCATGGCCGAACCGAGCAGCGCGTAGCCGCCCTCTGCCAGGGCCGGAATCAGCTCGGCGAAGCGGGTGGGTTCGGAAATATCGTCAGAATCGGCGCGCGCCACCAGCTCGTAGCTGCAGGCCTGCAGACCCGCGTTCAGGGCCTCGGCCAAACCCACGTTCTGCGGTAGCTCCACGATCTGAATCGGCGGGCAATCCAGGTTCTCGGCGCGGGCACCCCAACGGTCCACCACGGCGCGCAGCTCGGGGGTGAGCGGACCGTCCAGAACCAGCACGAGCTCGGAGGGGCGCAGGGTCTGGTTCAACAGATTCGATTCCAGCGCCTGTTCCAGGTACGCGGGGTTCTCCTTCGCGTACACGCTCATGAGCACCGAGAAGTCGGGGGCGGAGCTCACGCATCCAGCGGCCCCGGCGTTCCCGGTCACGACCGGCTCGGGGTTCGAGGCCGGAACGCCGTAGCGCCCCGGGAAGGTCAGCGGGTAGATGCCCTCCAGCACCCGGCGGTTCGGGGTGGGCGGGCGCAGGCCGTCACGCAGACCGTTCAGGAAGTACCCCAGGTAGGTACGGCGGTCGTCGGTACGAAGCAGGGTGGAGACCCACAGGCGGGCCGAAGAACCACCGTAGAGCAGCTTTTCCAGCGGGTTCAGGGTACGCGAGCGCGTAAACACCCACAGCTTATTGCGCACGTCGTTATAGAAGCGCGGGCCGGGGTTGGCGTTTGTCGTGCCGAAGGTCTTGGTGTGGTGCTTCGCCACCGAAGAAGGCACCGCAATGCCGTCGCGGTGGTGAATCAGGCGGGTCGAGAATTCGAAATCGTCGTTCCAGATGAAGAATTCTGCGATGGGCAGGCCGCCGTTACGGCGGATGGCCTGCGCGTCCATGAGAATCGAGACGAAGGAGGCGCTGCGAATCGGGCGGGCCCCCACCGCGCGGGCGCGGGCGTGGCGCTGCTCCCCCGCCGCGAACATTGTGCGAGGGGTGTTCATGGGGTGGTCCTCACCGTTCGTCCACACCACGCGAGAGGCCACCACCGCGGGGCGTTCGGCGGGAACCTCGGAGTAGCCGAGCCACGCCTCAACGGCTTCGGCCAGGGTGTTCTCGGTCGGCTCGGTGTCATCATCCATGACCCACACGAGGTCGGGGTTGTGGCGTTCCAGGGCGCGGTCGATGCCCACCGCGAAACCGCCGGCGCCGCCCATGTTCTGCCGCAGGGTAATGCGGTCCACCGGCAGGTCGTACTCCAGGGAGTCCAGGTATGCGGCGGTGTCGTCGGTGGAAGCGTTATCGACGATAACCACGGCGACCGGGCGCATCCGGCCCGAGGCGATGCCCGCCAGGGTCTTGGGTAGCAAATCGCGACGGTTGTAGGTTACGACCACCGCGACGGTGCGGGGTTCGTGCTGACCGTCATGTTCGGCGGGGTGCTGGGCAGGCGCGGGTCGGTCGTTGTGCTGTTCTGCCATAGTGTTCTCCCTCCGCGGCGCCGAGGCACCTTATCCGTTCGACGTTGAGGTATATCCTCCGTGCGGGGACCGGGTGTTTCGGCGGTGCCCGCGACGCTCATGTATGAGGATATAACTCTCCAAAGTGACCATTTTACCGGGGTCTTCACCTCGAGGTGAATCTTCCCCCACTAACGCACCCATTATGACGCATATTCAACCTCAATCGGTTGTTTTTCCGTATGTCGGACTGCGCCGGCCCGAGGCAGTTCACCCTTCACCGGAGGATGAATTATCTCTAAGGATTAGGCGGAGACATAGGTGGCGGGCGGGTATTACGGCCCGCGGCGAAACGGGGTCTGCCATCCCGCCGATGTTTCAAGGACGTTTTCGAGGATGCTTTCGACGACTCCCTGCACCAGACCCATGCCCGAGCTGTGCCCGCCGTGCGAAAAAGCGACCAAAAACCGGTCACCGCCCCAACAATTCACCATAACCGGTGCAAATATGCGAAAGTTGAAATGACCCTGTTTTTCCCCGCACCGACCGCGGGCTTTTGAGAGGTAAAGACATGTCCGAATCCAGGTGGAAAGTCATTGGCGCCAGCGGCTTTGTTGGCTCCGCCATCGTTGCGCGTCTGAACGCAGAGGGTATCAGCGTCGATCCCATTGAAGCGCCCCGCCTCGCCACCCGCTCCCTTGACGTAGACAGCATTATCGACGAGGCAGAACAGCTGGAGGGCATCATCGATTCCCTCGCAGAAGCCTTCGCCAGCGCGCAGGTCGTGGTGAACGCCGCCGGCCTCGCCGCCCCGAACATGCAGGATCTGCCCCCGCTCATGGGCGCGAACGCCCTGCTGCCGGCTGTCATCGCGATTGCCGCCCAGCGCACCGGCGTGCGCCGCGTCATTCATCTCTCCTCTGCCGCTGTGCAGGGCCCCCGCCCCGTACTCGACGCATCCGAGGAGACCGCGCCCTTTAGCGCCTACTCGTTCTCCAAGACCCTTGGCGAGGAAGCGCTGCTCGACCTGCAGGACTACTTCCTGGAGGAGCATCCCGAGAGCGCACCCGAGCTGTGCATCCTGCGCGCAACCAGCGTTCAGGGTCGCGGCCGCCGCACGACCGAGCTCTTCGCCAAGATGGCCTCCTCCCCCTTCGCATCGGTGGCCGGTGCGGGCCAGGGTAAGTCCCCCGTCTCCAGCGTGTACGCGCTGGCCGAGTTCGTGGTGATGCTCGGAACCTTCCCCGGCGAGCTGCCCACCATCGTGCTGCAGCCCTGGGAAGGCGCGACCGTCGCCTCCGCTTCGCTGGATGCGGGCCGCCGCAAGCCCCATCACCTGCCCGAGTGGCTCTGCCGCGCGGCCATCAAGGCCGGCTACAAGGTATCTGAGCTCATGAACGATAGGTTCTCCGGCTCCGTGCGTAAGGTCGAGGTCATGTGGTTCGGTCAGGGTATTGACGATTCCTGGGCCCGCAAGAACAACCTGCTACCCACCCCGCGCGTGCGCGAGGTACTGCGCACCGCCCACACGGCACTGGGTAAGAAGAAGGACCGCCGCTTCGCCAATAGCTAGGTGGCGCCGCCTCTGGCGAGAAAGCAACCTAACGCGCGCGAGATAGCATAAGGGAACGCCCGATATATCTGTTGATATATCGGGCGTTCCCTTAAGTTTTACTCCTGAGTTCTACTCACGGAGTTTTAACCGTGGCCGGGCCTACAGGTAATCCTCGGCGGCTTCCGGGGCCTCGGTCTTAGATTCAGCCTCGGCGGCTTCCGGGGCCTCGGTCTTAGATTCAGCCTCGGCCTCGGCCGCAGGCTCGGTCTTCTTCTGCTCAGCCTTAGCTTCGGTCTTCGGGGCGGCGGGTGCCTCGCCGAAGACCAGGGCGCGTGCGGTATCGGCAGAGACGGGCTGGACCTGCGGCTCATCAGCACGAATCGGCTTGGGGGTGTTATCGCGGTAGCCGCGCGAACGCTCCTGGTCCACCGAGCTGATGCCGAAGCCCGAACCCAGCGCGCTCGTAGCGCCCAGCAGGGAGGCGGCAATCGAACCAGCCGCGGGTGCCTCGGCGCGGCGGGCGGGTTCGCCGCTCACCGTGTGGGTGCTGTCCCACTGCTCGTAGGCTTCGTCCAGGCCCTCCTGCTCGTCCAACGCCTGCTGGGAGGCGCCCGACTCGTTCTGCGTGGGGGCCTGCGCCTCCTCCACCTTGCGGGCCGCCTGTTCGTCGGCCTCCGCGCGGGTCAGAATCGAGGGGACCACCTCGCGGAGCTCCTCAACGGGAATCGCGCCCTCGCGCACCACCACGTAGGGGAAGGAGGTGCAATCCAGGATGGTCGAGGGAGCCGGCTCGCGTTCGGTCACCACCGTGACGCCGTCCTCGTTGGGCTCTGATTCGTGCGGCTTCGGGCGGGGGCCGCCGTCAATAATCACCGCGACGTCCTCGCCCAGGGAGTCCATGGCGGCCTGGGCGGTCGCGGCGGCATCCTGGCCGGTCTTGTTTGCGCTCGAGACGGCCAGCGGGCCGTGCTCGGTCAGCAGCTTCAGGGCGAATTCATCATCGGGAACACGCACGGCAACGGTGCCTCGGGTCTCGCCCAGGTCCCAGCTCAGCGAGGGGTAGGCGTGAAGAATAACGGTCAGCGCGCCGGGCCAGAAGCGGTAGCCCAGGTCGTAGATGTCGTCCGGAACGTCGTCCACCACGCCGGCGAGCGCCGCGATGTCAAAGATGAGTACGGGCGGCGGCATGGTGCGGTCGCGGCCCTTATCTGCCAGCAGTTTGGCAACGCCCTGATGCGAGAAGGCATCGGCGGCAATACCGTAGACGGTATCGGTGGGCATCACAATCGTGTCGTGCGCCTTGAGGGCCTCGCGGGCGGCGTCCAGCGCCTCGCGGGTCTCGGTTTCAGTCGTTACGGGGTACAGCTTTGCAGTCACGGGTTATATTGTCTCACGTTTTATGGATTGCGGCGATACGCCGGGGAGGGTGCGCGTCACGGGGTTGACGCATCGCACCTCGTCGGCGGCTGATGCGGGGGGGGCGGAGCGGAAGTGGATGTGCGGCGGCTCCGTTCGGTGGCCCCGCCCGGCTCGGAGGCTAGGAGTCGGCCCCGATGCTAGGAGCCTGCGGCGGCGGGTTTGTAGCCCGCGCTGTGCCGGGACCTGCCGTTCAGGTCCCGTACCGGGTAGCACCGTTCGAAGCCAACGCGTGCCAGGAGCTCAGCGACGGCCTCTTCCTGGGTGTCGTCGTGCTCCATCATGAAGAAGCCTCCGGGGGCCAGCAGCTCGTAGGCGCGCGCGGCGATGGCGGAGGGCATCTGCATGCCGTCTTCTCCCCCGCCGTACAGCGCCATGTCCGGGTCGTGGAGGGCGGCTTCCGGGTCGGCGGGCACGTTCGCCGACGGGATGTACGGTGGGTTGGAGAGCACTGCATCGAAGCGGCCGGCCTGCTCGGTGAGGGCGGTGAGGGCGTCCCCCTGCACCAGGTGCACGCCGAGCGGCTCCAGGTTCTTGCGGGCGTAGGGGATGGCCTCTTCGGAGAGTTCCACCGCGAACACCTGGGCGTTCGGCAATTCGCTCTTGACTGCCGCCGCGATAGCCCCGGAGCCGGTGCACAGGTCGACGATGCGCAACTGACCGGTCGCCGACTCGGCGCGTGCGCTCAGCACCTTGAGGGCTTCTTCGACGAGTAGCTCGGTCTCGGGCCGGGGTACGAACACGCCCGGCCCGACTGACAGTTCTAGACGGTAGAAGGGAGCGCACCCGGTAATGTGCTGTAGCGGCTCGCGGGAGGCGCGGCGGGCAACCAGCGCCTCGTACTCTGCAACCTGCGCGGGGGTGAGCCGCTCCCCCATCAGCGCCGCGTGCTGTAGGCGCGAACGCGAGCCGCCGTGGAGCAGGTGCGCGGC
>ERZ773051.1645-NODE-1645-length-11957-cov-3.890271_pt1 | contig 11957 bp, 8 predicted proteins | sample MGYA00580631_ERZ773051 | MGnify/ENA primary metagenome ERZ773051 (study PRJEB29015, sample SAMEA2738137) | human oral metagenome | biome: human oral; feature: human-associated habitat; material: saliva | place: China | collected 2204 ...
GCCCGGCCATGCGGCATGCGAGGTGCACGCGGCATGCGCCTTATGCCCTGAACGTTGTTGCATGATGCCCCTTTCTTCGTTTCTGAAATGTTTCGTATTCTCTCGTAAACATTCAGGAAAGACAACGGCGAGGGCCTGCCGCACCGTCCGACATGCCCGTGCGGACATCAGGCGGAAGCTGCGCGACGAAGTCGCCATGATCGAGGCGTCCGAGCTCGATCATCGAAGGCATGCGATCGCGAGGACCCGCCGACATGCCCGCCTCGTCCAGAAAGGCGACGAACGCGCCTCCATCCATGAGGACGACGCCCGCCTTTTCCGCATATTCCCGCGCATTCTTGGAGAAGCGGCCGGTCGTGACGAAATACATCAGGTCGGCGCGTTCCGATTCGTTCGCGCCCACGAGCTTCTGAATGGCCGGCCGCCCGACGGACGACCGCTCCGGGTCGTAGCATTTGCACTCGACGATGCCCGTCTGGCCTGCACGGCCTATCCGCACATCGAAGCCTCCGTCGTTCGTGCGCGCCGTGGTTTCCGCATGCCATCCGTGCGCACGGAACGCTTCCGCCACCAGACGCTCGAAGCGATGCGGTTCATCGACGAAGCGATCGTGCACGGCCTGCGCGCTGAGGCGGATGTGCGAATCCTCCCACGCGTCGCGCCCGCGCATCGCCTTATCGATCTCCAACCGGTGCTGCGCAACCTCGTGCCCATCGGCGCGCAGCGCCCAGGCGACGGCATAGACGTCCTCCGCGCCGCGAACATCCGGCGCCTTCTCGCTCGAGATGCGCCAGTCGTCGATATCGACGAAGCTCGGTGCAGAGACGAGCCGATTGCCCGCATACCGCCGATCGCGGGCGCCATCCTTGTTCGCCTGTTCCCAATACGGAACATGAAGCGTCATCTTGCCTGGGCGGACGAGCATGCCCGGACGGACGTCGACCCTGCAGGGTTCGAGAAGACGGGCATCGAGATGGTACAGCGCGGCAAACCGCGCCATGAGAGCCTTCTGCCTGCGCAGATATGCACGACGGCGAAGCCTAGCTATGACGAAGGCAGCACCCGCGATGATAAGAACGATGCCCGCAAGCATGACCGGAATAAACGCGATGAAAGGATCCACCCGCATAGCTCTTTCTGAAATCCGATGCGTCCGACGACCCGAGGGGAAGCCAGTCGCATCGCCGCTAGTTCGACCAGAGGTATCCGGCGCCGCGGACGGTTTCGATGCGCTGCGCCACCTCAGGGCCGAGCTTCGCGCGCAGACGTCTGACATGCACGTCCACCGTGCGCGACCCGCCGTAGTAATCGAAGCCCCAGACCTGGCTCAGCAACACCTCGCGCGAATAGATGCGATCCGGATGCGTGACCAGGAACGACAGCAGCTCGTATTCCATGTACGTGAGATCGATCGGATCGTCGCCCACCTTCACCTGATAGGTGGCGAGATTGATGCTCATGGGGCCGACCTGCAGGAAATCGGCGTCCGACGTGGCTTCGCCCGGCCACAGCAATCTGCGGCACCGGAGTTTCAGCTCTTCGTCCGACGCCCCCTCGCACGCGAAATCGAAGGGCATGCGCACGGGAAACGAGGTATCGGGCAATGCCGTGCCGTTCACGAGGGCGAGCAACGCCGACTGCCCTGCCCCATCCCGCAACGATTCCTCGAGCGCGGCGAAATCGACCGGCGTCGACGTGGCGTCGACCACGAACAGGTCGATTCCCGATCCGAGGCCCCGATGCGCGGCAAGCGCATCGGAAAGCGGGACTTTCAACACGCTGACCTCGGCATCCATATGAGCGAACAGATCGCGGACGCGCGACGGCGCAAGCGCTTCGCCGCATGAGACGGCTATCGTCTTCCTATGCATGCGTCCGCCTCCTCACAGCTTCGGCAGATACCGGTCGATTTCCCATCGCGACACCTGGCTTCGGTATTCCTCCCATTCGGCGCGCTTGGTGGAAACCAGGTAATCATGCACGTAATCGCCGAGGATGTCACGCATGAGGTCGGACGCCTCGAATGCATCGACGGCACGGGAAAGGTCGGTCGGCAGAGGATCGATGCCGAGCTCGGCACGCTGCGCAGGCGTCATCGAGAACAGATCGCTTTCGACGGGCGCCGGCAGCGGAAGCTCTTCTTCGATGCCTTTGAGCCCCGCACCGAACGTGACGGCCAGCGTCAGATACGGGTTGGCGGCGGAATCGGCGTTGCGCAGCTGGATGCGTGCGGAGATTTCCTTGCTCGGCTTGAAGCACGGGATGCGCACGATGGTGGAACGGTTGCGATTGCCCCAAGAAATATGCGTCGGTGCGTCGAATCCCGTGACGAGCCGCTTATACGAATTCACATACTGGTTCGTGACCAGCATGAATTCGGGAGCGTACTTCAGAATGCCCGCGATGTAGCGTTTCGCGAGCGTGGAAAGCCCGTAGCCGTCGGGGTCGTTCGCATCGTAGAAGGCGTTGCCGTCTTCGGTCAGAAGCGACTCGTGCACGAACATCGCGCTGCCCGAGACGCCGGTCAAGGGCTTGGGCATGAACGAGGCGTGCACGCCGTGGGCGCTTGCGATCTCCTTCACCACCAGACGCGCGGTCATGACCGCGTCGGCCGCTGAAAGCGCATCGGAGAAGCCGAGATCGATCTCGTGCTGCGACGGCGCGTCCTCATGCAAGGACGCTTGAACGGGAACGCCCATCTGCTCAAGCGTCAGGATGGTTTCCCGACGCAGGTCGGAAGCGTTGTCAAGCGGCGTCAGATCGAAATAGCCGCCGCAATCGATGGGCTCGGGAACGGCCGCGTCTTTGAAATAGAAGTACTCGAGCTCGGTGCCCGCATTCAGGATCAGGCCCTTCTCGGCGCCGCGCTTGAGCACGTTCATGAGGATATGGCGCGAATCGCCGATCGAAGGGACGCCCTCCGGCGTGCGGATATCGCAGAACATCCTGGCCACGCCCTTGTCTTGAGGACGCCACGGAAGCACGTGGAATGTAGACGGGTCAGGAAAGACGAGCATGTCGGACTTCTGGTCTTCGCGCTTGACGCCATCGATCGCCGATCCGTCGAACCCGATGCCTTCGACCAGGGCCTCTTCCACGGCCGAAGGCGTGATGGCGAAGCTTTTCAGATTGCCGAGCAGATCGGTGAACCACAGTCGGATGAAGCGGATGTCCCGCTCTTCGATCTGCTTGTTGACGTAGCGTATGGTATCGATCATGCGTCGGTCCTTTCAACGATGCCGAGACGGCGCGCCATCACGCGGTTCGCTTCGAGTTCGACCGCATCGTCGAGCGGGGCGAGTTCGACCGCATCGCCGCGCCGCTCGAACGCCTGCTTCAATAGATAGTCTGCCACCTGCGGATTCTTAGGCAGAAGCGGGCCGTGCAGGTAGGTGCCGATCAGATTTCCCTGGTGAACGCCCTCGAAGCCGTCTTCGCCGTTGTTGCCGAACGCGGAACCGAGAACGCGGCCGAGCGGGCGTGCGCCCGAACCCAGCGCGGTGCGGCCGCCATGGTTCTCGAACCCGATGATGGGCATCGGGCAGATGTCGCTCTGAATAGCCGCGTTGCCGATCAGGCGTCCCTCGCCGCGCACCGTTTCCATATCGACGATGCCCAGGCCCTCGACGGCGGTATCGCCCATGACATAGCTATGGCCGAGGAACTGGTATCCTCCGCACACGGCGAGCAGGACGCCTCCGTCAGCCACATAGGATGCCAGCTCATGACGCGCTTTGACGATCGCATCCTTCACGATCAGCTGCTCGCGGTCGGCTCCGCCTCCGAAGAAGACGATGTCGGCCTGGGCGAAATCGGGCATCTGCCCGGCATCGACGTCGCGCATCGTGACCTGCCGCACGAGGACGGGAAGCCCCCGCCATGCAAGGCGCCGCTCGAGCGCGATGACGTTGCCGCCGTCACCGTACAGGTTCAGAAGCTCGGGAAACATATGCAGGATGACGAGCGGCCCGGCCGCATGCGGTGAAGACGCCATGCTATCGCTCCCCTTCCGTATCGGCCGAGACGGCCGGCACCCCGCCGGCCAACGCGGCGACCGCGCCAGGATCGGCGGCGATCGCATCGATCTGGCGGCGCACCTCGGGAAGCGCCGTGTAGTTCGCGATGACGTAGACCTTCCCGTCTTCGGGAGACGTCGCATTGAGCACATCCCGCACGTCGGAGACCACGCGTGCATCTATGCCCGCGTACTTCAGGCGCACCTGCATATCGTGCGCACGCGAACCGCCGACGAACGCCTTCAGCCCTTCGATCTTCGACCAGCGTTCGAAGTCGATGTCGAAGAACCAGGAGACGTCGCGGCCGTCGGGGTCGTTGTCGTTGACGAACAGGGCGAGCACGCGCCCTCTCTCGGCGAGCACGATGCCGATGTTCTGGTTGAACCCGGTCGGATTCTTCGCGAGGTTCGTCATGAGCGTACGGTTCCCCAGCTCGTACGTCTGAAGACGTCCGTTTTCCGGATGATAGGCGCTCACGGCGCGCTGAAAGCCTTCGAAGGATACCAGGCCGGAGAGCATGGAGACGGCATAGGCCGCAAGCACGTTGTAGAGCATGTAGGTGCCCGTCTGCCCCGTGCGCACCTGACGTCCATCGATGTCGAACACCAGCTCGCCGGCGTCGAGACGTACGTTCTTCGCCTCGAAACGCAGGTCGGGACGCTTCCATCCGCACTGCGGGCAGCGATACGAGCCGAGCTGGCCGTAGTGGATGTAATCGTAATCGAGCTGCGCCCCGCATGACTGGCAGAAGCGGCTTTCGCTGATGCGGTCGGCCGCAAGCCCGAGGTCGCTCGATATGCCGAACGCGACCTTGGGATTGCCGATGCGCTCGGCGATGCCGGCGCAGAGCGGGTCGTCGCCGTTGTAGACGAACGCGGTTTCAGGGCTGGACGCAAGCGCGCCTGCGACGACGTCTTGGATATGGTCGATCTCGCCGAACCGATCGAGCTGGTCGCGGAAGAGGTTGAGCAGCAGGAAGAACCTCGGGCGCGCCTTCGGGACGACGAATCGCGTGTACATCTCGTCGCATTCGAAGGTGGCGATGGGCACGTCGCTTTCAGCCGCCGCGCCGACGCGCACGGGCTTGACGAGCATCGACGTGACGACGCCCGATTCGAGGTTGTTTCCTTCGCGGTTGCAGTGCAGAGGACGTCCGCTCGTAGCCAGACAGTCGGCGATCAGGTTGTTCGTCGTCGTCTTGCCGTTCGTTCCGGCGACCACCGATACGACCTCGGTCGATTCCGTCAAACCCGCAAGCACGTCGCGGTCGAGCCGAAGCGCGATGCTGCCGGGAATGTTGCCGGCGGCGCGATGCATGAAGATCAGGCCGACCCAGCGGGCCGACCTTCCCATGAACACGGCGAAGGAGGAGCGTGGACGCATGAGGCTCCTTTTACATGTAGAAGAGGATGTCGTCGTAGGTAGGAACCGGCCAGTAGTCGCGCGCGACGATGGGTTCCATCGCGTCGACGCTCGCGCGCAGGCGCTCCATGAGCGGTGCGATCGTGTGCGCATAGGCGTCGGCCTGCTCCTGAGCGTCCGCAAGGGCGCGCGTCGCATCATGGGCGGCGCGCAGCGCGTCGATCCCCTCGTAGATGGCATCCACGCCGGCGAGCAGCATTTCGAGCTCGCGGCGCTCGTGAGCCATCGAGGCGGTGGGCTGCGCGCCTTCGATGGTCGTGATGCCCTTGGCGATCTTCGTCGCATACGCGCTGATGACCGGCAGGTACGTACGGCGTGCCATCCGCAGCATCGTAGTGGCCTCGATATTCATGAGCTTGTTGTACTTCTCGAGCTTGACCTCGTAGCGACTGCGAACCTCGGGCTCGGTGAGAACGCCCATCTCGCCGAACAGATCGATGCTCTTCTGGCTGACGAAGCACGGCAGCGCATCGGCCGTGGTCTTGAGATTGCTCAAGCCGCGACGTTCGGCCTCGCGTTCCCACTCCTCCGCATAGCCGTCGCCGGAAAACAGGATGCGGGTATGCTCGGACAGCGTCTTGCGCGCGTATTCGAGCGCGGCGTGTTCGAACGAGACGCTCGTATCGCGCGCTTCCATCGCATCGGCGAAATCCTTCAGGGACTTCGCGACGACCGTGTTCAGAATGAGGTTCGCATCGGACACGTTCTGAGAGGATCCCGGCATGCGGAATTCGAACTTGTTGCCGGTGAAGGCGAACGGGCTCGTGCGGTTGCGATCGGTCGTGTCGCGATCGAAGGTCGGAAGGACATCGACGCCGAAATCGAGCTGGGCATGGGACACGTGGCCGGCGAGCTGGCCGGACACGAGACCCTCGACGACGCCCGACAGCTCGTCGCCCAGAAAGATGGACACGATGGCCGGCGGCGCCTCGTGCGCCCCGAGGCGATGGTCGTTGCCGCAGGATGCCGTCGACATGCGCAGCAGGTCCTGGTAATTGTCGACCGCCTCGATAACGCAGGTCAAGATGACAGCGAACTGCAGGTTGTCCTCGGGCGCATCGCCCGGGTCGAGGAAATTCTCGGATTCGGACCCGAACGACCAGTTGTTATGCTTGCCCGATCCGTTGATGCCCTCGAAGGGCTTCTCGTGCTGGAGGCAGACGAGGTCGTGGTGCGATGCGAGCAGGCGCATCTCCTCCATCGTGAGCAGGTTCTCGTCGACCGCGCGGTTCACGTTGCAGAACACGGGCGCGAGTTCGTGCTGGGCGGGAGCGACCTCGTTGTGCTTGGTCTTCGCAGCGATGGCGAACCCCCAGAGCACGTCGTCGAGCTCCTTCATGAAGGCGTTGACCGTCGGGCGGATGGCGCCGAAATAATGCTCGTCGAGTTCCTGCCCTTTGCAGGGAGGCGCCCCGAAGAGCGTGCGGCCGCACATGATGAGGTCCTGGCGTTTGGCATAGACCTCCTCGGGTATGAGGAAGTATTCCTGTTCGTTGCCGACGTTGACCTGGATGCTCGACGGATGCTTGCCGAAGAGCGCGAGCACGCGCTTGGATTGCTTTTCGATGGCCGAGATGGAACGCAGAAGCGGCGTCTTCTTGTCGAGCGCTTCGCCGTTGTACGAGCAGAACGCCGTCGGGATGCAGAGGACCTCGTCCTTGATGAAGGCGTAGCTCGTCGGATCCCAAGCGGAATAGCCGCGGGCTTCGAAGGTCGCGCGCAGGCCGCCCGAAGGGAAGCTCGAAGCGTCGGGCTCGCCCTGGACGAGCTCCTTGCCGGTGAACTTCGTGATGGCCGTGCCGTCATGGCAGGGCTCGAGGAAGGCGTCGTGCTTTTCGGACGTGATGCCCGTCAGAGGCTGGAACCAATGGGCGTAATGCGTGGCACCGTGGCTCAAGGCCCATTCCTTCATGCCGTGGGCAACGGAGTTCGCGACCTCGAGGTCGAGCGGTTTCCCCTGCTTGATCGTCAGATTAAGCTTCGCATACGTATCCGAAGGAAGGTATTCGCGCATCACCTGGTCGGAAAAGACCGTCGTGCCGTAGCGCTCTGAAAGGTTCCTCATCGATTGGCTCCTTGGGACCGGGGTGAACTTCCTGCATCATACCGCACGCCCTGCGCAGACGCGTTGCGCGCGGGTTAACGGAAAGCGGCGCGGCCGGCACCCGAAGATGCCGGTCGCGACCGAGGCCGCCGTGCGACGACGCACGCATTACAGCAGACGCAGGCTCACGTCTTTGAGCTGGCGACCGGACACGGCCGAGGGCGCGCCGGTCATCGGATCCGCAGCAGAAGAGGTCTTCGGGAAGGCGATGACGTCGCGAATCGATTGCTTGCCCGCAAGCAGCATGACCAGGCGGTCGAGCCCGAGCGCGATGCCGCCGTGCGGGGGCGCTCCCAGCTCGAGCGCATGGATCAGGTGCCCGAACTTGCGCTCCATGTCCTCGTCGTCCACGCCGCAGCGCGCGAGCACGCGCTTCTGCAGCTCGGCATCATGGATTCGGATGGAGCCGCCGCCCATCTCGAAGCCGTCCATGACGATGTCATAGGAATAGCTTCCGCACGCCAGCGGATCGGTTTCGATCTTATCCCAGTCCTCGCGGGGGATCATCGTAAAGGGATGGTGCTCCGCCGCGTACTTCTTCTCGTCCTCGTCGAACTTGAACATCGGGAAATCGACGACCCAGAGCAGCGCATGGCCTTCGCGATCGATGCCCAGGGCGTCCGCCATATGCAGGCGGAGGGCGGACAGCACCGCGCTTGCGATATCGAAGGAATCGGCGGCGAACAGAAGCAGGTCGCCCGGCTCGACGCCGGCGGCTTCCTTGATGGCGGCATGGACCTCGTCGCCCAGGAACTTGATGATCGGGCTCTTCTCCTTGCCGTCGGCGGTATAGGCGATCCAGGCCATGCCCTTGGCACCGTTGTCGGAGGCGACCTTGGCGAGCTTCTCGATCTCGCCGCGCGACCAATCGCCCGCGCCCTTGGCGTTGATGCACTTGACGACCCCGCCCGCTTCGACGGCCTTGGAGAACACGCCGAAGCCGCAGCCTGCGACGATATCGGTCAGATCCACGAGCTCCATGCCGAAACGCACGTCGGGACGGTCGCAGCCGAATCGGTCCATGGCCTCTTTCCACGGCATGCGCGTAAGCGGGAACGCATGCTCGACGCCGGCAGCGGCGAGCACTTCCTTGAACACGCCTTCCATCATGTCCATGACGTCGGTCTCTTCGACGAAGGACATCTCGATATCGACCTGGGTGAACTCAGGCTGGCGATCGGCGCGCAGGTCTTCGTCGCGGAAGCAACGGGCGATCTGGTAGTAGCGCTCGATGCCGCCGACCATGAGCATCTGCTTGAACTGCTGGGGGCTCTGCGGCAGCGCGTAGAACCTGCCCGGGTTCGGACGGGAAGGAACCAGGTAATCGCGCGCGCCCTCGGGCGTCGAGTTCGCGAGGATGGGCGTTTCGACCTCGATGAAGCCGCGTTCGTTCAACGCGGAGCGCATCGCCTGGGCCACGATGTGGCGCAATTTGATGGACGCGTACATCTCGGGACGGCGCAGATCCATGTAGCGCCATTTCATACGCGTCGTCTCGTCGGTTTCTATGCCGTCTTCGATGGAGAACGGCGGCGTGACGGACGTGTTGAGCACCTCGATCGCGGAGGCGAGGATTTCGATCTCGCCGGTCGGCATATCGGGATTCACGGCTTCGGCCGCGCGGGTGCGCACCGTGCCGACGACCTTGAGCACGTATTCGCGGCCCAGATGCTCGGCCTTGGCGAAATCCTCGGCACTCACGCAATCGGGATCGACGACCACCTGGGTGTAGCCTTCGCGGTCGCGCAGGTCGACGAAGATCAGCCCGCCGTGATCGCGCGTATGCCATGCCCAGCCGCATAGGACGACCGATGCGCCGGCATCGGCCGCGCGCAGCTGACCGCACGTGCGGTCGTGCATGCTGTACTCGTTCAGAAAATCCGTCATTGTCGTGTTTGCTCCTTATCGTGTTCGAAAAAGCCGGGCGCCTGCGCGGCACGCGGCTGGAATGCCCTGGATGCCGCCTACCCCTGCGTGGGAGCCGCGAACGTCGAATCGTCCACGACGTCGCCGCTGAACCGCGAGAGCAGCTGCTTGCTCTGCTCGATCGATGCCGTGCGCTCCTCGTGCGTGACCATGTCGCGCACCACCACCTGGCCGTGCTCCAGCTCGTCGGGACCGACGACGATGACCTTGCGGGCATTCATCTTGCCGGCGGCTTTGAACTGGCTCTTGAGGCTCTTGCCCTGATGGTCCATCTCGACGCGCAGACCGGCGTCGCGAGCCGTGCGTACCAGATCGAAAGCGACCGATCGGACCGTCGCGTCTACGCAAGCCACATAGAGATCCACGTAGGGAGACGCCTCGGCAAGCGCGCCCGACGCTTCGAGCGCGAGCATCACGCGTTCGTACCCGAGCGCGAAGCCGAGCCCGGGCGTGGGACGGCCGCCTACCGTTTCCGCGAGCCTATCGTAGCGACCGCCGCCGCCGATGGCATTCTGAGCGGCATCGATGGCGTTGGACTGCACTTCGAAGACCGTACGCGTGTAGTAGTCGAGGCCGCGCACGAGCGTCGGATCCTCCTCGTAGGCGATGCCCGCGACGTCCAGATACGACTTCACGGCCTCGTAGTGGCTGCGGCAGTCGTCGCACAGATGGTCGGTGATCCTGGGCGCCGATGCCATGACGTGCGCGCATGCCGCGTTCTTGCAATCGAACGCGCGCAGCGGATTGGCGTCGGCACGGCGGCGGCATTCCTCGCACATCTCGTCGGCATGGGACAGGATGTGATCGCGCACCATGGCACGGTAGGCGGGGCGGCAGCGCTCGTCGCCCATCGAGTTGACGTAGAGGGTCATGTCGGATGCGGGAATGCCCATCTTCTCGTAGAAGCGCACGAGCATGATGATCATCTCGGCATCGGCCGTAGGCTCGGTGGAGCCCAGGCATTCAGCGCCGATCTGGTGGAATTCGCGCAAACGGCCCTTCTGGGGGCGCTCGGCGCGGAACATCGGGCCGGCGTAATAGAGCTTCGCCGGCGTAGCGCCCTGCTCGACCAGATTGTGCTGCACGACGGCACGCACGACGCCTGCGGTGCCCTCGGGGCGCAGCGAAAGGCGCGACTTCCCCTTGAGGCCGGCATCGGTGCCCGCCTCGAGGCTGCGGCGGTAGTTCTCGCCGCTGCGCACGACGAACATCTCCTTGTTCACGACATCGGTGGCTTCCCCGATGCCACGCGTGAAGACCTCGGTCTGTTCGAAGATCGGGGTCTCCATGAAATCGTAGCCGTAGGCCGAGAAGAGCCTCGCCGCGACATCCTGGGCATGCCGCCAGTGACGAGCTGCGCCGGGAAGCAGATCGACGGTTCCTTCCGGTGAGTTGTATGCCATGGAAGATCCTTAGGTTCCAAGAAAACACGTAGCTTGAAATTTTAGCACCTGTTCTGGGCTTTGCGCAGGACGTGCGGACGCTACCACAGGCATATCATCACTTGGATGCTGCAAGGGGGATCGAACGCAGGCGCATGCATGCGTACGTACGGCATCGAGCGCTGGCGCATGCGTGCGTGCAGCGACGAGCGCAGGCGTATGCGTGCGTACAGCGACGACGGTGCGTCTCCTTCCCTTCCGCAGTGTCATAAAATCCGAGTTTAGTGGCATTTTGCTTGTCGCATGATTCATTGCATACCGTAGAATAAACAATATATAGTATGATTATAAAATTTATATGCCATATATTGAATTATGAAAGAAAGGACGGCTGCCTTTCATATCGCAAGAAGCGCCTCGATGCCACTAAACTCCTTTATTCTGGCACCGAGACCCGAAACGCTTGCGCTTTTTCGCACAACGTCGATTTTTTGGTCGAGTGAGCCTCGTCAGAGGATGAACCTCGTCGAGTGGGTCCCGTCGGGGGATTGCCTGCAAACGGCGTCAGATGCCGCGGGCGGCAAAAACCGCAGAAGGAGACAGCGTTCGCGACGGCGCTCAAGACTCATCGCGCCGACAGGGGCTAGACCGCCTTCCTCTCCGCCTTCCGCTTTTACCCAACGTCATCCCCGCTTCAGCATAGACAATCCGGAACATCCGCGTCGGACATGGTAATCAGTCCCAAACCGACAAGGATGCCCAGACAGACGGACTCTATTCGTTGAAGAGGTCGACGACCATAAGGTCCGTCTTCGCCGCCTTGATGATGGCTTCGTTGCCGAAGACGCAGACGGCGCCATCACGCGCGATGGCATCGAGGCCCGCGGCATAGCCGCGCAGCGTCTCGGGCGTCGTGGCCAGGATCTCGTCGCGCCGCCGCTCGCGGGCATCCGGCGCATCGCCGCGGAAATACGCCTGGTCGCTGCGGCGTGCGATCTGCCTCGGCTTGACCGGCGCATCATGGCTCGCCGTCGTGCTGACCACATAGCCTTCCATCTCATCGGCATCGGGCGAGAATTCCGCGAGCCATGCGCCTGCGGCGTCGAA
>ERZ773051.1647-NODE-1647-length-11955-cov-26.177647_pt1 | contig 11955 bp, 10 predicted proteins | sample MGYA00580631_ERZ773051 | MGnify/ENA primary metagenome ERZ773051 (study PRJEB29015, sample SAMEA2738137) | human oral metagenome | biome: human oral; feature: human-associated habitat; material: saliva | place: China | collected 2204 ...
CTTTAGCGGCCCCACCGGCCCGCCCTGGCCGCGCGGATGCACCACATAGCTGGCCAAATCTGCGCTGGGCGCGGCGCTCGCGGCTGACACGTCCAGGCATACGTTGAGGTGCCTACCAAAGCGGCCCACTAAGGCCGTGGTGGCGGCTAAATCTTTAAGCGCTCCGGCCCCCAGATTTACCCGCTTGGCGCCGGCGGCTAAAGCCCGCTCCACGTCGTCGGCGCTACTGACGCCCCCGGACCACTGCACGCTTAAGCCCGGGTGCAGCCGCGCCAAATCGGCGATAACCTGCGCCAAAAGCGCCGCGTTAGAGCCGCGCCCAAAGGCCGCGTCCAAGTCAACCAGGTGAATCCAGTCGGCGCCCGCCTCCACCCAGCGCAGGCAAGCATCCAGGGCAGAGATGCCCACGCCGGCGTCGCCCCCAGCGCTAGTGCGGTGGGTGACGGCTAGGCCATTGGCGACGTCGACAGCAGGCAGCAGCCTAAGCACGGCCCCGCCAGCATCTACACAGCCGCCAGACGTGGCCCCGCCAGCGGGCACAGCCGCGCCTGCTGAGCTGGCAGAGCCCGCCGAGCCAGCAGAGCTTGCCGAAGTAGCTACGGCTGGGCCGGGAGAGGATGCAGCCACGGCTAGGCCTTGGTGGTGGCTGCGCACATGGAGGTGAAAAACTCACGCAGCTGAGCGCACAGCTCATCTAGGGGCTGGTTAACTCCCGGGGCGGTGGCCTGCAAAGCCGGGGCACCTGAGTGCTCCTGGGCGGCCACAATCTCCTCAGTGCGGGCAGCGATCATGCGCACAATCGCCGAGCCAGTAATGGCCCCATCGGCGCCGGCCACAATCGCGGCGCGCACATGCTTGGGCTTGGAAATACCAAAACCTAGCAGCACCGGGGTGGAGTTGTGCTCGCGCAAGGTGGGCACAGCATTATTGAGCCCCTGAGTTTGGGCCTCATTTTCCACGCCGGTAACCCCCACGCGCGAAACGGCGTAAACATAGCCGCGTGCAGCCTCAGCTACCTGCGCCAAAGTCTCCTCACTGGCTGAAGGCGGGGCAATGTAGACACTGTCAACGCCCACGGCCCTAGAGGCGGCAGAGAAAGGACGGCCCTCACGGATGGGCACATCCGGGATCAGCACCGAATCAACCCCGGCGCTGGCGCAGCGCTCATAGAAATCCTCCAAGCCCATAGCGATCGGGATGTTGCTGTAAATCAGTAGGCCCATGGGTACCTGCGGGTGCTTGGCGCGCAGGCGGCCAATTAGGTCAAAACAGTCGGCAACGTTGATCCCACGGGCAAACACGCGCAGGTGGGCGTCCTGGATAGCTACGCCGTCGGCAACCGGGTCAGAGAAAGGCAAACCTAGCTCTAAAGCGTCGGCGCCGGCAGCGATCAGCTCATCAATAATGCGTTCGCTGGCCTCCAAAGTGGGGTCGCCCAGCATCACGAAAGGCACCATGGCGCCCCGTTTTTGCTGCTCGCAGGTGGCAAACATGCTTTCGTAACGGCTCATTGATTTACTCCTTGCCCTTAGCGGCGAACGCGGCGTCTTGCTGGTGGGTGCGGTGGGTGCCGGTGCCCGCCTGGCCGTTAGCAACCAGGTCAGCGGCCCGCGAGACAGCGCCGTCGGTGGAGAAAGAGCCACCTAGACGCTCACGGATCTGGTCCAGGTCCTTATCCCCGCGTCCGGACAGGCACACCAAAATGGTTTTTTGCGGGTCCCCGCCTTCACGGCGGTTTTGCTCAGCCAGTTTCAGGGCGTAAGCCAGGGCGTGGGAGGATTCCATGGCGGGAATAATGCCCTCGTGGCGGCTAAGCAGCAAGAAAGCCTCAATAGCTTCCTCGTCGGTGATACCCACATACTTGGCGCGGCCGCTTTGGGCCAGGTAGGCGTGCTGGGGGCCAACGCCGGGGTAGTCCAGGCCGGCTGAAACCGAGTAGGACTCTTCCACCTGGCCGTCATCGGTGCGCATCAGGAATGAACGCGCCCCGTGCAGCACCCCAACCTTGCCCTCATTGATGGGGGCGCCGTGGTGGTTGGTGTTTAGGCCCTCACCGGCAGGCTCGACGCCGTACAGGGCCACTGCCTCGTCGTCGATAAAGTCAGCAAACATGCCGATTGCGTTAGAGCCACCGCCCACGCAAGCCACCACCGCGTCAGGTAGGCGGCCCAGGCGCGCCAAAGTCTGGGCGCGTGCCTCAGTGGAAATAATGCGGTGGAATTCTCGCACCATGGTGGGGAAGGGGTGCGGGCCGGCAGCCGTACCCAGCAGGTAGTGGCTGGTGGCGAAAGTGGCAGTCCAGTCACGTAGAGCCTCGTTGACAGCGTCCTTAAGGGTGCCGCTACCGGCGGTGACGGGCACAACCTTAGCCCCCATCAGCTCCATACGCTCCACATTGGGGGCCTGACGCACAACGTCGGTGGCGCCCATGTAAATGGTGCATTCGAGCCCCAGCAGCGCACACACCATGGCGGTGGCGGTGCCGTGCTGGCCGGCGCCGGTTTCAGCAATCACGCGGGTTTTACCCATGCGCTTAGCCAGCAGGGCCTGGCCCAGAACCTGGTTACCCTTGTGAGCGCCGCCGTGCACCAGGTCTTCACGCTTAAGCAGGATGCGTGCGCCGCCGCCTAGTGGCAAGTTACGCAGCTGCGTAACCGGGGTGGGACGGCCCAGGTAGTTGTGCAAAAGATCGTTGATCTCAGCGATGAAGCTCGGGTCATCTACCGCCTCAAGGAAAGCCTGCTCAAGCTGGTCTAGGGCAGGAATTAGCAGCTCAGGCACATATTGGCCACCGAACTCGCCAAAGTAGGGGCTGATGCGGGTGTGCGCATCCGGGTCCAGGGTGCCCGCGCCAAGACGTTTGGAAGAGTAGGGGTGCCAGTCAATAGACTGGGCGTGGGCATCTAAACCAGCCGCGCCAGTAGTGGGCTGGCCAGCGGAAAGCTCCTGGGCGGCGGCGGCCGGGTCATCAGCGCCAGAAAGAGCTGATCCCACCAGCACCGCATCCACGTAGGGGGCCAGTAGTTCGACGTCGGCGCGCTCATGCACCCCAGACTCACCCACCAGCACCACGCCACGCGGGGCCAGGGGCGCCAAGGCCGCAGTGCGGTGCAGGTCAGTTTCCAAGGTACGCAGGTCACGGTTGTTAATGCCGATAATGCGGGCGCCTAGGGCAGCGGCGCGCTCCATCTGCTCAGCCTCATCAACCTCAGTGAGCACATCCAAACCCAGCTGGGCGGCCAGGGCCGCTAGCTGCGTGTATGCCTGGTCATCTAGCACTGAGAGCATCAGCAAGATGGCGTCAGCGCCGTGGTGGCGAGCAGCAATCACCTGGATTGGGTCAATGATGAAGTCCTTATCCAGCACCGGCTGGCGCACAGCCTTAGACACGGCGGTCACATCAGCCAGGTCGCCGTTAAAACGGTCGGGCTCGGTCAGCACGCTGATGGCAGCGGCCACGGGCGCATAGGCCTGGGCCAGGGTGGCGGGGCTGTAACCGTCAGAGATGATTGTGCCCAGGGTGGGGCTGGCGGCCTTGCATTCCATGATCAGGGCCGGGCCGCCGGCGCGCGGATGCAACTGGCCGTCCTCACCTAGGGTGCGGGTACGCAGGGCGGCCTCAAAAGAACGCTGCGAACGCGCCATGGTGGCGGCGTCTAGATGCCCATAGCGCTCGTAAAGCTCAGGTAGGCGGGCTTTGCGGGCCTCTACCAGCGAGTCTAGAACGGTGCCGGTTTGCCGTAGACGGTCGGCAATAGGTGTGCGTACTTGACGCTGACTCATCGATTTACCTCTCTTAAATACGGCCTGGGCACTTAGGCGCTTAGCTCACGTGCCTGCGTGACGATCTTATCTAGGTGGCTGGCTACCGTGCCGTTAGCGATGGCTTCCAGCGCGGTTTGTACACCCTGGGCGAGGGTGTCTGCCTTGCCGGTTACGTACAGTACGGCTGCGGCGCTGGCGGCGATGGCGTCGCGGTGAGCGGCTTGACCTGCGCCGTCGAACACGGCGCGAATTAGCTGGGCGTTAACGCTAGCGTCGCCACCAACCAGGTCAGCCACCGTGTAGGTGCCCAGGCCCAGCTGGGCGGGGGTGAGCTCATAGGCGGTGATTTCCGCTCCGCGTAGCTCACGCACCTGGGTGGGACCGTGCAGGGCGATCTCGTCTAGGCCCGAGCCGTGCACCACCAGGGCGTGGTCTAGATTGGCGCTGGCCAGGGCGCTAGCCATGTCGTCTAGCAGGGCCGGGTTACCCACCCCAAGCACCTGGGCGCTGAGCGGGGCGGGGTTAACTAGCGGGCCGATCAGGTTGAAAACGGTGGGGTTTTTCAGAGCCGCGCGCACGGGCGCCACATAGCGCATAGCCGGGTGGTATTTCTGGGCGAACAGGAAGCAGAACCCGGTGCTTTCCAACAGCTGCACGCTGGCCTGGGGGGACAGATCCAGCGGAATACCTAGGGTTTCTACCAGGTCGGCGGCGCCCGAGCGGGAGGAGACGGCGCGGTTGCCGTGCTTAGCTACCTTCACCCCCAGGCTGGCGGCCACAAGCGCACTGGCGGTGGAGATGTTGATTGTGCCCGCACGGTCACCGCCGGTGCCCACCACATCCACTAGGCCGCCCTGGCCCTTGGGGTAGGGGAAGTTCACGGCGGCGGCGCGGAAAGCCTGGGCGGCGGCGGCAATTTCCGCCGGGTCTTCGCCGCGTGCGTGCAGGGCGCCTAGGAAGGCGGCAATTTCGATCTCGTTAAACTCGCCGTTGGTGATGGCCGCAAATACTTCCACGGCTTGGCTTTGGCTTAGGACGACGCCGTTTAGCGCCTCACGTAGGGTGGCGGCAGCTTGGCTCATGGTTACTCCTTAAAAAATTGGTATTCAGCTTTTTGGGCGGCCGCTCAAGCCTGGGTGCTTGAGCACCCGGCTTAAGCGGCCGGCGTTTAGGGGGCCGCCGTTTACGCCTCTTGGGTTAAGAACGTGAACAGGGCACTGATTAGGGTGGGCCCGGCGGGGGTGAGGATAGATTCAGGGTGGAACTGCAAACCCACGGCGGGGGCGCTGGCGTGACGCAGGGCCATAACCACGTCGTCGCGCGAATGAGCCAAAGAAAGCAGCTGCGCGGGGAGCTCACGCGAGCCCAAAGAGTGGTAGCGGGCCACATCAATCCAGCCGTAAGGGGCCTGCTCGCCGCTGCGGGGCGCAATCACGCAGGGGGCCAGCGGGGCAAACTCAGCGCCAGCTTTAGTTACCAGCACCCGGTCGGTGCGCCCATGGGTTGGGCCCACCGGCGCCACCTGGCCGCCGCAAGCCTCCACTAAAGCCTGGTAACCCAAGCAAATCCCCAGGGTAGGGATACGCTGCTCAAGAGCGTAGGCGGTTAGCTCCATTAGGCACCCGGCTTCACGCGGGTGGCCCGGGCCGGGGGAGGTGATCAGCAGCGGACGCTGACCAGCGGCTTTCTCAGTCTCGGTGGGCTCCAGGGCGGCGGTGAGCACAGACAGGGGGGTGGTGTTACGGTAAACATCCACCTGGGCGCCGCGTGAAGTACACAGATCCACCAGGTTGTAGACGAATGAATCGCGGTTATCTAGGAAAACTACGCGCATGGCTCAGGCCTCCTTGCTAACTAGGTTGCGTTCAATACGCAGGGTTTTGCCTTGGGCGGCGGCAATTGCACGCAGCACGTTAGAGGCCTTGTGGGCGGTCTCGTCAGCTTCACGCTGAGGCACTGAATCGCTGACCACGCCCGCGCCAGCCTGCACAATTGCCTTACCGCCGCGCGCGAAGGCGGAGCGGATCACAATGCAGGTGTCGAGCTCGCCGTCGCCACGCAGATAACCCACCGCACCGCCGTAAGAGCCGCGCCGGGTGCCCTCATATTGGCGGATCAGCTCGGCTGCACGCAGCTTGGGGGCGCCGGTGAGCGTGCCCATGGTCATGGATGCACGGAAAGCATCCAGCGGGTGTAGATCACTGGCCAGCTGCCCGGTAACCTCGCTGACCAGGTGCATTACTCGCGAGTAGCGGTCTACACGCAGCAGCTGGGTGACTTTGCGCGTGCCCGGGGCGCTGATGCGGGCCACGTCGTTGCGGGCCAGGTCTACCAGCATCACGTGCTCGGCTACTTCCTTGGCGTCGCTGCGTAGCTCCAGCTCCAGGCGGATGTCTAGCTCGTGGTCAATGCTGCCATCGGGGGCGAAGCCGCGTGGGCGGGTGCCGGCGATGGGGCGGATAGCCACCTGGCCGGTTTTGGCGCTGTGTAGCAGTGAGGACTCGGGGGAGGCCCCAAAGAGTTCAAAATCGTCGGTGGCGATATAGAACATGTAGGGGCTGGGGTCAGCGTCGTGCAGGTAGCGGTAGGTTTGCAGGGGCTGGGGGCAGTCGATCACAAAGCCACGGCTGGGCACCACCTGGTAGGCGTCACCAATGGCGATATGCTGCTGCATTTTGGCCACCAGCTCGCAAAAGTCCGCGTCGCTCATAGTGGGGTAGGCGCTAATGGTGCCCTCAGCTGCTTGCTGGGCCGACGGCGCCGGGGTGGCCTGGGCGGGCAGGGCGTTAATGGCCGCCTCTAGCGCATCCATCTGCGCACTTAACTGGGCGGCGTCGAGCGAGGCACCAACTAGCTGGCAGGAGCCGGTGGGGTGATCCACCACCAAAATGATGCGGGCGTTAAAGAACATGTAATCGGGGCAGGTGTTGGCGCCGTCGGCAACCGGAGGCAGGGACTCGTAAGTGCCCAGATAATCAAAAGCCACCGCCCCGGCCACCAGCGGCAGGTGCGGGTGCGCCACCACCTGATCAGTCAGGATCCGCAGCGGCTCCATGGTGGAGCGCTCACGCAGGCGGGCGTGCTCCTCAGCGCTGTCTTCAGCCACGCTGGGTAGATGCAAAACCAGCTCGCTGTCGCTTTGACGGGTGACGGCAGAGCTGAGGTACTGGGCTACAGCCTTAAGCGCCTGGGGGCCGTCGGTAGTATCCAGGGCTTTAAGGGTGACGGTGTCGCCCATGCAGGTGATCTGGGCGCTAGCAGCCAACACCGCGATAGTGGTCAGGTGCTGTTTAGAGGCAATATCAGCGCTTTCTAGCAGCACCGTGTTAGTGGGGCGAGAGCCGTCCTGGACAGTGTCAACCAAACCTAGCTGGGCTAGGTGGGCTAGTAGCGCGCCGCCGTCGGCATGGTATTTAACCGGGCGGGTGAAAACTGTTGGGGTATTAGCCATAACATTCCTTCTTGCCTGCGGCGAGCCGGAACGTAAAAGGCTCGCCGCGAGGGCGAGCCTTAAAACTTAAAACGCATCACGAAAGTGGCTCACCCGTTAAGGTAGCCACCACCAAGCACGGATCATGGATACGTTCTGCACGCGGTAAGCCTAGCATTCTTGACGCCCAGGTAAAAACCTAAGTTTGTCAGGATGCCCGTGGTGACGCTGGAGCTGCACGCACGGTGATGCTGAGCTGCGCCCGTGGTGACGATCAGGGGGCGCGCACGGTGAGGCTGAGCTGGGCCCGTGGTGAGGCTGGCACTGCGCGCACGGTGACGCTAGCTATGCGTGCTGACGTGAACAGGTGTTAGCGCTGGTAGACGATGCCCTGCTTGACGCTGGCCACCACCGGTGCGGCGTCGTCGCCCAAAAGCAGGCGGATAATCTCAAAACCCAGCTCAGTGGCGGTGCCCATGCCGCGCGAAGTGATCAAGTTAGCGTCACGCACCACCGCAGCCTCACTCATAAGCGCCCCACCTGCGGCAATAGCGTCCATGAAGCCGGGGTTGGCGGTGGCGCGGCGGGCCTGCAGGGCACCATGTTCAGCCAGAATAGAGGGGGCGGCGCAGATAGCGGCTAGGGGCTGGCCGGCAGCGCTACGACGGCGCACCTCGTAAGTGACTAGGGCGCTGGCACCCAAGTTCAGCGTGCCCGGCATACCGCCGGGTAGGAACATTAGGGCGTAGCTGGCGAGGTCAACCTGGCTGGCTAGGGCATCACAGCGAAAGTGAATGCCGTGGGAGGAGGTAACTTCAAGCGAATCAGAGATGGACAGCAGGTCAGCGCCAATACCGGCGCGGAACAGCACATCCACCACCGCCAGGCACTCGACCTCTTCAAGCCCATCGGCCACCATCACGGCAACGCGCTTATCAGTTACCACATTTGCAGGGGTAGGCATGGGAGCCTTCTTTCTACCTAGAGATTATGCCTAATGTGCAGTCTAATACCTGATCAGCCCCGCAGTTACCTACCCCGCCCCGCAGCCCGGAGGCGGGCTACAGTCTGACCGCCGACGGCGCGAGTGCGGCTGCCTCGCCCCGCAGCCTGGAGGCGGGGCAAGGGGAGGGGTGAGCTGGGATGAAGGGTGCGCTGCGGTTTTGTGACTCTCTAGCAACGACGGCGGCCAAGGTGGGGATTTTGCTTATGCCAAAGAGCTGCGCTGGGCTACGATTGAGCTAATCGTTCAGCCCGCCTCTGCTTCGGTAGAGAGTGGGCTGGATCTCTATCTGGAAGGTCAGATGATATGGAAGCCATCGATGAGTTGATTGACCCTGCGCAGACCTTCTACGAAGATGCGCGCGCGAATGAGAATGGGCGCTCCCGCTCGTGGGAGCGATTGCTATCGCGCGTTTCGAGATGCGCGGACCGACCCCTCCCCGGACTATGACTACTTGAGTCTGCACCTCGCTTTCTACCTGGCGAGCTGGGGAATGTATCGAGGCTCGTCCTTCCTGCTAGAAGGACTACAAGGTGCACGCGCCCATCGTCGAGGAGATCCTGAAGCCCGAATACGACTGCCTGTGTGGGCTCGCGTGCACGGATCTGCGGGAGCCTGAGGTTCAGATGATGCTCACGAACGTGTACGACTACATCGCCGACTACTTCCGTTCAATGCGCGACCAGGCCGCAGGGCGTGAGGTCGCGATCCCAGTGTCACCGGTCCTCATCACGAAAATCCTCATGGGAACGCTCGGGTATGTGCCCGCGTACGACAGATTCTTCGTCGCGGGCATCAAGAAACACAAGGTGACGACACGGGAATACAGCCTGCGCTCCGTGCTCACGCTCGCGGAGTTCTACGAGGAGCGCAACGACCGACTCGAGGAAGCGCGACGAGGCTTCGAGGGTGACGGCCTGATCTATCCCCAGATGAAGCTGCTCGATATGGGGTTTTGGCAGATTGGGTTCGAGGCGGGCTCAAAAACTGCCGCGTAGCGGCAGGGTGGTGGGCAGAGGTCTGCAAGCGCCGTGAGGGGCTCTGATCGTCTATATCCAACGATGAGCGGGCGGTCCGGATTGTGATCAATGGCTAGGCCTCTACGCGCAACTCACGCATGACGCCTGATCTTCCATACCGAACTTGGGAACGGATAATGTGGAGTAGATATATAAAATGTGACTAAAAGCATGCATCTGCGTTTGACAAGTTTTGTTCCTTGCTTGTTAGTATGAACGCACGACGTAGATCTAGTCGGGTTCGCCCGCCGGGATCGGGAGGGGAATGAACTGGTCGTTCATCCCCTCCTTTTCATTACTGTTTCCTTCAAAGGTGATGTGCGCATGTCTCATTATGGGCTTGACGAACAAATCGATCATCTTCGACACAGTGGCGTTTCTTTTGAGATTATGTCCGAATCTGATGCGCGTCAATTCTTGAAAGAAAATACGTACTATTTTAAGATTAAAGCCTATAGGCACAATTATAAGCGTGATGAATATGGCAGATATTCCTGCGACTTTGCGCATCTCGTTGAGCTATCGCGGATTGATATTTCGCTCAGTCGCCTGTGTTTGGACCATTGCCTAGCAATCGAGCATGCGCTGAAGGTATGGTTGAATGCCCGCCTGATGGACGAAAAGGATCCGGGCATGGCTGAACGAATCGTGCGTGAAGCTGGGGTTACGGGGTGGGAAGACCAAACTGCTGCATCTTCTAACCCTTATATTGAACGCCTCGTTGAGCATTGTCAGGCCGACCGTTCACTGTGGCACTGGTGGGAGCTAGGAACATTTGCGTCACAAAGTCGTCTCTATAAGGCCTATTGTAAAATTAAAGGTGAAGACGCTGTTCTTGAACATTTGCTATTCATTGTTAGAAAGCTGCGAAATGCAGTTTCTCATGGTTGCTGCCTCTTGTCTGATGTGACCATTGTTGTTCCGACGCAATCTGTGGGATCTCAAGGTGGTGTACCGTTTGATACGCAAGTGCTTCGACAGGGGATGTGGCTGTGTGGGCGAAATCCTCACTCGAAAGGTGTGCGAAAGAGTGCGCTGGGAAAGAGCTACAGACGACTAATCGTCCACAATTACTCGACGATGCTTTATACATATCTTCGCTTGGTCAATAGTCGTGGAATGTTCAAACACTCCGTCGAGGATGTCCAGAAGCTAAATAAACGCATGGAGGACAAGCTTGAGGAGTATTTTGGACGCAAAAAGAACATGTCGATGGAGCAGAATCCGGAAGTGTACCGCACTATCAAGACGCTCATCGAGATTGGGCAGGGTTACTGTGCCCGCGTCGAAGAGCGGACATGTGACGGCCTTGTGACTGAATAGCGGTGTGTAAGAGTCCGCAGGGCTACACGTCGGCTGATATTGCTAGCGGTCTGTTCCTTCCGGAATCTCGAGCTTCGGCAGCGTCGCCAGGAGTTCCTGGGTTCGCATGGAGACAGTGACCAGGCGCTTGATCAGGTCCACGACCGCGTCGGGGCGGCCGCGCTCGCGCAGGAAGTCGTTCGGGTCGTTGACGATGCCCGAGGCCTTGTCCGTCTTCATGTGGTAGCGGTCGATGATCCATTCGAGCGGGCTGCGGCCCGAAATTGAATAGCCCTGCGCCTGGGACCGACCCTACGCAAGTGGAAGGACGCCCACTTGGCCTACTGCGACACCGGCGGAGCCAGCAACGCACCCCGCCGAAGCCATCAACGGACATTATTGAACTAGGCAGACGCACCGCCAGAGGCTACCCCAACCCCACCAACTACCAACTCCGAATGCTCCTCATCGCAGGAGGCCTAGACGCCTCCACCCACACCCAACTCTGAAGAGCCGCTTTACTACTTGTAGGAACGCATAACTCAGCTCATTGATATGACGCCACCTGCAGCCGACACAGGTTGCCTGTTTCCAGCGCACCCCCAGCTCGGCGATGCCGTGCGCGTACGCCATCGACAACGACATTCCGTTGCCCCAAGATGAGGAGGACCGTCAGTCTTCAGGCACCCCCATTGTCCTCGATTAGGTCTGGAGAGGGCCCCTCCCATGCTGCACTGACGCTCGACGGGCCATCTCGCGCGGCACATACTCCTGCGCATCGGCGCAGCTAGATAGCCAGGCTCATTCCCCTGTCGCGAAGCATCATAAAAGGGTTGAGACACTCCACCCCGAGCGCGACACACGCGTCGGGAATCTTGATCCGTTTCTTCGCTCTTGGTGCCGACTTTTCGTGCGTGACGACCACCCACCCATTAGCCAGTGCATGCGCAACGATCCAGGAGTCCGCAACGCGTTGAAACTCGCTGACTGCTGGCGCCTCATAGTTGTCTTTTGCCCACTTCATAACCTGCTGATAGCGAGCCACCACGAGCGAGTCAGGAGCAATAAAGTGTTGTCTATTCTGCTTCGCCCAGTCCTTGAGAGGATCACCGTCGCCCGCCTCACCCAGTTCGTCGTACACCGACTTGATACTCACGGCGTGGTGAGAGTCGAATAGCTGAACGAGAAAGTCCCAATATCCGGGGGCCAGATCGAACGCATAGTATGCGTTTGCCGCATCAATGAAGACGTTCGTGTCCAGGACGTACATCGCTCACACCACCTGGAGACGTCTGGCCAGCTCGTCAAACACTTCCCGCTTATGACTACCGATCATGCGGAAACCCTCAGTGAAGCCCATGCGTCCCTCCAGGGTGGAGGTGACGATCGCGGTCGCGAGCGGTCGTCCGAGTCGCGCGGTAAGGGTGTTGTAGAAG
>ERZ773051.1648-NODE-1648-length-11954-cov-7.312043_pt1 | contig 11954 bp, 17 predicted proteins | sample MGYA00580631_ERZ773051 | MGnify/ENA primary metagenome ERZ773051 (study PRJEB29015, sample SAMEA2738137) | human oral metagenome | biome: human oral; feature: human-associated habitat; material: saliva | place: China | collected 2204 ...
TGCGGGCAGCCTCCAACTGGGCCACCGTCACCTTAAAGTTATTTTCCTCTGTCGCTTGAGCAAAAACAGGCTTTCCTTCAGCCATCAAGATCTGATCGGCATAGCTGACCCAATAAGGCGTCGGAATAATGACTTCATCTCCTGGATCAATCACGCTCATAAAGAAGGTGTAAAGAGAGAACTTAGCACCCGTTGCCACTATCACTTGATTAGGCTGAATCTCATAGCCATAATACTTGGCAAAATAGTCTACAACCGCTGCTTTCAGCTCAGGCAGGCCACTTGTTACCGTATAAAAACTAGCTCTGCCATCTTCAATCGCTGCAGTCGCTGCTTGCTGGATATTCTTAGGTGTCGGAAAATCCGGTTCTCCCAAGGTCAAAGAAAGGATATCCCTGCCTCCGGCTTTCAAAGCTTTCGCTCTGGCTGCCGCCGCCAAAGTCACGCTCTCTTCCATATTTAAAACACGATTGGATAATTTCATAGCCCCTCCTTGCTGAGCAATGTTTTGCTTTCAAATCCGATATTGTAATAAGTGCTTCCAGACTTAATTTCCCAAACAGGCTGACCGTCTAAGTAACCAAAGGTGGTCTTATCAATAGAGGTCGCTCCATTTTCCTTGGCTACTTGCTCTGCCTCTGCCTGACTCATCCCATCTTGCAAGCGATAAACATAGATTTTGTTGGAATTTTTGGAAATCAGAACAGCTTCTTCCTCTTTTTTACTAGTTGTCCCAATCAAGCTATAGTAGGACTCTTTGCCATTGTAAATCGAAAAGCTTGTCAGACTTTCCAAATCTGCATATTCCTTAGCAATTTTTTGAGAGCCCTCCTTGGCCGACTGCCAAGGTTCGATAGCAAGGTGCAAGATCGTAAAAAATGAAAAAACAAACGCCGTGAGGACGAGGAAAAGCCCGATGGCATAGTGCCTTATAGGAAATTTAGCCCTTTCTTTAATTTTATGTTTCACTGAATCATTATACTACAAATAGCCTGATTTTTCTAGGACTTTTATTACATTTGCATTTATTACTACTTATTGATAAAATATTGCTATGAAAATAACTGAAAACTTAGATAACGAGACTCTACTTGACCTCAAGACAATTATCGTTCTCCATAAGGCGGAGCGCACCATTCGTAATATCGAAGCTCAAATTTTTAAAAAGCATAATTTGACGCCTACCCAATTTTCCGTTTTGGAAACCTTATATAGTAAAGGAGAACTGCGGATTCAAGATTTGATTGATAGCATGCTGGCTACTTCGGGAAATATGACGGTCGTTATCAAAAATATGGAAAGGGATGGCTGGATTAGCCGCAGCTGCGATCCCAATGATCGCCGCTCCTTCCTCATCCAACTAACCGATCAAGGCCAGAAAAAGATCGAGGCTGTCTTGCCAGAGCACATCGCCAATATCCGCCATATGACTGCTCTACTATCCCAAAAAGACAAGGAAGAATTAGTGCGGATTTTAAAAACTTTCAAAGAGCTGAGCTAAATTATTGCTTTTTAAAAACCTATATCTTAACTTTTCATTCCAGCCTATAAACCTACTTAAATCAACTTTTTTTATAGTATCTTGATTTCAATTTATCTAAATAAGTTTTAACCCAAGGATAACAAAAAGTGTAATAAAAACATGAGTTCAGCAGGCAAGATAAAACTCTCACAAAAAGTGGGAGTTTTTTCAAATTCATCATATTTTTTTACCCCTACCCCCTCACCCTTCAAAATTTCATTAAAAATTTGGACAGTTACCCCCCATTAACCGGTTCCCCAACCTCTATTTTATAGCACTTTTTTTGACCGGGGGGGTATTATTTATTCTTTTCTCTGACTGCTAATTAATTGTTATTTTACAAATTTACAGTTTAAATTATCTTTCTTGTTCCTCCATTTTGACTTATGAATTCATTGTTTTACACATTCTAGTGAATTCGCTTATCTAGCTAAAGTCCTACTGTAGTAAGCTCCTACTAAGATACTGTGATATGAATTCATTGTTCCTTTAAAATAATGAATTCATAAATGATATAAGAAAAAGATAGGCACAAACCTATCTTAAATATTGTCTAACAATTCTTTCATACTCTTCTTGGGTATCTGCTACGATCACGGTCTTTCCTTGTTTATCTAGAACAATATCCCCATTACAATAACCTTGATTGTAGTACTTATTATTATAGTTCCTAGCACTATCTGTCTTTTCCTTTGCTCTTTCTTTTTGGTGTTCTTTTAGGGCTTTCAATGACTCTAGTTTAGCCTCAAGCGCTAGCATAGTTACAAGCCTTTCAGCATTCTTTGCAATGTTGATTTTTTGTTCAGAAGATATCTGCCGCTTACTTTCAATACCTTTTGTCAACAGTTGCGAGCTAGCCTTCTTATTGTTTTCTATTGTATTGTCTGCAGTCTGAGTAGGCACGTCTTTAATTAAGTGTATATTCTTTTTGACAACTTTTTCAATAAACTCATATTGCCCAGCCTTTGGAACAAACTCAAGAATACTCGCCACCATATCACGAGAAATACTGTTAACAAACATTTCTTTATCAACAAAGCCAAACTCGATGGCCTTGTCACAAGAGAACCATGTTTCTTCTTTCATCATTTGGCGGATTTCATTAAGTGGCAACCCCGTCTTTCGTTGATATGCCTTCGCTATACTGTCATTCGCCTGTTCTAACGATTTGATTTGTTTTTCATGCTCTTGTGTATTTCCAAAAGTCCACCCCATAGCATTATGAATCATTAATAAGCCTGTCGGACTCATTTCAATCGTATCACCAGCCATCGCAACCATACTGGCAGCACTTGCACAAACTCCCACAATTTTAACCGTAACATGCCCCTGGTGTTCCCGTAACATACTATAAATTTCTGATCCTGTATATACATCACCTCCACCTGAATTGATGATTACCTCTAGCGGTTCAGTTGGGAAAGGAATATTAATATCTTTTAATGCAGTGAATTCTTTCCCTGCTTCTTTATAAACCTTTATGCTATCGTTTGAAATAATCGCACCTTTTATTTTAATTCGCTGCATTACTGAACCCTCCTAAAAACTTTTTAAAGAACCCTTCTTCTTTCCCTTCGTTTTTTAAGTTTTCATAAGCAAGTTTCATTTTCTGATTATTAATATAATCTAGTTCTTCCCGCTCTTTATAATCTTCGTGAATACTTGCAAACCATTCTGTTTCTGACTTATAACCATGTTCACGCCAATATTTTTTCCGTTTTTCATCAGCAAATCCCGGAAGAAAGGCTTCAAATCCTAGCCTCTTCATTTCCTCCGACAAGTGTCGTTGATAGCTTACTCCCTCACCAATTTGATTATAATATCCAAAATCTCTCTCTTCAAGACTTGGTAAGGGTGTATATAGTTCATCCGCAAAATATTGGATTTCATTTTGATTTGTACACTCGTTATCATTTGCAAAAAGATTGACATTATCAACCAAAACCCGATCATCTGCAAATTCACCTAGAGCCTCACGAATTTTATTCAGTATATCATTAACTTTTGAAAAAACTTTAGTTTGCTTGTTCTCAAGAGCTTGATTTGCTTCTACTAGAACAGAAAGAAGAGAAATAGCTTCCTTGCGCAATTCCATGGCTCTCTTGTCCTTTTGCTTACTGGTTAAAAATTTATCTTTAAAAATCGCACTCTTTTTAATACTAAACTCCTCACGGGTTGCCCAATATTTTTCTATGTTTATCTTGATTTCGTCTGCAAAGTTAAGTAACTCCTTCTTTTCTTTTTCTGATAAAAACTCAACAATATCAGGCAATAAACCAAGCCTTAAGTAATCAGAATTAACCGCAACATTAATACCATACTCTAGCCTATTACCCTTGAATAAATTATAATCCTGTACTAATCTAAAATAAATCTTTTTCGCCTCTTGTAATTCCATTTCTTATATTTCCTTTCCACAAACTCAAAACAAGAGGCAAGACAAAAACGCATTTTACGTCTTATGTCCCACCTCTTGTTTTCAAGTCAGTATTTAAAATTTTTGTTGTGTTTTAGTTTCTGCAAGGGTAACTACACCATCAGAAACTTTTAGAACCAACTCCCCATATCTAGGAAGCTTTACATCTTTAATTATACCACGATTAAGAAAATAAATCCAACCTTCGTGTAATTCAGTCATCTTTCCTCCTACACATGTCATAAATTTACTTCACTTATACTATACTTGATTATATAAGTATAGTAACAATAAAGCTTATTAAATCAACGTTTTTAGAGTGTATACTACGCTACTACACTTATTCCCACTACTTGGAAACTTTTTTCTTATATATAGATATATATATCTTCTTTTATATATACCTTTATATCTTTAAGTGTAGTAGTGTAGTATATAGAATACAATCTTAGAAATATCAATCTTTCTGACTACTACACTTAAATTTTAAAGTATAGTATTTTCTGTAGTATCTCTATTATCTGTAGTGATTTTCATATATCCTCTTACTGTATTACCTCCTTTGCTCTGATAAGCACCGTAATTTTTATTCTGATAAGCCGGTGTGTCCTCTTTTGGGTGAAATCCTTTAGGCAAATCCCACCCTTTAGGTATTGTGACTGGATACTTGGTCTTCTCCCAATCATCTGGCAAGTACTGGGAGAAATTTTTATTCAGCTTCTGGCTTGTGTAATCGTTCGTATGATTGTGGAATTCCACAAAGCCAACAAACCGCCACCAAACAAAATCGTTAGGCAAAAAAGTAGATTGGATATTGTCAAAGAGTTCATCTGCAAACTGTCTCACTGTATCTAAAGACTGCTGATAGTCAGCCAGATACTCCTGAGAGATACCAGGCTGGATAAAATCATCAAAATCAAGATCTATTACTAACTTTAAGACATATTCCAATACTTCCTGACGCTTGATATAATCATGTTTGATAGCTCTATTGGGCTTCTTTCTACCATCTGAAAAGACATTCAAGAAAGGGAGGATTACCATCCGTCGCATAATCGCATTCTTATCCCCGTCAAGAATCGGCATTCCATTAGTTGATTGAATGACAACGGTTTTGATAAAGGTGCTATAGGCATCTTTCCCCTTCTTTTCAACAGAAATTGTATCACCAGCAACTAGAGAAAATAACTTAGAAGTATCTTTAACTTTCGCATGTTTCTGCACATCATCCCCTATGATTGCCTGTTTGCCGATTGCCTGAGCCAAAGTAAAGCGATTATGGATATCTAAGTCTGTAATTTTGATACTAGCTATATTCTCTCGCCCGACTAGATTGATAAAAAGCTCTTGCAGGGTTCCTTTTCCAGTCCCACCTTCACCAATAAACCAGAACATCTTGCCAAAACTCTCACCTCGAACCACAGCACTCAATAACTGCAGAGCCAGCAAATACATTTCCTTATTTCCAGAAAACAAATCTAATAACCAATTTTCAAAGTCCCAGTTTTTGATAATGACTTTCTTTGACTGAGGATTAAAGTTAGTCCTTATTTTACTTGTATAAACTCTCTTGGGAGTAAACGGCTCTAGCCGGTGAGTTTGGCGGTTGTATATTCCATTACCTACAATGATAAAACTAGAGTTATTCTCTAGACGTTTATAAGGAGCTTGTCGAGTCAAAGAATAAATACAATCATTAGCCCGTCTTTCATTGTGTCTGTACTCGATCACATTGATAAAATCTTTTAAAAATTCAGGATCATTGATATAAATTCCCTTGTCCGGGTGATAAAAGTAAACTGGCTTCTTACCGTCATCTGTTTCAATCCGGCAGACATGCAGCAACTCCCTCATATAACCAGCCACAATAGTAGGTGATAAGACCTTTTCAATCTCTACCCGTGCAGTTGCCTCACTCTTCCCCTGCTCTAATAGTTTGTTATAGCGTTGTTCCTGTTTGGTTTTTACATACTCACTAACAATGTGGCGCCAATTTTTGAAAGTTGATAACTTAGTGTCTACTTCTTCTGGCGGCTTCCCAGTGATAACCTCTAATCGCCTCTGCTCATCATGCTTTAAGTTTTCAAAAGCCTGCTCTTTGCTCATGCCACCTCCTTAAAATAATACATGCTGGCCAATTTCAAGAAATCCCTTAACAAGGACTTTCTTTTGACAAGCCCTGTAAATACAGAAAGAACTTCCTCAAAATCATAGCCATTTACATACATAATTCTCATAAATAGACTCACATCCTGACGAGTATAGAGACCATAAGCCACAAAATCCAAAATCAGACCCGCAAATTCTATCCTTCCCCCTGTTCGCTTTTGCTTCAACTTGTAAGTATCAAAAGCCTTTAATAAGTCCAATAAATCGCCTTGTAGCGTACCTATTGGGAAATTTCGGACTAGTACCCAGCCTAAGCCTCCCCTTTTACCCTCTGAAAAGCTTAGAAGCATTTTCGGGCTGGTCTGACTATCTAGAACTTCACCGATTGGCTCAAAATATAAAAACTTATACCAATCATCTTTCTTAAAAGTTTTTGTAGGATAGTCTTTTAAAAAATCAAAATCATCCAGCTTATCTTTATGCAAGATTAATTCTACAATTCTCATTGTGTCACCTCCCTGCTATTCACTCCCAAAAAGATGAGAACATCACTAATTTTATAATATATCTTCCTTCCATCTTCTGTAGGTGGCTGATATCGCTTCAATCCTTTTTCTTCCCAGTCTCTCAAAGTATTAAAACTAATATTTAATTCATCCCTGAGTTCAGACTGTGAAATCAACCCTAAAACGCGAGGCTTGGGCTGGTCATGTACCTTCAGGAACTGATCCACACTTTCAAGTGCTCTAATCAGTAAAGTCTCTTCAAAGTTCTTACTAAAAACTCCGTCAGTCATCATCTTCTCCCTTCTCCTGATTTGTGAAAAGTAGTTGACCTGCTCCAGCGCTGTAAATCATATCAAGGTACAGCTTTTGGCTGCGTTTAATTACTTTTAGAACCTTTTCTTTTAATTCTTGGTCTATGATACTATGTTCCAGTATCTCGCTGACTACTTTAATATTCTCTGCTTCACGTTGGCAACTGGCTACAAAAATCTTTTTGGTGAAATAAGTATGATCTGTTCGCTCACCAATTAGTGAAATGTCTAGGTTATAAGTCATATTCTTGCCTCCATAACTTCAAGCCATTTTTCAATCTTCCTTAGTTGCCTCTTCGTGATATAGCCTCTGCGCTTGTAAGCAGTCGCCCATGAACTAAACATCTCAGCTCCAACACCTGCCAGAAATAAAAGTGATACCGTGAAAATAGCTCCTAATAGCTCATTCATTTCAATAGCCCCCTTTTTCGTAGATCAGTAGCTACTAAACTACGTAAATACGTCCAAGTTGAAGCAGTCTCATGAGTAATACCATTACTTAACTTGTTTTCGTTTATTACTTGATTTAAGTAATTGAATAGTAACCAGTCAGGTTTTTTATTGTACATTTCTGCACACTCATCATCATATTTTTTTAATTCTCCCAGCAAGTTTTCCACATTGGCGTTAAAAAAATCCTCGTGAGCGGCTTCCTGCTGTTTATAAATTTTAGATAGCTTGTCAAACTCAAACCATAGGTTACTGATTGTCATCATGCACTCTTCAGCTATATCAGCCGCTCCTTTGTGACCTTTTGCAAAATGCCACTCACTTAATATGTTTAACTTCTCCTCTACAACTATTAATTTTCGATCAAAATCATTAAAAAATTGTTCCATGTTTTTATCCTCATTATCCTAAAATCCTCCGCTTGCCTGCTGATATTGGATTTTATTTTGCTTTGCTTAATTTACGTTCATGTTTGATTTTTTCAGTTAGCCTCTGCCAAGCTTTAGAAAACTCATCTTCGTCCATATTCCCGTGACAATATTCTGAAATCAAGTTACACGCTCTTTTATAGAGCTTTATAATGACTGATTTTGTCATCTATATACCTCCGCTAGTTCTTTAAAGACTAGATCAGGGATTTCATTCAAGGCTTGCTGCTGCAGCTGCGGAGCTTTCAGACGGTTTGTATCGCTGGCGGTTGTCTTTTCGATAATCTCAGTCGTAGCTAGAACCTGCCTAAAGTAGATATCTAGCTTTAATCTCCGTCCCTCTGTGATTTCTTGAGTTTCTTCCTGCTTATTTTTCAATAGCTCAAACTCTTCAATCTCGCCATCTTTCAGTGTATAGTGAATCACTCCACGAAAACGCCACTGCCCCAGCCGCCTTTTAATCTCGTCATCCGTCCAGCCAGGAAGATGATTAGCTAGCAAATCTAGACTTATCATCCCATTATCATCATAGACATCCCGCAAAATTTCTTGTGTGAATGGTGCTTTATTAATATTGGTCATTGTGTACCTTTCTATTTTGTGCTATACTAGGTACATAAAAAGTATTAGAAAGTTTACTTTCTTTGTACCTAAAGTGTTTGTCATTTACTCGCCTTCGCCAAAATTTGAGTAAATGGCTTTTTTATTGCTCTGATATCCCTTCTCCTTTCTAGTAGTCCTGCGCCAGCCACTCCATGGCTTTCTGGTAGATGCTTGGCTTGACTTCGCCGCCGTTTCGGATTTTCCGATAGGTTACTTGCGTCACGCCGATTTCTTCGCCTGCTTGCTTTGCAGTCAATTTCTTGTCTGCCTGCTTTCGGCGAATCGCTTTTGCTTGTGTTGAGGTAATAAGCAATGAAGTTTCTCCTTTCTTTTTCGCCACATTGTGGCGTTTTCGTATCAATGATACACCACTTAATGATACTTTGTCAAGCGTTTTTATTATTTTTTTAAAAAAATTGCCAAATTGTGGCGCATAATGTTATAATTGCTACGAGGTAATAATAAAATGAATAGACTAAAGGAATTAAGAAAAGACAAAAAACTAACTCAAGTAGAATTTTCTAAAGAAATCAAAATACCATATAGAACCATACAACGTTGGGAAAACGGGAAAAGCCAAATCAAACCAGAAAAAGCTCAATTGATAGCTGATTACTTTAATGTAAATGTTGCTTATCTACTAGGATATAGTGATGATCCAGAAACTCCATTCAAAGAATATACTCCTACTCCTCGTGAGTTTGCTTCTTGGAGAGAGTTCGATTATATGCAACTTTCCAAAACGGACTTAGACTTTGATGTGTATCAAGCATTAAGAAAAGAAGTAGAACCCCTTTTGCTAGAATTAATTCTTAATTATTCTTTTTCTGAAGAAGAAGAAAGAGATTTATTAAGAGAGATTGCAAAAAAATTTGCTAAAAACGATGCTGTTTCTTTTTTAAAACTTGATAATAAAAAATAAAATATTTAAAACAAAGGAGAAATCACATGGGATTTTTTGATAACATTAAAGACGCTAGCACTCACTCAACTGCTTCAAATGCTACTGATTTACACTATGTAGTCCTTCAAGTAACCTTAAAAGAGAAATTTTTTGGTACTGGATCAGGAAACTTGACAGAATTAGAAAACGTCATTAACACCCAGGTAGCAAAAGGCTACCGCCTGCATACAATTACAACCGCCAATGGTGGAAGTAAAGGGCTAGGCGGTGGCGACCGTATTCAAGCCACTATGGTTTTTGAGAAGATTATATAAACCAAACTACTAACCCTAAAAGGGGAATGGATTCTATCGGAATTTTTAAAATTTTTTTAACTAAATACTTGACAAGATATAAAAAAGCCCTTATAATTAACATAATCGATGAATAGATGCGCTTAGCATCATACCAAAAGGGCTTCACTTTGTGAGGTCCTTTTGCGTTGTAGAAAGAGGAACTGATGAAACCTTTTGCAGATAAAAATAAACAAATAGATATTTTAAAGTCTAGAGATCTAACTTTTCTAGATGAAAACAAAGCAAAAAGAGTATTAATGCGCTACGGTTATTACGAAGTCGTAAATGGATACAAAATGTTTTTGTTAGAAGAAGATTGCACGAAAGAACGGTATAAATCAGGCGCTACTTTTGAACACCTAACATCTCTATATGAACTTGACAAAAGTATTAGAAATGGTGTTATACAAGCTTCTTTGGAAATCGAATTATCACTCAGAACCGCTATAGCTTATACACTTGCTGAAGACTTCGGCGTAGAAGAACGTCAGTATTTATATTATAAAAATTTTAGACAAGGAGATACCACCTGGAGCAACGATCATCCAACTAATGAGCGTGCTATACTCCTTAATAAACTAAATCATATTTTATCTAGAAATATAGAGCCTTTAAATCATTACAGAAGCAATCATGGTCATATTCCACCTTGGATTTTATTAAAAGAAAGTACTTTTGGAAATCTAAAATATATCTTTAAACTCTTGAAAGGCCCACAAAAAGATAAGGTTATTTCAATTTGCTACGGTATTGAGATTTCAGATGTAACAGATGATTTAAAAGCACTTTTTAAAGATACTCTTTCTGTTGTAAATAGTTTTAGAAATAGATCTGCTCATAGCGGAAGAATATTTAATTTTAAGTCATCTATCCATAAAATAAGTTATAACAGAACCTTTCACAATGAAATAAATATAACAGAAGCTCACTATCGTAGAGGATTAGGGCAAAGCGACCTCTATACGTTATCAAAAATATTAGATTATTTTGACAATAAAAAGGCTAAAATAAATCTAGATGTTTATATCTCATATTCTATAAAAAAACATTGTGAGAATTACATTGAAGACTTAGAATTATTAGCCAATGAAATGAACTATCCTATAAATGAATTAAAACAAGAACTAAAGGAATAACAAGACATATCAATGTGTTTCAAACTTTTTTTAGAAACACTTGTAAAAATTTCTAAAAAGTGATATCATATTTTCCAATCGTAAAAGAAACCCTATGGGTTACACTGCTCTATACCTGTATCTCTATATAGGTCAGGGTTACAACAAGAAAATAAGTGTATCAGCTTTTTAGTTGGTACACTTTTTTCTATCTTTTCAAACCCCATATAAGCCCCATATTCACCTCGTTTTCTATTCTGGTACATTGTACCGTCCGTCCTCTTAAAATCGAAAATAGAGGGGTTCTCGTAGCTCCTCGCATGGTATAAACTCAAAACCTTTTCTAATTGCTTGCCTGCTGATGGAAAAGGAGTAAAACCATGAAGATTACAGAGTACAAAAAGAAAGATGGATCAGTAGTTTACCGTTCCAGCGTTTATCTTGGCATCGATACCGTAACGGGTAAGAAAGTCAAGACAACTATTTCAGACAGAACTAAGAACAGACTCAAAAGCAAGGCTATCCAAGCCAAGGTAGAGTTTGAAAAAAACGGCTCAACAGTCACAAAAACCGTTAATGTTACCACCTATCAGGAATTAACGAACCTCTGGCTAGAAAATTATTGCCATACAGTCAAACATAGCACCCTTATAGGGGCAAAAAACAACATAAAAAAGTATCTCCTACCAGCCTTTGGAGACTACAAGTTGGATAAGCTGACACCCCCAATCATTCAGCACCAGGTAAACCAGTGGGCAATAGATTACAATCAACTAGGAAAAGGTTATCAGCAATATAACCAACTCCATGCCTTAAATAAACGCATATTATCCTATGCCGTTTCCTTGCAAGTCATTGCTTCAAATCCAGCTAGTGATATCATCGTCCCACGGCGCAAACCCAAAGAAGGGCAAAAACTGAAATATCTGGATGACGACAATTTGAAAAAATTCTTAGATTATCTGGATCAGTTGCCAAACACTTACAAAAATTTCTCTGATACGGTATTATATAAGACACTTCTAGCGACTGGTTTGCGTATTCGTGAGTGTCTAGCCTTGAAATGGTCTGATATTGACCTACAAAATGGTAATATTTCAGTTACCAAGACTTTAAACACCCTCAAGGAAATCACTAGCCCTAAAAGTAAAAGTAGCATTAGAGAAATAGCACTGGATACCAAAACGGTACTCATGCTTCGGCTCTATAAAGCAAGACAATCCCAAATAGGCAGGGAAATAGGGATGACTTTTGA
>ERZ773051.1649-NODE-1649-length-11951-cov-6.360037_pt1 | contig 11951 bp, 9 predicted proteins | sample MGYA00580631_ERZ773051 | MGnify/ENA primary metagenome ERZ773051 (study PRJEB29015, sample SAMEA2738137) | human oral metagenome | biome: human oral; feature: human-associated habitat; material: saliva | place: China | collected 2204 ...
ATTCTTACTTCTGTTCTTTTGCATGAATTAGTCTTCTTGTTTTTGTGATATTATTAGTTAGAGTTTTGAGCATGATGTTTAAAAATATAATTTATTGTTTTTTTCTTATAATTGTTTTCTTTTTCCGTTTTTGTATAGCTAATACTGGGTGTTAAGTACTATTTTTTTTCAGTATTGGCAATATTTTTCTACTCCTAATAGTTGCTTTTCATCTTATTTATATTAGGTTATTTGCAAAGCTATAAACCATCTAAAGTATTGTAGTTTATCGTCCACACCATTGGTGTTAAGCCTTCGCACAATATGTGCTGGGCATCCGCACAATATGTGCGGAGCCTTCGGACGATGATAAGAAGTTGTATAAATGTTCTTATGTTACAATCTTCTTATAACAAAGCAAGTCTTTCAAAAAAGATTTTTTGTCACTTAAGAATGATTTATAGTCCGTATAAGTGAAATGTAATAGCGAAATGAAACTCAAAAAGAGCTTTTAATTTAGAGATGGAAATGCTTACTGGTCGTGCACTTGCAGTGCATTTCCAGTATTATGGATGATGATATTTTTGCTGATTTTCATCTCCTTGTCATGTACAGTCAGCGTAATATCTCCTTTCTTGTTATCTCCTTCCACAATGACGACAAGCTTTCCGTGGAAGAGTTTCATATGTGGTTCGGTGAATGACTGCAATGAAGTTGGATCACCATTGCATACGGCTTTGAAATGACCGGCACCTGACACGGTGAAGAAGAGTTCGTTGTCAGCATCGGGAACGGGATTGCCCTGCTCGTCAAGCATTGTAACAGTGATGTAAACAAGGTTGGCACCAGGGATGTCACAGGTGGATTTGTCGGCTTCAAGCAGTAGCTTATGGGGTTTCCCTGCAGTGTACACAGAGACGCAATCAACTGTTTTGCCCTGCTCATCAAATGCCACAACCTTCAGCTCCCCAGGCTCATAGACAACGTTATCCCACATCATTCGATAGCGTTTAGCACGTTGTTTGGCTTCTTCTGGTGTAGCGGCTTTTCCTGTAGCAGCCTCACCCTGTATCTCTTTTCCTGCCTTTCTGCATCGTCCCTGTGACTTACCATTGACGAAGAGTTCCGTCTCCGGATAGCTTGAATAGCAGAAGACAGGTGTCACCTGTCCTTCACGTCCGTTCCACGTCCAGTGGGGGAGGAGGTGAAGCGTTGGTTCTTTCCTGTTCCAGACCGACCGGTAGAGGTAGTAGCGGTCCTTAGGTAGTCCTGCGAGATCGTAGGCACCGAAGTAGCTGCTACGGCTGGGCCAGTATTCATCGTAGGGAGTTGGCTCTCCAAGGTAGTCAGTCCCAGTCCATATAAACTGTCCGATGGTATAAGGGAGGTCCTCCATAGTGATGAAGTCTTCTTCTGGTAGGTTGCTCCATGAGCACCATTGTGTGTCGTAGCTTGAGACCTGTCCATCGCTGTCAGCCTCTGCCACGCCCCAGCGTACAGGGAACTTGTAAACTCCACGGCTTGAGACAGTTGAGGCTGTCTCAGTCCCTAAGAGAAAGCCTGCGGGCAGTTGTGCTATATTGCGGTTATATTTATAAACACGATAGTTGAATCCCGGCACATCCATCACCTGTGCAAAGCCCGATTTCAAGGCTGCTTCCGCTTGGTCCATACCCTGTGTAACAGGGCGTGAGGGGTCTAAACGGTGGCAGATAGCCTGTAATCTTTCGGCAATCTGTCGTCCTTCTTCGCTCCATTGTTCGGGTATTTCGTTTCCGATGCTCCACATCACGATACTTGGATGGTTGCGGTGATGTCTTATGAGGTTCTCCATATCCTTGTCAGACCAGTCTTTAAAGAACCGTGCATAGCCGTTCTTGCACTTAGGATAGAGCCACATATCAAAACTTTCAGCCATTACCATCATTCCTAAAGAGTCACAAAGGTGTACGAAGAGTTCTGAGGGCATATTGTGAGCGGTGCGTATGGCGTCTGCACCCATATCCTTCATCTGTTTTATCTGTCGTATCAGTGCGGGTTTATTTTCGGCAGCTCCGAGTGGTCCGAGGTCGTGATGCAGGCATACACCCTGTATCTTTCTGCTGACACCATTAAGTTGAAAGCCCTTTTCCTTTGAGACGGAAACTGTGCGGATTGCAGTCTTCGTGGTGTAAAGGAGAGCCAATCTACCCTTGTTTCGGGTGTAGATACCAAAGTGGATGAGGGCAGGATGCTCTGGGGTCCATACGCTGTATTTACCTTTTTTCCAGTTCATTTCGGCGTGGGCAATACCAGTAAGCGGATCAAGCGTCAGAACGGTCTGTTCCATTGGTCCGTCCTTGCTTTCGTAGGCAATTGCTATCAGTTTCTCTTTACCGTCCCATCCGTCAATCTTTGAATCGACGGAAAGTGTGGCACCCTCCTCATCGAGGCGTATTGTACGTATATAGACATCCCACGGATCGATATGCAATCGAGGTGTAAGGACGAGTTTTACAGGGCGGAAAAGTCCCGCTCCGGGATACCATCGTGAGCTTTCTTCACGATTGTTGAGGTGAACAATTATTGTGTTTTCGCCTTCCTTTAGATATTCCGTAGCATCAATACGAAAGGCATTATAGCCGTATGCCCACCTTCCTGCTTCCTTTCCGTTGATGTAAACGATGGGTTCTGACATCGCACCATCAAAGTAAAGATAAGCGCAAGAATATCTCTGTTGCTTCTTGATAGTCAGTTTATGGCTGTACCATCCTTCGCCTATCCACGGTAAAGCACCACTGCGACCGCTCTTTTCAGTAGCCTGTTTCTCGCCGTTCTGTGTGATAGCCACTCGCTGCAAGTCCCATTTCTTGTCGAAGGGTCCGCTGATAGCCCAGTCGTGGGGGATATTCACGGTCTGCCAATGTAGACTATCACGTGAGAACTGCCAAGTACGAAGTTCTGTTACTTGGTTCATAGCCCAGTTGAGGGTTGTATGACAAAGGAGTAGGAGGGTGATGAGGAATCTCATTTTCATTGTAAAAAGTTGGAAGGTATAGTAATATTGTTGGTAAGAAAAACTAATGTGTGTGGGGTGGCTTGTGTCTTATGCATTGGAAAGCATAGGTAGTCAGTGTTATAGGCAAGGCTTTGTAAGCGGTTTCCAACGTCCGTTAAAACGATTAACAGACGTTGGAAAAGTGTTGAAAAAGCTGAACCGTATGCGTTGATATGCTTCAGTAGAAGCCTTGTGAGAATATACGGCAGTTGGAAAAACCTTTTAATACTTGAATGAACTGCCTCCTAAGAACTCTCTGAGTAGGGAGGTTGGAGGGAGATTGCGGAAAGGTAGTGGTGCAAAATACTTGAGGAACTTGCGCAGACGATAGGCTTCAGCATATTCCTCACAGTTCTCTGGCACTTGTTCCAACACCTCTTCCGCCTGCGGTTTGATGACGGCAAGCTCAAAGAGAAGGGCAGTGTTGAACATTACATCAGCCTGCTCTTGATAAGGGAAAATCCACTTGTTCTCACCAGCACGTACACTTGGCCAGCGGTGGATTGTTTCTTGTGCAGAACAACCACGATACTTGTAATCGCGAACAATACGACGAAGCAGTCGATTGTCGGTTGTTGGGATATAGTTATGGTCGTCTAACAGGATTGTAGTGAGGGCAGATGCGTAGATTTTAAACTTCTTGTCGTCTGCAATCTGCTCTGTCAGTGCAGGGTTGAGCGCATGAATACCTTCCACAAGTAGTATGTTATTCTCTCCAAGATGCATTTTTTTACCGCTCTTTTCACTCATTCCGGTTTGGAAATTATACTTTGGTAATTCCACCTCTTCACCACGGAAAAGAGCATTAAACTGCTCATTGATAAGTGGAATATTCAGTGCATAGATACTCTCGTAATCAAGTTCTCCGTTCTCATCTTTTGGTGTTTCAGTCCTGTTAACGAAGTAGTCATCTAAGGAAATCTGTACTGGTTTCACACCACTTGCTAATAGTTGGACAGAAAGACGTTTGCAGAAAGTTGTCTTACCACTCGAAGATGGACCAGCTATGAGTACTACCTTTATCTCTTTTCGTGCAGCAATCGTATCGGCAATCTGCGATATCTTCTTTTCTTGCAGAGCCTCACTGACATTGATAAGGTCGGTTGCCAGTCCATTCTTTACCGCCTCGTTGAAGTCACCTACAGTCTTAATGCCTAAGATACTCTGCCATCTATGATGCTCTTTGAACACCTCGAACATCTTGTCTTGGCGTATCAATTCACCTAATTTAGAAGGGTCTTGTGTGGAAGGAATGCGCAAGAGGACTCCATCAAAGTAAGGCTCCAACCCAAAGAGATGAAGTTGACTCGTGTTGGTAAGCATCGAACCATAGTAATAATCCTTATAATCCTCAAGCACATAATAGACACAATAAAGGCTACCGCTGCTTTTAAGGAGTTTAGCCTTTTGAATGTCACCTAATTCAGTGAACATCTTTACAGCCTCCTCGGTTGTTGTTTCGTAACGCTGGATAGGCATCTTAGCGTCGATAATCTCCTGCATTCGTGTACGGATGCGGTCAACATCCTCTGTTGTAATCTCATGTCCGAGCTGCAAGTTACAGTAGTAACCATTTGAAACAGGAATATCTATGACCACTTGACTACCCGTATAAAGGTCGTGAACAGCCTTGCAAAGCACTAAGAAGAGCGAGCGGGTGTAAGTGCGAATACCTGATGGTGTAAGCAAATCGAGGAACTCTACATCCTTATTATGATAGACACGATAATGGAGTCCTTCCACCTTATTATTCACTTTTGCACTCACTGGTCCATAAGGCATTTGAAGATTAATTTCTTCATAAATGTCAGAAAGTGTACTTCCAATTGGGACTTCTTGAGTTTTTTTATTATTTTTGCAACGGATATACAATACTTGTCTCATAATCATTCAATATGGTTAAAGTGTCAGGGAACAAAATTGTCCTTTAGTAAATAGGAATGTAAAGGTAAAGAAAGTTTTGCAATTACACAAGAAACGGACACCACAAATTAAGTTATTATATGTCGATTTGGATTTTCTTTAAGCTCATTGGTGCATTAGCTTTGCTGATGTTCGGTATGAAGGCAATGAGTGAGGCACTGCAGAAAATGGCAGGTCCGCAGTTGCGCCACATCCTTGGTGCAATGACAACTAATCGTTTTACGGGTATTCTTACGGGTACATTCATCACAGCTGCCGTACAGTCGTCAACTGCAACTACTGTAATGACAGTCAGTTTTGTGAATGCTGGATTGCTGACATTGGTGCAAGCCATCTCTGTTATCATGGGAGCGAACATTGGAACGACGCTGACGGCATGGATTATGTCGGCTGGTTTCTCGTTTAACATTACTGATTTTGTATGGCCAGCCTTCTTTATTGGTATCGTACTGATCTACTCTAAGAGACGTAAACTCATTGGTGACTTCCTCTTTGGTATCTCATTTATGTTCTTGGGATTGGGAACCCTACGTCAGACAGGTATCGATATGGACCTTGCGCACAATCAGGCTGTACTCGATTTCTTTAGTAACTTCGACCCACAAAGCTTCATTACAACTATCGTTTTCCTACTTATCGGTAGTGTGCTGACCATGTGTGTGCAGAGTTCTGCAGCCATTATGGCTATCACAATGATTCTTTGTTCAACGGGAGTATTGCCTATTTATCAGGGTATTGCACTCGTAATGGGTGAAAATATCGGTACAACTGTAACCTCAAACCTTGCTGCTTTGACAGCAAACACACAGGCTCGCCGTGCTGCGATGGCTCACATGGTGTTCAATGTCTTTGGTGTTCTCTGGGTATTATGTGTTTTCCATCCTTTTATCAATATGATCTGCGACTGGGTAGGCTATGATGTAACGATGCCAAAGGGTGCCCCTGGCTTTGCTGCCAATGCTGCTAAGCTAAGCTTTGTGCTTGCTGCTTTCCACACAACCTTCAACCTTGCCAACACAGCTATCCTCGTTGGCCCAATCAAGTATTTAGAGAAGCTTGTCTGCATTATTATCAAACCAAAGGCAAACAAGGACGAAGACGAGTTCCGTCTGCACTTTATTCAGGTTGGTATCATGAAGACTCCAGAGCTTTCAGTGCTTGAGGCTTCAAAGGAAATCAAGTCATTTGCTGAGCGTATTCAGCGTATGTTCGGTATGGTTCGTGAGCTACTTGGCGAGAAAGATACAGATAAATTCACCAAACTCTATAGTCGTATTGAGAAGTATGAAGGTATTTCTGATAATATGGAGATAGAGATTGCGAAGTATCTTGATCAAGTTTCTAATGCTCACCTGAGTGATGAAACCAAGGAGAAGGTACGCTCTATGCTTCGTGAAATCTCTGAGTTGGAGAGTATCGGAGATGCTTGTTATAACATTGCTCGTACTTGCAGCCGTCTTATCAATAGTAAGGAAGACTTTACACAGGAGCAGTATGACCACATGCATCAGATGTTTGAGTTGACAGACGATGCTCTGACACAGATGAATCGTATTCTTGTTGGTCACCGTCAGGACAACGATGTGAACCGTTCGTTCAATATTGAGACCGAGATTAACAACTACCGAAATCAGTTACGCTCGCAGAATATCAACGATGTGAACGACCATAAGTACACCTATGCAGTAGGAACAATGTACATGGACATCATTCAGGAGTGCGAGAAATTAGGCGACTATGTAGTCAATGTTGTTGAGGCTCGTATGGGTGTTCGCCAGCAAGACGCATAAAGAAGTCATTAGTTATTTTAGTTAAAAAACGCATATTGCAAAATAAAAGACCTCTCTTTCCTTTTGGATAGGGAGGTCTTTTCGTATATTTGCATTCGAAAATAAAAATATGTTGTGGCTTGATAAATGATGTGTTTAGATAGCCATAAAGCACAAGAAGCAATAGAAAAGAATGGTTTGGGGTATCTTGCAGTCTACTAATAGTAGCGTAATTTGTAAGGACTTACAGCTTTGTACGTTTGAAATTAGTTGTCTTTTATGGATAAACAACCCCTCTCTTTCATTGAGTTGTTGAAAGAAAACAATTTAATGGACACTTGTCTTAAAATATGAAGCTTTTAAATTAAATATATGAGTACAAGCGACTATGCAATTATCTTTATGAAGATTATGGGCTCTCTTGCCCTGTTAATCTACGGAATGAAGGTTATGAGTGAGGCTCTGCAGAAGATGGCAGGTTCTCAGCTTCGTCACATTTTAGGTGCAATGACCACCAATCGTTTCACTGGAATGCTTACGGGTACCTTTATTACTTGTGCGGTACAGTCGTCATCAGCAACTACTGTGATGACAGTGAGCTTTGTTAATGCGGGACTGCTTACCCTTGCGCAAGCTATCTCGATCATTATGGGTGCCAATATTGGTACGACACTCACCGCATGGATTATGTCCTTGGGGTTTAATGTCGACCTAACCTTGGTTGTCTTCCCTGCTTTCTTTATCGGAATTATCCTCATTTACAACAAGAAACGGCGTTATATCGGTGATTTCCTCTTTGGTATTGCCTTCCTATTCTTCGCCCTTGTATTGTTGAGTAGTGGTGGTAAAGACCTTGATTTAGAGCATAATCCAGATGCAATTAGGTTTTTCTCATCCTTTGATACGAGCAGTCACATGACGATTATTGTCTTCCTGCTGATAGGAACAGTTATTACTTGTATCGTACAAAGTTCTGCTGCGGTAATGGCTATTACCATCCTGCTCTGCTCAACAGGTGTGTTGCCAATCTATCTCGGTATTGCTTTGGTGATGGGTGAGAACATCGGTACAACAGCAACAGTCAATCTTGCAGCCCTCGGAGCCAATACACAAGCACGACGCGCAGCCTTTGCCCACTTGCTTTTCAATGTCTTTGGCGTAGTATGGGTGATGTGTCTTTTCTATCCTTTCGTCAACTTTGTTTGCGGTCTTGTAGGTTATGACCCAGTAAACGATAAGTCTACGGCTGCAGAAAAGGCTGCTACCTTACCAATTGTATTAGCAATGTTCCACACTTGTTTCAATGTTTGCAACACAGCCTTGCTTATTTGGTTCATTCCACAGATGGAACGTGTCGTATGCTGGGTTATTAAATCGAAGGCTAATAAGGATGAAGATGAGTTCCGTCTGCGTTTTATCCATTCGGGTATCATGAAGACCCCAGAGCTTTCTGTATTTGAGGCCTCAAAGGAAATTCACTCATACGCAGAGCGTACACACCGTATGTTTGGTATGGTGCGTGACCTTCTGACGACAAAAGATGATGATGCTTTCGAGAAACTCTATGAACGTATAGAGAAATACGAGGGTATATCTGATAATATGGAAGTAGAGATTGCGAAATATCTTGACCAAGTCAGCGATGCTCACTTGAGTGATGACACGAAGGAGAAGGTGCGTGATATGCTTCGTGAGATTGCTGAAATTGAGAGTATCGGTGACTCTTGCTTTAACATTGCACGAACGATTAGCCGCCTACGCAGTAGCAAGGAGGAGTTTACAGAGAGTCAGTATGACAATATCAAACAGATGTTCGAACTCACCGATGATGCTTTGACACAGATGAGTGTTGTATTGATAAAGCATAAGCGTGAGGTCGACGTGAATCGTACTTTCGCTATTGAAAACGATATCAACAACTATCGTGCCCTGTTGCGCACACAGAATATCAATGATATCAACGAACATAAGTATAGCTACACTGCTGGTACGCTGTATATGGATATCATACAAGAATGTGAGAAATTAGGCGACTACATTGTGAATGTTGTTGAGGCTCGTATGTGTATTAGAAAATAATTGGTTGCGCATTGGCGTTTTATGTTCGGCAGTTGAGTATCAACAGCTGAACAAACCGGCTTAATCAATATCAAGGCAGGGACATACTAAATGTGTGTTCCTGCTTTTTTAGTGTTCTGTCTTCCATAAATTATTCCCATATCAGCTTATGCTTGTAAACTATTTTCATGTGGTTCAAAACCAATACATGCTCTTTTGGCTTCTTAAAGACGCCTAATTGACTTGCAAAAGGTGCCCTTTAAGACCCTTACTAACGCCCTTTTGAAGTTCAATTAAGCACCTTTTGTTTTTCTACTTTGTAACTGATTGATTCCCTGTTTGTTACAAACTCACTTTTTACCCTTGTTTTTTCCACTGTTTTTAGATGTTTTACCTGAAAATATGTCATGTTTTTTTAATTTTATCTATATCGGAAGTATTAAAATGAAAAGGTTTTCTATGTTAGTGAATAATAATAAAAATTGGTAGTTTGATAGTCTTAGCTATGTTTTAATTAAGTCTAACTCTCTAAGTTTGCAATTCATATTGCAAACTTAGAGAGTTGGGTTCATAATGTTTAACTTCTAATAATTATAGTATATTGCTTAATATATTTATCAGACTAAAGCTATGATTATAGCTAATAATACAAGTATCACAGCTAACATCACAAAAAACAAGTATTTTGGTTTCTTCTTTTCAACACTTGAAACTAATTCTTTGTTGCTGAGTCTTTGTTCAGGTATATTTGGCTTGTAATTTATATTATATTCGCTTAGCGGATAGAATTCAACATTTATAGACCAAGAATGATTTTCTTCCTTGTGTAAGGAAATTTTCTCGCAGTGTTCGTGACTTCCATTAGCTTTAGCTACAAGAAAGTTTAAATCTGCTTCTAATTTTCTCTGTTCTTGATTACTAGTAGTACTTGTCCTAGAAGTGCTTAGTTCGAATGTTGCTTTTACGAGACGTCCTGCTTTTCTACTCTCACAATTTCGGTGCCATTCTGGTCGATGTTGATACCAGACAATGTCTTGCGGAATATATGGAGGAGTATCTTTGGTAATTGTATACTCTTTAGCTTCTAGTAATTTATTTGCAATTTTTTTATATTCAGAATTATTACGTACTTTATCATCCGAAAGTTTGGCACCATATCCTTTGTATTCACCCCCGATAGAGTTATTATCACTCTTTTCTTTTTCTAGATTAGATTCTTCAGATTGAATTTCGTGAAAAGAAACAGATTTTGCACCTAGACATTCCATTACCCATGAAAATTCTCTCAACTCATCTTGGAATAATGATAATTGCACTTCGTTATATGGAATATATTCATTTGGTTTATATGGATGTACTACATATAATTCTTGTGTACGAGGATGTCCTGATGGGAAGAGTATGTTACTTGGAATCATACCATGTGGTAAGACTATGAATGAGTTAGGCAAATATTTAAAATTTTCATCAATGACCAAGTATTTTCTGCTATTAATAGGAATATCTAAGAAATTATTCACGTAGAAATCAGATAATTCTTCGAACCTATCTGAAAATTGTGAAATAGTAAAATGTGTGACTGCTTCTTCTTCATTAATGTCTCTGTAATTTATTAAAGATTTCATTGCAGCATAAGCATCTATAGGTTTATTTGGTAACCCCAAAATCATACCTCGTATTGCTAAGGATGTTGGGCTATTCGGATTTATAGAAAGTGATTTCTCTATGGATGCAATAGCCTCATTTTTATTACTCTTAAAATTTAAATATGAATATGCAAGTGCATCATAGAGAATTCCTTTTAAATCTTTATTTATTTCTTCTTGTGATAGCAAAGAGTGAAGTTTCTTAATATGGGCATTTTTCTCTTCAGTTGAAGTACCTATTATAGAAGGTGTTGATTTGACTAGCTCTAATACAGATTCTTGTAATTTTATTATTTTGCTATAATGTTCTGTTTGATCATCATTGGGGTTATCTGTTTCCCATTCATAACCGCATGTGGGACAGATAAAATTATATTTTGAGCCAGTAATTGCATTTATAATTCCACCCAAATATGGTAAGGCTGTTCCAGCAGCCGCTGCTTCACCAACAACTCCACCTATATACTCTCCTTTATTTCCTAAAATTTTACGTCCAAGATCTTCTCCAGTTTTAATACAGTTGTTATGTAAATTCACGAAGCCGCTTCTTGCACGGCTGATTATGCCTTTTTCATCAACTTTGACCCATTGACCACATTTTTTACATTGCATTATCATAAGTACATAGTATATTAAAGTTGTTCTACATTCAAATATATCATATTTAGAGCATTTGCTTTTCTTATGTCTATACCATAGATGCGCATAAAGGCATCAGCAACAATCTGTCCTCCATTTGTAGATATAGGATTACTTAAACTCTGTGTAATTACTTCAACTGACATTCCTGGCTCAATACGAACCCCATTACAGTTCTTCATCTGCTTGGTTGTAATTTTAAATCTTGCCATATTGTTATTTAATAAGATTAATGATTAAATTATTGCATAAATGTTGAGGAGTTTCCTTGTAATAATGTTAAGAACAATGTCTAACTTGCAGTTTAGCTACAAAGTGAGAATCTTTCATATTTTGAATTTAAGTGCTATTATAGATATGCAAATAAAAAATATTTGTGCAGTTTTTATTCAAAAGATACTTTATAATCCTAATTTAAGAAAGTAATTCTTTTAAGACTTTGCAAATATAATTCTTTTTTTTTATTTTTATATTGTTTTTAGGGAAATTGTTGTTGTTTCTTAATATATTATTGAAAATCTGTTTAGTTTTATATTTGCTCTGTCTGTAGTTTATTGTCATTTACGACGAAGCAATTTGATATCTTCTTTTGTATGTTATCCATTGTTTTCTAGTATTATGTATTTTATTTAAAGTAAAGATCTCCAAAACAGAAAATACTTACGTGTTAGTTTGTTTTTGCGTGTAAATTTAATATGATAGTATAAGTATCCTAAAAAAAATAATTATCTTTGTAACTAATAGGCATTAAGTAATAAACAAGTAAATGTATGAAAAGAAATCTTGAAACGATATGTATACATGGTGGGTGGCAACCTAAAAAAGGCGAACCTCAGCAGCTACCAATTTATCAGAGTACAACTTTTAGATATGAGACCAGTGAGCAAATGGCACGTTTGT
>ERZ773051.1654-NODE-1654-length-11918-cov-21.598331_pt1 | contig 11918 bp, 15 predicted proteins | sample MGYA00580631_ERZ773051 | MGnify/ENA primary metagenome ERZ773051 (study PRJEB29015, sample SAMEA2738137) | human oral metagenome | biome: human oral; feature: human-associated habitat; material: saliva | place: China | collected 2204 ...
AACGACTGTTTCCAAAGGTTTGTTCAATCGTTTGTTTTTGTGTTTTATTGGGATAAAGTTTCAATTTGACACCTGATAAAATGGTCATTTGAGAATCCTCCTTTCTATTTGAATTAATTTTATTATACGCTTTTGAAAACAATAGTTAAAGAAAAAGCGTACGTGTGAGATAGACGAACATTTATTAATTCGTTAAGGTCGCGGTTTTCGCGAATTCATCTTCCGATTAAAATCGGGGGCCTTCTTCGCTCCGCGGCTTTGTAAAGAGTGCTTGCCCTGTGTCGTGATTGAGCATGATTGTAGCTGATAGGTTATATCTGTTGTTTTTGTAAATTGAGATGGTTTGGTCTGTAGTATTTTCTTTAATGTAGTGTTTTTTGTGTAGTTTTGGAATAAGGTTTTCAAAAGTTTCCATGGTTTTTTCCTTTTTAATAGTCAATTGTTATAACAATAACACCGATTATTCCAGGTGTTATTGCTCGAAGGTTACATGGCCGTTATCGTGAATGGCGATTCGTGTTACGGTCATGTATTTAAATTTTTGATTAATGGCTTGATCGACGATGAAATTAATAGGTGTTTCATTGTCATACCAATGGTCTTTATGGGCCATGAGCCAATTGGTTGTATCATTAATAGAGGATAGAATAGCTTGACGTTGATAAGTGTCTGTGGAGTGCCATTCGTCGTGATACCAGACTTCATAGAGAATCATGAGTCTTTCCTTTCTGGATAGATAAATTGTTGCCTGAAGCTTTCAAGAGCTTGGTCAAAGGTCTGATAGGTGCCGTCTTCATAAACGATGCCAGGGGTATTGCTGTTTAATGAATAGTTGATGCCTGAGTCGTCAAGCATTTGTTTGATTTCTTCGTGGTTAAAAGAAGTTGTCATTTTTGGTTACCTGCCTTGTTGCGATATAGATAATGTTTGGTAGGGTTGCATAGTGTTCAACGAGTTGTTTACGTTTTTCGATATCAAAGCCGTAGACAATGTCTAGTGGTTTTGGATAGCTGTCTTTAAAAGTGCCTTCGATGACAATGCGATGGGCCTTAATGTCTTTATAGATTTTTTCTTTTAGCATTTTTAACTCAAGTTTGGCGATGTGTTGACCGTCTTTGGCACGTTGGTTAAGAATCTTGTAATATTTTTTGGTTTCTTTAGTTAAGTTATTAAGCAATTCTTTTTCAAGGCTGGAATTGCTTTTTGTTTCGGTTAGAATGGTTTGGATAAGGTTTTTGACAGGATTTGTCATCATGTTTTCTTTCTTTTATTGTTTAATGGGATTAGGTGTTTTCGTAGATGGTTTTACTTCGTGTGGTGATTGTTCCGTTGGCTTCTTTTGTGATGGTGATTTGCTTCATCCAGCCTGTACCGTTAGGGCGGCGGTCGTTTGAATGATTTTGCATTTCCTTATAGGCGTCTGCCGTGCTAGAAAAGGTGCCATTACACTTGGTGCGACGGTCGAATCGGTCACCGTGTTTGGTGAAAATTTCATAATAGACAATTTCGTCAAAGGATGATATAGGATAGTCATTAAGGCTTTTGACTTTGAGTTCGTTTTGATACGTTTCAGCATCTTGGAGATTGTCAAAGACTTTGTCGTTAATGACGTATTGTCTTTTAATTTCTGTTGAATTCATGTGTTTCCTTTCTAATTAAGTGTAGCAATTTTACAAAGGCAAATCGAGAGGCGATTCTTCTGTAATTGTAATGTAGTTTAGTGGAATGCTGTTTTCTAGTGCATGTTCTTTACGACATTGTTCGGCGTCTTCTTTAGTTGTGAAGGTGCCAAGTGATTGTCCAGGAGCTGTGTAATTGAGTGTTGCGTTGTAGTAGGTTTTTTGATGGACATGGTATTTTGGTTTGACATAGCGGACTAAAAAATGTCTGTTGGTATTTCGACACGTTGATTCACCAAGCGGCGTGATGTCAACGATATAATAGCCTTTGTCTGTATATTGTTTGTGTAAGCGGTCAGTTTCTTCGTCAAAATAAGAACTGCTGTAATCAATAGTAACTTTTTCTGTGCAAATATCTTTTTTCGTAAACATAAGTTTGTTTCCTTTTTAATTAATTGTAGCAATAAATAGGTGAATCAATATCTTTATCAAGTTGACAAAAGGTCAAAACAATGTCATAGGGATGGTTTTTTTTAAGGTTTTTGAAAATATCTACGGCTTTTTCTAAGTTAGTATAGATGCCTTTTAGTTTGTAATTGTTATCCCAATGGTCGTCATCGTCGGTTGCGGAATTATAGGTGATGACACCGACATAATTGTCTAAGGTTAGCAGTGACATGAAGTCTTTGATAGGGATGAGTGGCTCGAATTTGTTGAGATTGATGGTTGTTCCAAAAGATAAGTCTGTGTTTTTTTGGTAGGCGCAGAATCTTTCTTCAAGGTGATTTTTAAAATAGACTTTAAGTTCTTTGAAGAGTTGCTCGAGTGTAATGGCGTGATTAGTGATGTTGAGTTTGATGTCTAAGCACTCTAGGTGGTTGTCGTTATAGTTGGTTAGAATAGCGTCTTTATGCTTCTCGATGTAGTCAGCTAAGGCGTGTGGGTCGAAATTGTCTTTAGTCAGTTTGAGATTGATTTCGCTGCAATCCATGACGGCTCCTTTCTAGAGTTGGTTAAATTCTTCTAGGAGGTTTTTAAGATCTTTTTTGAAGGTTTTTTTGGTTGAGACAATCGATTTTTTGACAATCATACCTTCTTTACCTTGGTCATTACAACGGTAGATAACGAAATCATTAATGACACATTGTGTATAGGCGTCAGCCATGTCAATGGTAATATTATCCATTTTGGCATAATCAATAATCACTGTGAAAAGGTTAGATGTGTTTGTGAGAAGAAGCTTATGATAGCTTGGTGTATCAATGGCGGTTAGTTTAGTAAGTAGATTTTTAGGAAGATTGTTAAGCATCCATAAGGTTTTGTTAATGGTGTTTTCAATAGTTTCGTCAATAAGGAAGTGGTCTGTCCATATAAGGTTTTCTGTTAGGTCATAAGTAACGAATAGGTCATGTTGAAACACATCTGTTTTTAACCCTTTTGCTTTAAGGTTTTTAAGTAGTTTTTCTTTCATGGCTGTTTCCTTTATAAATAGTTGTAAAGTTCTGTTGAGATGTTTCTAGCATCATCAGGATTATTTCCTGAATAACGGTTAAGTGTATCTTCGTCTAGGGTTTTCATATAGGTATCAAGACTTTTTTCAAAGGTTTCAGGATGTTTGATGTTATCTAGAAAATCGTCTTTGGTGTACCAGTCGTCAGTAATAGCGACAAGGTCGCAGACGAAATCAGCCAAGACGTTGGCTTTACAGGTATTGTAGCTATCCGTTTGTTCTTTAGCCTTGTTGTAGAGGGTTGTAATAACATCTGAGAAGTTTTGGATAGTTTTTTCTTCTGAGGGCGTGAACATCGTATCGTCAAAGGACCCACACGATGTACAAAAGTCAGTGAACATGAAATGGCCTCCTTAATAGGTTAATTGAAGCTTATCACAATGGGTGATGAATTGTTTGGCTTCTTTCCAGGCTTCAGAATTGGCGTCATGGTTGTTTTCCCCACGAAGTTGAACAATATGATGATCTTTAATTTCCATGGTATAAAGGGGTTGGTTTGGTTTTTGATTGTCACGGACAAAGACGATGGTGGTTTCACCTGTGATGAAGTGTTTACGGGTATATGAACCGACGCAATGGCCAAGGAGTTTGCCTTCTGCGGTGAGTTCTGAAGGGGATTCAGGGAGCTTGAAGGTGTAGTGGTCAAAACTTGTTTGGGCTTTTTCAAAAGTTTTAAGACGTTTGGCTGTTTTCTTGGCCAAGGCTTTGTCTTCTTTAGAGAGGGCTTTTTCTTTTTGACTTTCTAAGTAGGCTGTGTGATTAAGGACAATGTTGGTATGCATGTCTTCCCAATTTTTAGGGATGGTGAGGTAGTCTTTTGATTGGTCTAGCCCAAGGTCATCAAGCATGTTGAGATAGTCTTTGTAATCACTCATACGGATGTCTTGTTTAAGGAACCAATGGATGAAGCGAATAGGTTTGACGTTCTTTGGAACAAGGCTTATAAATTGTTTAAAGAGGGATTTTTTGTAAGACAATTGTGCGTCTTTGATTTTGTCATAGAGATTAGGGAAGGTTTTGTTAAAGACCTTGCGACAGTCATGATGAAAGAGAGCTTCTTCAGAAGAGAGGGTGCTGTTTTTAAGGTAGGGTTTATTTTCTTTAAGAAAACGCATGGTCAAGCGACTCATATTCGCATGTTCATGATAATAATTTGCGCCATAATAAGAGTAGGTACGTAAGTCACCAATCATTTCTGAGGCAAGATCGTGTGCCTTGATGTTTTGAGTGTATTCAATACGGTCTCGGTACTTGTAAAGGTGTGGGAGGACATTTTGGATGTCTAGACGATCTTTAATATAGTCATCAAAGGTGATGTAACGTAGTTCTGATTGGGTTTGAAGGCGTTTGCAAAGGGTCTCATTGTCTTGATACATGGTGTAGCGTCCAAAAGCTCCTGGTTCAAAGAGACTGTTGCTTTGATTTTGATAGCCTGATTGGTAGCAATCTTTATGTTTTTGATGCGACTGATACCAATCATAATGGGCTTTGAGTTGCTTATTGTTACTCAATTGATAAAAGTTAAAGAGTGTGATGTCAAAACTTTCTTTACCGTCAGTAAGGATTTGGGTGACTTGATACATTTGCATTTCAATGCGTTTTTTAGTAATTCCCATCCAGACAAAATAATCGGTACTTGCGACAAAAGTCAAGCGACTGTTTTTCGTTAAGCGTTTATGGATAAGCCCTGCGTGTTTGGTGCGGTTAGTTGAAATAATTTCGTCTTGTTTATTGGCCCATTCGTAGCGTGGGAAAAAAGTTTTAGTCCATGTAAAAAAGGCTTGTGGGGCATTGAGTCGGTTATCGACAATGGTTTGAATATCAGACATAAATTCCTCCTAAAAATCACTAAAGAGATCCAATTGATTATCATCAATAGCAGATTTCTTTTTCTTAGGTTTTGGTTTAGATGTTGTGTTTACTTGTGCGTGAGAGACTTGTGCATGAGAAAGTCCGTCGATAGGGCCCATGACAAGGTTTTCTGTGGTGAAGTATTCTTTAAACCAAGTGTAGGCAACAGAATCGTCAACCATGCTTCCCATAGCCCTAGTGCGTGGTCCTACAAGTTGTTGACTGGCTTTGTAGATGGCATAGTCCATAGCGCCTTTGATGGTGCGTTTTGGTTCAAGGTCTTTACTGAGACCTTCCATGAGTTCTTGGTCGTCTTGATTGTCAACGAGCCAATTGTGAATGCGGTCTTCGGTGTCGGTATGTGGTTTTGACATTTCGTCGTCAAATTTTGAGAGAATAGTGTTTGTCATAGTAGTGTTTCCTTTCCAAAGGGGTTTTTAGTAGAGTTCTTGAAGCATCATATCTTCAATGGCATAATAGCGACTGCCGTAAAAGGCGCTGGTTTCTTCAGAAGGAATGCCTTCATACATAATCGCTTCCATGCGTTCAGCATTATCAATAGTGATGCCTTCTTTTTCGACATAGTCTTCGATGCTTTCAATAAGGCTTGCAATTTCTGCAAGTTTTTCTTCTTGTGTTTCTGCGGAAACGTTGATAGGTTGTTTGGCTAAGGTGTCGATAAGGGTTTCTTTTTGGTCGTCTGTGAGTTCGATCATAGCAAGTTCAATCGTTTTATCAACGAGGGTTTTAGCTTTTGGTTGAGTAACGGTAGTCATGTTAAGGCGTGGGTCCTTTCGTTTTTGAATAATGTGGACAGATTTGGTTGCTGATGGCATTTTGTCAATATCGAAGTATTTTTGTAAGTGTGGCAAATAACTGTCATCGTCTTGGTAATAGGCGTGAATTAAGGTTAAATCAAAAGGATAAAGTAGTGATTTGAGGATTTGACGGGTTGTCATGTGGTAGCGTTCTTGGCTTTCACGTTCTAGCGATTCGAGACCCCAAGAGGTGTGGAAGACGAGTTCAAACAAGTCTGCTTTTTTAGCATGATAGGTTGTTGGGTTGCTTTTTCGAATAGGCCCTGTGACCGCATTGTCTTTGAGGGCATCTCGCCAACAGTCAATGATTTTAGCGGCGTCCTCATCTTTTGCAACAAGTTTTTGATACTTATCAGCTCCTTGAATGATTGGCCAGTCACGTAGAATGAGATAGCCGTCTGGCTTCAAGGCTTTGACAATTTTTGACATGGTGTCACGATAGTCTTTAGGACTAAGGTAGCTAAAGAATTCGTGAAGGACGCTTGAGAGATAGATGATGTCAAAGGTTTCGGTTTGCGCTTCTAAATCATCTTTGGTTAAGTGCTTAATCTTGTTTTCTTTGAATTGTTGGTTGACAATAGGTGAGATATCATAACCATAGTAAGTGGCACCTGTTTCTTCAATAGACGCGATGAAGTTTGGATTAAAGCCTGAACCGAAGTCAAGGAGGGTGACGCCTGGTTTTAGATAAGGCTCAAGAGGTTCTAGTTTAGCGTCTGTTGTTTGGTGCATGCGTTTGTTATAGGCTGGGTTTGTGTGATTTTCCATATTAGTTTTCTTTCTTTTTAAGTGGGTAGAGGTGCCAAAGAAGCACGTAGTCAATGTTTTTTTCTTCGTCGAGATATTGACATTGTGGGATGTGTTTGCCAAGATAGGGTCCCCATTTGTGCCACCTCCAACTGTTCGCTTTATCGTTATGATGATTAAAAACGGGATAAAAGCGGATGAGATAAACAGCGTCAGGGTTGTCGGTAAGGAATTTGTAGAGACGTTTTCCTCGAATGAAGAAGGAATGCATGCTATCTTTGGTAAGATAAGTTTCAAGCGCGTGTTGTAGGTGATTAAAGACTTGTGTGGCGTTATCTGAAACACCGTAAGCTAAGGATGAAGCTGGCCAGTGCTTATAGGTTTCATAGGCGCTTGCATGATCAATAAGATTTTCAGGATTAAGGTTCCCCCAATAACAGCCCTTAAAATTTGTTTGTGTGTCGTCTTCAAGAATCAGGCGTTTGTCAGTAGCCTGTTTGATAGCTGTGTAGGGCTTGAACAATTCGTTACTTGCGCCTAATAGCTTTCTAGTTTTATTGAGGCGTGTGACGTTTTGATTGTAGCCATTACGTGCTTTAGGTAACACGCGCAAGTTATTAACCATAGGGATATCAGGAATTGTTGGTTTGTAGTTTTGGTTGATGGTTTCAAAGGTCATCTGGTCTTGGTTTTGAGCTTGAATAAAGTTGTAAAGATTATCTGAAATAGTTACTTCGATAACATTATTGTCATCTGTGAGTTGATAGCCTCGATTTGTTTTATAGACTGTCGGCATGATGTTCCCTTTCATAGGTTTCTTCAAGGAGGCGATAGACGAAGCGATTACCGCCTGTGACTTTACCTTCTTGATGCCAAAGGCCGTTAAAAAGGTCTTGATTTTTGAGGTAGTATTTAGCAATAAAGAGGGCGACTGCTTGACTACGGCTGACACCTGCATAACAATGAACTAAAACACGGTCAAAGTCTTTTGTTTCAAAGTGTTTGTCAAGGAATTGGATGAGTTCTTTGGCTTGTTTTTTGGTGAACATATTAGGTGATTTGCCGCCGAAAGGCACGTAGCCAATGTCATCAAAGAAGAGCCAGCAAACGTCAACGTAGTTTGAGTAGGTGAGGTAACTAACACGTTCTTTAAAGGGTTTGAATTGATCATTGAAATCGTTAATAGCGATAAGAAGTGTTGGTTTTTCAGGTTTATACTGTTTAATGAATTGTTTTGAGACCGCTTGACAGGGTCTATTAGCGTCGAAATGTTTGTTCATAGGTTTCCTTTCTGAGTTGTTAAATACATGACTTGTTGCTTTTTGTTTTCGCCTAACACCTAGCTAGGCTTCCAAAACACAAAGCATGGGTTCGGGGGCCGGCGTTAGCTGGCCAGCCCGCAAAAAAGCCCGTTTGGCGTTAGCCAAACGGGTGAAAATAAAGATTAAAAATAATCTTTATCTAGGATATTGGGCGTTTAGTTCTGCGAGACGATACGGTTGATTGTGTTCAACAACCTTTTCGTGTGAACGACAGCCTGACGCTGCGTCTTCGTATTCGCGAAACGGGCCCATGACGTAAGGATTGCGGTTATCGTAGATATCAAAAACATAGTACCACATAATAGGATGTCCTTTCTAAATAGACAATAGGTCGATAAAAGGTGTCGAACCTTTTATCGACAACGGTAGCGGAGACGTGCGGCAACCTACCGTCCTTGTGATCTTTTGAGAAACGTCCAAGAGCACGATTTTTATTAAACATTGGTTAAAAGACGTTAAGAAGTAACCGAAGTTACCGTAGGCGCACAAGGATAGCCTACTAGGCAGTGTGCCAGATGAGGGCACGACGAGTAGCTTTGCCTTAGCTTTCTCGTACAAACTCAGGGTGCGTTTTGTGCCAGTCCCAAGGCTGTATGCTTTTTAATGCCATCCCAAGGCCATGTTAGTTGTTTAAAATGTGTTTATAATGCGGAGAGAGGGATTCGAACCCTCAAGAACGGTACTGTTCGTGCGGGCTTAAACCGCATGCGTTTGCCAGTTTCGCCATCCCCGCAAGGAGACGCGACCAAGAGGTCGCAGATTATGATTCGTACAGGCTTCAGAAAGCCGTTATAACAATAGATAAATTATTGTTAATGGAGAGTGAGGGGTTCGAACCCTCGCGCGTTTGACCGCCTAACGATTTAGCAAACCGTCCTCTTCAGCCTCTTGAGTAACTCTCCCTGTTGTCCGCTCGACAGCGTTTGAGCGAACAATAGATAATTGGAGTGATGCTTATGAACAAAAGCATTTGCCCATTTAGGGCAAACAAGTCGGAGGGCGTTGAACCCTCATTTACAGGGTGAAAACCTGCGCGTGTCCTTGCGTTTCGATTGCCAAAGGTAACAAGGCGACGCTTACAAACTATCAACGAAAAGTTTTGGCGTTTTTCGTTTACGACTCGTGTTGAAAAAGTGGCTGACCTAATGGTCACTTACGCTGATAGTCCTTCATCGACTTTTATAGGCTACTCTATCCTGTTACCAGGAATATACTTGCGATTTTAAGCAAAACTAGGGTAGCTGGATTCGAACCAGCGCGTGAAGGAGTCAAAGTCCTTTGCCTTACCACTTGGCTATACCCTATGACGCGAGCAGGGCTCGAACCTGCGACCCACGGATTAAAAGTCCGTTGCTCTACCGACTGAGCTACCGCGTCTAAGGAAGATGTGGGATTCGAACCCACGCGCCACGGAGTGACCTAACGCATTTCGAGTGCGTCCTCTTCAGCCGAGCTTGAGTAATCTTCCAGGATGTTATGATAAGTAAACCGTTAGTAGCCAGGATATTGGGTTCCATATAACCTTAGCAAAACTTCGACCTAACAATAGAAGTTAAACTTAAAACGATAGTTTTGGTCATAACCTACCGTTTCACTATTGTCGTAGCTACGAATATAGGTTTATAAGACTTCGGCTCGTCAATGCGTTGTTTCATTAACCCCTATCTGTGACCAGGATGACAGTTTGACCTAATAACTGTTACCGTGGTAGTCCTTATCATAACGAATGACGCAAACAGGACTCGAACCTGTGACACATGGATTAAAAGTCCATAGCTCTACCACTTGAGCGTTATTGCGTCACCTGTCGCTGAGCCTCGACAGGAAAACGTGAAAAAGTTAAAACACTGACGTCTCAATGTTTGTTAAAAACCCACGTTGAATGATTAACGTTCGGTCGCTGGCGATTGCCGTTAAGCGCTTTAGTCAATCGTTTTGGTTGAAAAAGGTCCACGTCAGTACGTAACTGGCTGTAAAAGCTGTGGACGGTTTGGCGTTTGGTGTTTACCAATAAATTTCCGTTAAATCCTACGCGTTGCAAATGACCTAACGGTTTTCAAATTTCAATCCACGTACCTAAAGCGTACGACGAGTTTTAACGTCTTTGCTTTGACGTATTTCAATCAACGTACCTAAAAATGTACGATGAGTTTTAATGTCTTTTTCTTTGACAATAGAGCACCAGTCCCCGTAGAGATTCTGGTACTAAGTCGCACTAGTCCCCGTGGAGATCCTAGCGCTAATAGGCACAAGGGGAATCGAACCCCTGTTTGACAACACGTTGTCATTCCAACATTAGCATCCCTGCTTATGTGCCATGAGGTATTCTCGCTTGAACTGAGAACCACACTATATTGTCAGTTTTGTGTAGTTTTTACTTGGTTTTCGACAAAAACTACACAAATAAGCACACCAGGAATCGAACCTGGGTTTAACAACGAGTTGTTAAGACGCGGTATCTGGCCTTCCGTATAGCGATTTAGGCGCTACTTCTAGTCCATCCAACATCAGCCTTTCGGTTTATGTGCTTACGGTTACAATGTATAACCTACGACAAATCAACTGACATCTTCAGTTAACTGTGAGCCGAAATGTCAGTTGGTTATAACTAGTTATTTGACGTAATGCCGATTGCAGGGATCGAACCTGTGACCTGCGCGTTACGAATGCGCTGCTCTACCAACTGAGCTAAATCGGCTTATCGGGGCTGACCCTCCCCGACAAAAGCGAAAAAACTTCCAAAATCGCTTTGATTAGTTGAACGTCTGCTTTGTGGAAGGCATAACTAGACGTTTTCTTTTTCTCATGAGCAGACGTTTTGGGAACGTTCGCTCAGGGCGCGTAGTCGGTGGTCTCATGTGTTCAAACGTTTGGGTTGATTAAGTCCAAACGTTGCTGATTAGCCGTAGCTAGTCAAACAATCACACGTGAGGTCGACAGTGTAGGTTGCGTTGCTACTAAGTAGGTAGAACGCTTACGGCTGACCTACCAACCGTTGAGACAGGGACCCCTCTAGCTGATGGGCTAAAGCAGTGTGCTCTAGAGGACAAGCCCCTCTTCAAACAAGAGCGTACCTTGTTGTCATTCAGGCACCACCTGAACATTGGCTGCGTTGTCTCAAAAACGCAATTGTCGTTTTAAATCACGCGCCAACGATTGAGACGACCGTTGTTAATGTGTGATTTATGGTTGAGCGCATAATTTTATGGCTGACAGGTTCTACCCGATTCGAACAGGTGGTTACAGATTTGGAGTCTGTCGTGTTTACCACTGACACTAAGAACCTATGAATTATCGGGAAGACAGGATTCGAACCTGCGACCCCTTGGTCCCAAACCAAGTGCTCTACCAAGCTGAGCTACTTCCCGATAAAATGCACCCTAGAGGAGTCGAACCTCTAACCGCCTGATTCGTAGTCAGGTACTCTATCCAGTTGAGCTAAGGGTGCTCATTATATTATGCCGAGGACCGGAATCGAACCGGTACGATCGTTACCAATCGCAGGATTTTAAGTCCTGTGCGTCTGCCAGTTCCGCCACCCCGGCCTCTCTAAGCGAACGACGGGATTCGAACCCGCGACCCCCACCTTGGCAAGGTGGTGTTCTACCACTGAACTACGTTCGCATCGCTTTCTTTATATAAAAAAATGCCGGCTACATGACTTGAACACGCGACCCTCTGATTACAAATCAGATGCTCTACCAACTGAGCTAAGCCGGCTCATTTATTATATCTTAATGCGGGTTAAGGGACTTGAACCCCCACGCCGTTAAGCGCCAGATCCTAAATCTGGTGCGTCTGCCAATTCCGCCAAACCCGCAAATATGACCCGTACTGGGCTCGAACCAGTGACCCATTGATTAAAAGTCAATTGCTCTACCAACTGAGCTAACGAGTCTAAAATAACTTCCGTTATCTTAAACGGTCCCGACGGGAATCGAACCCGCGATCTTCGCCGTGACAGGGCGACGTGATAACCGCTACACTACGGGACCTATGGGAGTTAACGGGATCGAACCGCTGACCCTCTGCTTGTAAGGCAGATGCTCTC